>Ga0247727_10014063_pt1 | contig 13368 bp, 13 predicted proteins | sample WisWelCaveWW1625_FD_202498 | JGI IMG/M metagenome (GOLD analysis project Ga0247727, IMG submission 202498) | Biofilm microbial communities from Wishing Well Cave, Virginia, United States - WW16-25 | ecosystem: Environmental > Aquatic > Deep subsurface > Groundwater > Cave microbial mat | place... | reverse complement strand
AACCTTAGAGGAAATTGATTTAGAAAATAAAAGAGAAAAAAATGCCTTAATAAGGTCTCATCTAGGGATTGGTGTGAGAATAGAGCAGACAAGAAATTGGAGAAGTATCATGTCTGACATTTTAAGAGAATCAGACCCTGAAAAGTGGATACAGATGATGGAGAAACAAAAAATAACCTCTGAATTTAGGGGGCAAAAGAAATGGCTAGCTTTTGAAGATTTCCAGGGGGAGGTTAGAGAACTATATGCTGCGTCGAAATCTGAAGAAAAAAGAATAAAGGAATGGTATGATCAAGAACAAAAGAAACACGCTGATTGGCCTTCCGCGCCTCATGACGTTTACAAAAATAGAGGTTGGGTTGGCTTGCCGGAACTTTTTGGTAAATTTGAATTGATTACAAAGAAAAAGGGAAAAGCACCTCCTTTCCTGGATTTAAAGAATGAAGTGCAGAGAATATATCCTCATAATTATAGTAACAGTAAATGGTATTCAAAAGAGAGAAAGAAACACTCGAATTGGCCCTCAGATCCCGAACTTTTCTATGGAGACGAAGGATGGAACGGGTGGCCTGATTTTCTTGGCAAGAAAAATCGGTTTGAAAAAAAGAAATTGACCTTTGAAGAATTTAAAAACCAGGTGCGTTCAGTATATAATGGTGAAAGCGGTGTAGAAGCCTGGTATCAGGTAGAAAGGAGGAAATATTCTGATTGGCCCGCCACCCCCAATAGAACCTATGGTGGCAGGGGGTGGGTGAGTTATGCCGAACTAGTAGGAAAAGGGAAAAAATAGTGTAAGGAAAAATGAAAGATAAAAAATTATTCAAAAAAAGACGGTTGCCTATAAAGTCGAGAGAGATAAACGGAAAGAAGTTCAAATTCAAAAGCAGGGTGTCGGTTTGGATGGAGGGTTGGAGTGATAAGCCGGATAACAGCGGAGCCTGGCGCTTTGCGCACTTGCCAGATGATATTTCTGTAAAAATCAAAGAGATGCAGAAAGGAAAGCTTCGCCGAGGCTGGGGCGCGGTGTATGTGAAAGCACAAATCGGCAAGAGTAAATGGGTAACTTCTATTTTTCCAGACAGGCGTTCTGACACATATCTTTTACCGTTGAAAAAACAAATTCGTTACGAGGAAAATCTTTACGACGGGATTGATATAGATGTTTCTATTGAAATCTGGTTTTAAGGCATCAATCTGTATGGTACTCCTGTTCACTAACAAGCAAAAAAACATTAATAGTAGTATAATGGAGTTTTATTATTAATTAAGTAGTTATAAAAATTATGCCAGAACTAAAAGCTTTGTGTATGAAGTGTAGAGATGCGAATAATAAGCCGACGATGCAATTGATGAAAAATGTAAAAATAGAAGAGAAGAACGGCAGATATTCTGCTAAAGGGCAGTGCAGCGCTTGTGGAGGCAATCAGTTCAAATTTCTTTCCAAGGCAGATGCGGAAAAAATGAAGTAGTCTATGTCCTCCTTTACTCAAAAAGTTTACGAGGTTGTGAAGAAAATACCGAGGGGGAAAACTTTAACCTACAAAGAAGTGGCAAAGATGGCGGGGAATATACAGGCAGCACGAGCGGTGGGGAACATTTTAAATAAAAATTATGATCCTCAAATCCCATGTCACAGAGTGGTGCGGTCCGATGGCAGGCTTGGCGAATACAATCGAGGCGCGAAAAATAAAATTAAAATTTTAAAATCGGAAGGGGTTAAATTATAACTATGGTATAATTTAGGAATGGAAGACATAGCATCACTTACTTGGTATCAAACACTCATTAAACCTGTTTGGGCGCCGCCGGCTTGGCTCTCCGAGCCTGTGTGGGGAGTTTTGTATTTCATTATCGCTTTTTCTTTTGTGACGGTCTTTCAGAAAGTTTACAAAAAGGAATTGCCACCTGTTGTGGCTCTACCTTTTGTCCTTAATTTAATTTTTAATTTTGTCTTTAGTCCGATTCTACTTAATTGGCAGAATAATTACCTGGCTTCCCTGGATATTATTTTGGTTTTAGGCACTCTCATCTGGGCGATGATTGCCATATACCCGCGTATCAAGTGGGTGGTCTTCGTGAATATCCCTTACCTTCTTTGGATGATTTTTATGGTCACGCTACAGATTTCGATTACTGTTTTAAATAGCTAAAATATAAAAAAGGTATATAGTATAAAGGTGGAAAACGAAATCTATAAAATAAAGGCCGGGAACTTTGAAGGCCCTTTTCATTTGTTGCTCTCTTTGATAGAAGAGAGGAAATTTTTTATCAATGATTTGTCACTGGCGCAAGTGACAGAGGATTATCTAAATTATGTGAATAAATTGGAGAAGCAAGACAACTACCAGATTTCTAATTTCATAGTGATAGCGGCGACGCTCATTTTAATAAAATCAAAATCGCTTCTGCCGGACCTAACTCTGACTTCCGAAGAAGAGAGCGACATACACAACCTGGAAGAAAGGCTCAAGCTTTACGAACTTTATACCAAGCTCTCCGCAAATATTAAAAAAATGTTTGGTGAAAAAATAATTTTTGCCGAGGGAGAAAGGAGAAACAAAGTGTTGGTATTTTTACCCGATGAGCAGGTTACTAAAGACAGGATGATGACTTTTGCTCGCGAAGCGTTGGGTAGGATGCCCCAGAAGATGTTCTTGCCGGAGGTGGAGGTGAAAAAAGTGGTAAGTATCGAGGAGATGATCTCAAAATTGACCGAGAGAATCGAAAGAACTTTAGAAATAAACTTCAAAGAATTTTCCGGAACGGCGAAAACCAAAGAAGAGAAGGTGGTTGTAATTATTAGTTTTCTTGCTATGCTAGAACTTGTCAGGCAAGGGATATTGCATGTGGTACAGGAAGAAAATTTTCAGGATATTTTAATCAAAAAATTATGAATTTAGAACAAAAAATAGAAGCGATACTTTTTTTTAAAGGCGAGCCGATATCCAGAAAAAAATTGGGAGAGTTTTTGGGCGCGAGTATGACGGAGATAAATGAAAATATTGAGAGACTGAAAGATAACTTGAAAGACAGGGGAATAGTGTTGCAGGAAAAGGAAGATGAAATAACGCTAGGCACGGCGCCAGAACTATCCGACCTTATGGAAAAATTGCAAAAAGAAGACTTAAACAAAGATCTTTCAAAAGCATCACTCGAAACCTTATCTATCATTCTTTATAAAAACGGAGTGAGTAGGTCTCTTATTGATTACATACGGGGAGTAAATTCTAGTTTTACGCTTCGAGCGCTTTCTGTACGAGGGCTGATAGAAAAAAGTCTGGATCCGGAAGACAACAGACGCATTATTTACAAGCCGACGTTTGAATTGCTTTCGTTTATGGGAATTAAATCAGTAGAGGAATTACCAGATTACGAGATTGTAAATAAATCTATAGAATCGTCTGCTCAAAACTTTGCGGATGAAATGGAAAATGGAGCCAACGAGCAATAGAAATTATTTTTTGTTTTTTATTTTAATAATTGTTGCCGTGGAAGCAACTTTCTTTTTAGTCGGGAATAATGAGTGGAATGTTTTGCTGGAGAACGAAGACAGGAAAGTGGCGGAAATAGAGGATGCCTTTCAAAATGTTTTGATCGAGGCGCAGGCATTTTCTATTTATGATCAGACGCTCGGGGAAAAGATTTATGGTAAAAACGACAGCCTAAAATTACCGATCGCTTCACTCACTAAAATAATGACTGTTGCTGTGGCTTTAAACGATCACTCTTCGGAGGATATGGTTGTCGTATCTCCCGAGGCAATAAAACAAGACGGGGATTACGGTTTTTTTGTGAATGAAAAATTTAAGATTGAAGACTTAGCTGAATTTACTCTCATAGGCTCTGCTAATGATGGAGCTTACGCTCTGGCAGAAAGCACAGAAAATATTTTAGAAGAAATGAATAGCAAGGCTCGGAAGATAGGTATGGAAAACACTTTGTTCTTAAACACCACAGGGCTTGATTCGAACGACGAATTCGCAGGTGCTTATGCTTCCGCAGAGGACGTGAATATTATGGTTTTGTATGCATTTTTGGCTCATAGAGAAGTTTTTAGCGCAAGCGCGATGCCAGAAATAAACATTAAGTCTGAATCTGGCTTTTATCACAACATTGCAAACACCAACCCCATGACAGAAAACATTTCCAACCTTTTGTTTTCTAAAACAGGATACACTCCACTTTCCGGTGGCAACCTAACTGTAATATATAAAAATAAGTACGAGCACAACATCATTGTCACTGTACTTGGTTCGACCATGGAGGGCAGATTTTCCGACATAGAAAAGATAATTGATACATTGTATAATTTAGATTATGGAGGCCCAAGTTAGACAGTGTCAGAATTGCAAAAAGGATTTCACGATAGAGTCGGAAGATTTTAATTTTTACGAAAAAATAAAAGTCCCTCCACCGACTTTTTGTTTTGATTGCAGATTAAAAAGAAAAGCATCTTATTTAAACCCACGGACTCTTTTTAGAAGTATCTGCGAGAAATGTTCCAAAAACATTATTTCTATGTATCCACCCGAAAGCACTTACCAAGTTTTCTGCAACGACTGTTGGTTTGAGGAAAGAGGAGGCTGGATTGAGTATGGAAAAGATTATGATTTCTCGAGAAATTTCTTCGAGCAGTTTTTTGATATGTACAACAAAATTCCGGCTATGAATTTGAAGCAGAATCCTACAAACAAAAACGCTAGATATTCGAATTTTACCTATAACAACACAAACGTATATCTTTCGTATATGGTTAGAAAATCGGAAGATATTTTTTACTCCAAACAAGTTTTTCCAGGCAATAAAGCCTGCCTTGATTCCGAAGTCATACACGAAAACGAAAGAGGGTATGAACTCGTTTTTTCTTCAAGGAATTATGACTCTCGGTTTTTGGTGCGTTCAAACGAATGCGTCGAGAGCGGTTTTCTCTTTGATTGCTCAAACTGCATCAACTGCTTTATGTCTTCTAGTCTTCGAAACAAGAGCTACGTATTTAGAAATCAGCAATTGACCCGAGACAAATATCTGAAGGAAATGGAAAATCTGTCTCTTGATTCATATCTAATGCAGGAAGAATTGAAAAAAGAATTTTTTGATCTCTGCGAAAAGGCGATATATCGTTTTGCGGTAATAAAAAATTCAGATAGCTGCACCGGAGATTTTATTGAAAACTCAAAAAACGCCAAATACTCATTTAACCTAGAAAGCACTGAAAACTCAAAATATTTGATTTTTGGATCTAACACAATTCATGATTCTTATGATGCCCTTTGCATAGGTGACAATCAGTCTTCTTACGAAATAACAGACTGTGGAGGCGGTAGCAACAAAATCATGTTTTGTTTTGGTGTCTCGACTTGTCATGAGCTTACTTATTGCGCTATGTCAAAAAATATACGCAATTGTTTTGGTTGTGTGGGTTTGGAAAATAAGCAATATTGCATTTTAAACAAGCAATACAGCAAAGAAGAATATGAAGCTCTCCTCCCTAAAATAATCAATCACATGAATGAGATGCCTTATACTGACAAAAAAGGAAATATCTACAAATATGGAGAATTTTTTCCGATGGAGTTTTCACCTTTTCCTTATAACGAATCTTTGGCATATGAGGAATTTCTTATGACCAAAGAAGAAGCCGAGATGGAGGGCTATGTGTGGCGAGAACGGGAAAAGAAGGAATACAAGCCGACAATAAAAAGCAACGAACTACCTGACAGACTGACTGATACGGAGGATTCAATTTTAAATGAAGCTATCGCTTGTCCGAATATGGGCCACATGGACACGCAGTGCACAGTTGCTTATCGCATAATGCCTGATGAACTCCGATTTTATCGGCTTATGAAAATACCATTACCTAGATTTTGCCCAAATTGTAGATATTATGAGAGAAAAAAATGGAAAAATCCCTATAAGCTTTGGCGTCGAGGTTGCATGTGTGACAAGGATAGTCATTCTCACGGAAAGGAAAAATGCAAAATAGAATTTGAAACCTCTTATGCTCCAGACCGTACGGAAATCGTGTGTTGCGAGAAATGTTATCAGCAGGAAGTGTATTAAATTACCAAGATGACACAAATTCTGCCATGGCAGAGTTTGTGTCATTAAAAAATAAGGATATAAAATAAATGAAAACAAAGCTCATACATGAAGTTAGAGCGGTGAAAAGTAAAAATGAACTTGCTAGTATTGTAAAGGCGCAGAGAGTAAGCGAAAAAGTATTGCAACATACTCTAGCAAAACTTAAAACAGGGGTTACCGAGATTGAAGTTTCTAATTTTATTAAAAAATCTTTTATGAAATTTGACACACCGGTCTTGTCTTTTGAACCAATAGTGGCTTTTGGTAAAAACTCGGCCAATATTCACCATCTTAAACCGACCAAAACAAAATTAAAAAAAGGCGACATAGTCATGTTTGATTTCGGTTGCGCGATAAACCACTATTGTTCGGATATGACACGGACTTATTTTTGGGGAGAGCCAAGTCCGAGGCAAAAGAAAATCTACTTGGCAGTATTAGAGGCTCAAAGTCGCGCAATATATAAAATAAATAAAGGGGAACGCAGGGCGAAAATGATAGATCGTTCTGCGCGAAATTTTTTAAGCAAGAAATTTAAAAATAATTTTAAACACGGACTAGGTCATGGAGTGGGTATTGTCATTCATGAATGGCCGAATTTCAAACCAAAAAGTGAAGATATTATTCCTATCGGTTGCGTGATGACCGTAGAACCAGGGCTTTATTTTAAAAATTGGGGAGGTGTGTGCATAGAAGATATGGTTTTGATAACAAAAAATGGTTGCAAAAATTTAACTAAAGTACCAAAAAATATAAGAAATATTATATTACAACCGTGATATAATATACTCATGAATAAAACTGAAGGTTTTATATCAGTTGAAGGGGGAAAAGTTTGGTACCAAATTATTGGAGACCAAGGCAACATTCCTTTGATTGTTCTTCATGGAGGTCCTGGTTATCCGCACGATTATCTTGAACCATTAGAAGATTCAGCGACAAACCGCCAAGTTATTTTTTATGATCAACTTGGTTGTGGAAATTCAGACAAAACTACTGATCCTGTTTTGTGGACTGTAGAAAATTTTGTGAAAGAACTCTGTCAAGTTATTGAAACTTTGAAATTAGAAAAATATCACATCTTAGGACATTCATGGGGTTCAGCTTTAGCAGTTGCATTTGCCCTGACTAAACTAAAAGGGTTGACAAGTCTAGTCTTATCAGATCCATATATTAGTACTCCAATTTGGGAAAAAGAAATGCAACGACTCCTTGAGTTATTGCCTGATGACATGCGGAATGCCCTTTTGAATAATAAAAAAGAATCTGACAAATACAAACAGGCATCAAAAGAATTCTATCATCGATTTGTATGGCGAATGAATTCATACCCAGAATCATGTAAAAAATCATTTAAAAAAAAGAATGCAGATTTATATAATTACATGTGGGGACCAGAAGAATTTCAAGCGACAGGTACTCTTGCCAATTTTGATCCAAGTTTGCAGTTTTCAGAAATTAAAGTCCCTGTTTTATTGATTTGTGGTAGGTACGATGAAGCAACTCCCGAATCTTGTGAATATTTTAGAAACAGAATATCTAACGCAAAACTAGAAATTTTGGAAAATAGCGCGCATTTTCCATTTTGGAATGAACGGGAAAAATATATGAAAATTGTTCAAAGTTTTCTTAATGACCAAGTGTGATAAACTTTGCTATCGCAGAAAAGATAACAATCTAGGATATGACAGGTATAAAAATAAAAAATGAAAGTAATCGTTCAAAATTTGGCTATAGAATACGAGGATGAGGGGCAGGGAAAAACTTTGCTCTTTTTGCACGGCTGGCAGAGTAATTTGCATACTTTCGATGATTTAGCTTTTTCTCTGAAAGATTATTATAGAATCTTGCGTCTCGACTTGCCTGGTTTTGGCGGCACCGAAATGCCGAAAAACGAAGCTTGGGATTTGAATAAGTATGTTCTTTTCGTTCGTGATTTTGTTCTTAAACTAAATTTGGAAGTGCATGCTATCGTAGGGCATTCTTTTGGCGGAAGGATAGTTATAAAAGGCAGAGCCGACAATATATTTAACATGGAAAAACTTATCCTCATCGGTTCTGGTGGAATGGCGAGAAGAAAAACTTTGCGGAATTATATTTTAAAAATTATCGCCAAGATAGGAGGATTCGCGACATATACTCCACCTCTTTATTTTTGGCGCGCGAAACTTCGCAAGAGAATGTACGACTTTATAGGCAGCCACGATTATCTGGATGCTGGAGAATTAAAAAATATATTCGTGAAAATAATAGAAGAAGATTTGACTGAAAACGCAAAAAATATAAAAACGCCTACTCTCCTGATTTGGGGCGCAAACGACAACCAAACACCCTTAGAGGACGGGCAAAGACTTGCCAGACTCATAGAAAATTCGAAAATCGAAGCATTACAAGACTGCGGACATTTCGTGCATGAGCAAAAACCAAAAGAAGTGTTAAGTTTAATACAAAATTTTTTGCAATAAAATATGATAAAAAAGTGGTTGTCCTCATACAATTTTAACTACCCACGATCTATTGCCTACATGTTGCAGGCGAGCGAATATAAGATTCCCGCTTACCTAAAATGGCTTTGGCACATAAAGAGTTTTCGCAAAGTGGAGGTGAGAAAACATTTCGTAAAAACCGCAAAATCTATTTGCATTCTCGCTGTCGCTTGGATTATAGCTATCGGCACTTACGTGCTGGCTTATTTTGTACTAACGTCTTCGCTTTCAGCAAAATATTTTTTGTTTTTATTGATTATAGCGCTTGCTCCCTTTGTCTTAGCTTACGGCATTATCATCCCACTTGTTATAATAAAATTTTTAATTCAAACTCCAATCGAACGTTATATAATAAAAAAAGCAAAGGAGAAATTAAAAAATCATAAGGGGATGAAGATAGGAATAGCCGGAAGTTTCGGTAAAACAACTATGCGTGAAATTTTGAAGACGGTTTTGGGCGAAGGAAAAAAAGTCGCTGCTCCGCCGCACAGTTATAACACTCTTCTCGGAATCAGCAAGTTCGTGAAGGGCTTAAAAGGAGACGAAGAGATTTTAATTTTTGAGTTCGGAGAGTATTACAAGGGGGATATAAGAGAAATGTGCGAGCTAGTAAATCCAGAGATAGGCGTTATCACAGGAATCAACGAGGCGCACTTAGAAAAGTTTAAAAACTTAGAAACTACAGCAGGTACTATTTTTGAACTTGCAGACTGGCTCGGAGAAAAACCTCTCTATGTAAACGGAGAAAATAAAATAGCAAAAGAAAAAGCCTCAAGCTCGCACATGGTTTATACCAGAGAGGGAGTATCGAGCTGGAGGGTAGAGAATCCACAGACTGGACTTGATGGCACATCTTTTGAATTATCATATCGAGATGAGAAATTTGAATCCAAATCTAATCTATTGGGTTTGCACCAGATAGGCCCATTAGTGACTGCCATAGACATAGCATTTAAGCTCCGAATACCAATGGAAGATATAAAAAAAGGTGTTGAGAAAACAAAACCTTTTGACCACAGACTCGAGCCCAAGATTGATTCAGCTGGGGTGACTATATTGGATGACAGCTACAATGGCAATCCTGATGGGGTAAAAGCCGTTATTGCCTTCTTGGTTTCGATTCGAGGGCATAGGAGGATATACATGACCCCAGGGCTGGTAGAAATGGGAGACAGGATGGAAGCCGTGCATATAGAAATCGGCAAAAGTCTTGCGCAAGCAGGTATAGAAAAGGTTATCTTGATTAGAAATTCTGTTGCACCTTATATAGAAAAGGGATTGAAAGAATTTAATTATAAAGGTGATATAATCTGGTTTGAGGATGGCTTATCGGCGCTTGGTGCATTGCCACATTTGACGGTGAATGGGGATGTTGTATTATTGCAGAACGACTGGCCAGATCAGTATTATTAGCAGGTGAGAGCTTTTTGAAATATAACTTTTCTACGGTACGGATTTTTTAAAGCTTAAAAAATCCTGAAGTTTGCTCGCCGTCGCTCGCAAAACCCCTACGAAAAGTATATTTCAAAAAGCTCTACGTATAAATTATGAAAAGAAACATTGCTGTATTTTTCGGAGGTAGAAGCGCGGAGCATGATGTGTCTATTATCACTGCGCATATACCAATCATAGAGTCACTCTTGGCGACAGGCAATTTCGAAGTTTGGCCTGTTTATATAGGGAAAGATGGCTCTTGGTATTCGGATCAAAATATGAATGACCTGAGCTATTTTAGGCAAGATAACATCGCGGAAATTTTGAAAAAACAGAAAAAAATCCAGATGGTTTTCGACAATGGGTTCCAGATCATCTGGCCTGGTGTGATTTTCAAAAAAGTAAAAATAGACGTCGCTTTTCCCGCTATGCATGGCACGTACGGCGAAGACGGCTCTCTCATGGGACTTCTTCGCATGGCGGGTGTCCCTTTTGTAGGGTGCGATATGTTTGCATCTGCTGTGGCCATGGACAAAGTTTTCACCAAGCAAGTCTTGCAGGCTGAGGGAGTGCCTGTCGTGCCGTATGTTTGGTTTACGAAAGACGAGTGGAATAAAAATAAAGAAGAGTTCAAAAATAAAATTTCCAAGCTAAAACTGCCACTCTTCATTAAACCAGTGCACTTGGGTTCTAGTATTGGCATCACCAAAGTAAAAAGAGAGGTAGAACTAGAAAATGCCATTGAAGTTGCGTTTCATTATGACGATAAAGTTTTGGTGGAAGAAGGTATAGAAAATCTTATAGAAGTTACATTGCCGATAATTGGAAATGAAGAACTTCAATTGGCAGCTGTTGAAAGACCTCTCAATAAGACTGAATTTTTTGATTTTAACGATAAATACATAGGCAGTGGTAAGAAAAGCGGAGGAGTGAACAATCAATACAGTGAGATTCCGGCCAAGATAGAAGAGGATCTTTTAAAAAAAGTTATGGACTTGGGTATAAAAACCTACAAGACACTTGGTTGCGAGGGTATCTCTCGGGTTGATTTCCTCATTGATAATCTGTCTAAAAAAGTATTCGTGAATGAAGTAAATACGCTTCCGGGAAGCCTGTATATACATAATTGGAAAAAAGTAGGCGTTTCCGGCATAGAGCTTGTGACCAAATTAGTTGCTCTAGCGGAAGAAAGATTTTACGCACAGAAAAATACAACATACACTTTTGATTCGGAAATATTGAAACATGTCAGCGGACCCAAGATGGAGTAATAAGTTGCTTTTATTTCTGTTTTGTACTAATCTATACACATGTCCCAAGAAAGACTTATAAAACTCGCCTGCTCTACCTGTAAGCGCATAAATTACTGGTCTAGCAAGAACAAAAAGCTCGTCACTAAAAAGATTGAACTTAAGAAGTATTGCAAATGGTGCAAAAAACAGACTAAACATAAGGAAATCAAAAAATAACTTTTTTGTATTGCACTTACATTCTTTATATGTCATAATAAACCTACAGTAGAATTTACTGTAGGTTCTTTACTTTTGAGAATCTTTTTACTTAAGAAGAGGTTCTCTGGAGACGCACATTTTTTTAATTTTTGCGTTTCTATGCTTCTGTCCCCGGTCTATACTAGTTATCGACTGGGGCGTGAAGTATGGGCGATTATAGCCGGTATAATTTGGAGTTCGAGCCTCCAATCGTCCTTAATCTTGTTTCATATCTATCTAAAATAGTTCCCAAAATAGCGAATCCGTGTATAATGGATTGGTAGAGGAAAGTGCAGAAAATAATAAAGGGCGATTAGTTAAGTGGCATAACTTCGGTCTCCAAAACCGATGTCGGGAGTTCGATTCTCTCATCGCCCGCCATTGACAGCTAGCACGAGATGCGTAGTGACGGACTATTCCGTCATAGCATAAAAAGCGCCCAATTAGGTGCTTTTTAGTTCTGAAATTAATGTTATACTTTTACTATTATAAATGGTTAAATTTAAGCTAATCTGAAATCACCACTATGTCTCTTGAAAAGCCAGGTATAGAAAAAGCCCAAAAACAAATAACTATAAAAACAAGGCAAGAGGATGCAACGCCTAAGAAAACTGCCTTAATAAATCAGGAAATCGCTCATGTAGAAGAAAATTATGAAGTATTTGACACAGAACATGAATATTCAAAAAAAATTGCAGCTATCGCAGAAAAACTACGAGACCCAACATCTAAGGAAAAGATTCAGTATAAAGTTATAAATGCCAATAAAGTTAATGCTTTTGCTGTAGGCAATACTGTGTATGTTTATTCTGGAATGCTTACCTTCTGTAAAACAGAGGCTGAACTAGCCTACATTCTAGGGCATGAAATAACTCACATAGAATCAGGCGATACCTACAGAGAGGAAAGTTCTGTGAGCCAAGCAAGAGCCGACGAATATTATGCAGACAGTGTTTTGCATAAATTAAGTGATGCCGGCTATAATCCGGCTGCTATTGAAAGCATGCTTAAGACGCTTACCACTTCAGGAAAGATTGATTATGCCCATGGATCCTCAGCAGATAGACAAGCAGCTGTAAGAACTCAATTAAAACTTAAAGACCATGTGGCCACAGGTGCTAAAGACGACTTACCAAATCCTTTTGAAAAAGATAAAGAGAAAATCAAAAAAGAAAGCAAAGTAGGTATTGTGGATAAATTTATTGGTCTAGCAGAGAGAAACAGTCTGCACAAACTTCAACCAGAAGAGTTGGACAAAGTTTCTCTATTAACAAATTTTAAATTTCTAGGGGAATTTTATGAGGAAATAATCAAAAGGGCTTCCTTTATCTCAAGTTTTGATAACTGGATTGAAAGAAGTACCCGCAAAAGAAATCTAGCTAAGCAAATGAGGCAAATGAATACCTTTATGAAATATATTGAAACTAGGGTAAGTAAAGAATTGGGAATAACAGATAATAAAGATATATTAGTTACTTTATTTTTAGATTTTGCAAAAATTGATCTGACAGATGTAGCAAAACTCAAAAAAGATCTGACTGACGAGAAAGTGCGATTTGATTTTCCGGAAGGGTTTTGGGGTGACTTGGTAGACTATGCGGAAACACCGCAAAAAGCTCTTTCCCTTTTAAATAATACTTCAAAAAATTCTCAAGATATCCAAAATTTGAAATTAGTAACAAGAAAAGATTCACGCGAATTGGTTATAGGAGGATCGCCAGATGCAGTAGCAAATTTAGTATCAGGACTTGGTTTCGATGTGAGAATTTCTAATTTTTCACAAGAACAACTTCTAGAAGCAATAAAGTTAAATCTCGATGAAAAATCAACTAAAGATCAGAAGTTTTTCTTGTCTGTGGTGGCAGGGTGTATAA
>Ga0247727_10014062_pt1 | contig 13369 bp, 10 predicted proteins | sample WisWelCaveWW1625_FD_202498 | JGI IMG/M metagenome (GOLD analysis project Ga0247727, IMG submission 202498) | Biofilm microbial communities from Wishing Well Cave, Virginia, United States - WW16-25 | ecosystem: Environmental > Aquatic > Deep subsurface > Groundwater > Cave microbial mat | place... | reverse complement strand
CGGGGCATCAACGATCTATACCTACACGGACGAGAAGGGAAATTTCGTGGCCACGGATTCGCTGGCGAACGTGCCGCCCAAGTATCGGGCGCGCGTCAAAGTGCGGGAGGTGCAGGACAGCGGGCCCCGTGCGCTGGTCCAGGAAACCCAGCCGGAGACCGAGCCCTCGTCCCAAGCAGGCCTGGAGTCGTTTGTGTCGTGGCTGGTGGAGCGTTTTCCGAAGAGTCTGACAATTCCTGGACTGACGCCGGGTCAATCCATGGGGGTGATTGGCGGAGTGTTTGTCGGTGCGCTGATGATCGTCGCGATGTTGTTGAGCGGCAATCCGTTCGCGAACGTGTTCGCAAAACTGTTTCTCAAGTTTGTGCTGCCGTTGTTGGCCGTCGGCGTGATGTCGGCTCTGTATCTCTCTCAGGTCAGCGAGCGTGCTGCAACTGTCTCAGGCAAGCCCGGATCGTCAGGGAATGTCTTCCAGAAGGCGCAGGAGAGTGTGAGGGCGCAGGAAGCGGCGCAACAGCAGCGGACGAAGGCGATCGATTCCATCCTGGAGCCGATCGAACAGACGCCGCCTCCTGCCGGCGGCCGCCGCTAGGAGGCCTGTCTCGGCATCTGCTAGTCGGCGTATACGGGCAGGGGGATTTTTTTGGCAGGTTTCGGTGGCGGCACCCGCATCGCAAATTCTTTCGAAAAGGGATTCAGAATCGGCTCGTGCGTCAGCCGCTGCCGCTCTTTGACCATCTGCAGGCTGTGGACGCCGATTTCCACACGGTCGATCGGCGCCTGGGGGGTCAGAAATTCCGGCAGGCCCTGCAGCGCGAACATCTGGAAGGTCAACGACCAGTCGAGCCGCTCCCGCAGCGGTTCCCGCACGATCGCGCGCGCCGCCGGTGAAGGCGCGCCCTTGAAGAGCAGCACCATGATGTTGGAGCGGAAGGCCGGCGCGTTCGGCTCCGCGGGCGGCCTCAGTTCCGGCACGAGCGCCGGGATTTTCCCGATCGGCACCGGCGGGGTGAATTCGATATCCACGAGCTTGACCGACATCGTCGGTGACTCGGACATGTCCTCGGGGTCGGTCACGTAGGCGAACGAATAGCGCACCTCCACCCCGTCGCGCTTGTACGCGTAGACGTCCTCTCCAACCTGCGGGCCGAGCAGTTTCTTGTAGGACTTTTCCCAATCGGCAAACGAGTAGTAGCGGTAAAACCGCAGTGCGGACTTCTTGTCACGGACCGACTGCGGCGGGCCAAGCTTCTCCCGCAGTTCCGCCTGGGTCAGGCCCAGAAAGCCGTCTTCAAAATACGAGGCTGCGAACGCATCCGCCAGGAATGCGGACAGGAATGCGGATAGGAACGCGAAGACGGCAAGCGACAGATGAAATCGAAGACAATGACGGATCAATGGCACCTCGATGGGCAAGCCCATCCTAAGAGATCGCTCAAAATCTTGTCAATGACCGCAACTTGCGCAGTTTTCAGGCATCCCGTATGATGACCGGACGGATTTGCATGAGAAACTGAATCGGATCAGAGGGTTAGACGGTTTTGAGATGAAAAAGTCCGACACCACACAGAGCGCGGGGCAGATTGAGGCCCTGATCCGCCGGCGCATCGTCATTCTGGACGGGGCGATGGGGACGATGATCCAGCAGCGCAAGCTGGACGAGGCATCGTTCCGCGGCGTGCGCTTCAAGGACTGGAAGCGGGACCTCAAGGGTCACAACGATCTTCTGAACGTGACGCAGCCGGAGATCATCGTGGATATCCATCGCCAGTACCTGGAAGCGGGCGCGGACATCGTCGAGACGAACACATTCAACTCGCAGGCGATTTCACTGGCCGACTATCACATGGACTCGCTGGGCTACGAGTTGTCGAAGGCCGGCGCCGAATGCGCCAGGCGGGCGGTGGAACAGGTCTGCACCAGGCAGAAGGACCGGCAGTGTTTTGTCGCGGGTGCGATCGGCCCGACGACGAAGACCTCGTCCATTTCCACGGACATCAATAGCCCCGCCTCGCGCGGAGCGACCTACGACGAGCTGGTCGTAGCCTATCGCGATCAGGCGCGAGGTCTGCTCGACGGGGGCGCCGATGTGCTGCTCGTGGAAACCATTTTCGACACGCTGAACGCCAAGGCGGCATTTTTCGCCATCCAGCAGGTGTTCGACGAAACCAAGCGGCGCGTTCCGGTAATGGCCTCGGTGACGTTTATCCAGGCGGGGAGCAACCGTGGCGTGACCGGGCAGACCGTCGAGGCTTTCTGGAATTCGATTTCACACGTGCCGCTCCTGAGCGTCGGGATTAACTGCGCCCTGGGGCCGCGGGAAATGAGGCCGCTCATCGAGGAGCTGTCGCAGATCGCGCCGGTCTATGTCAGCAGCCATCCCAACGCCGGGCTGCCCAATCCGCTCCTGCCGACGGGCTTTCCAGAGACGCCGGACAGCCTTGCGCCGCAATTGCGGGAGTGGGCGCAACGCGGATGGCTCAACATCGTCGGCGGCTGCTGCGGGACGACGCCCGCGCACATCAAGCTGATCGCCGAATCGGTCCGCGGAATTACTCCGCGCGCGATTCCCACGATCGAGCCCCTGACACGTTTGAGCGGGCTCGAGGCCGTCACGATCAGGCCCGATTCCAATTTCGTGAATATCGGGGAGCGGACCAACGTGACCGGCTCACCGGCCTTTTCAAAGCTGATCCTGGGCGAGGACTATGACCAGGCCTTGTCCGTCGCGCGCCAGCAGGTCGAAGGCGGCGCGCAGATCATCGACATCAACATGGACGAGGGCATGCTGGATTCCAAAGCGGCCATGGAGAAATTTGTCCGCCTCGTGTCCTCGGAGCCGGACATCGCCCGCGTGCCGATCATGGTGGACAGTTCGAAGTGGGAAGTGCTGGAGACGGGCCTGAAGAATATTCAAGGGAAGGGAATCGTCAACAGCATCAGTTTGAAGGAAGGTGAAACCAGGTTCATCGAGCAGGCTACGCTCATTCATCGATATGGCGCGGCGGTGGTCGTGATGGCCTTCGACGAGCGGGGGCAGGCGGACACCGTCGAGCGCAAGACGGAGATCTGCGCGCGCACGTACAGGATCCTGACGGAGCGGGTGGGATTCCCGCCAGAGGACATTATCTTCGATCCCAACATTCTGACGGTGGCGACGGGGATCGAGGAGCACAACAACTACGCTGTGAACTTCATCGAGGCGACGCGGTGGATCAAGGTGAACCTGCCGCGGTGCAAGGTCAGCGGTGGCGTGAGCAACATCTCCTTTTCGTTCCGTGGGAACAACGTGGTGCGGGAGGCGATGCATGCGGCCTTTTTGTACCATGCGATCAAGGCAGGGCTGGACATGGGCATCGTAAACTCCGGCCAACTCGCGGTGTACGAGGAGATTCCTAAAGACCTGCTTGAGCTTGTTGAGGATGTGCTGTTGAACCGACGGCCGGACGCGACGGAGCGACTGGTGGCATTTGCCGAGACGGTCAAGCGGCAGGGCAAAGTCGTCGTCAAGGACGATGCCTGGCGCAAGGGCACGGTCGAGGAACGGCTCGCGCACGCCCTGGTGCAGGGAATTACGGACTACATCGAAGCCGACACGGAAGAGGCACGCAAGAAATATCCAAAGCCCTTGCAGGTGATCGAAGGCCCGCTGATGGCGGGGATGAACGTCGTGGGCGACCTGTTCGGCTCCGGCAAGATGTTCCTGCCCCAAGTCGTCAAGAGCGCCCGCGTGATGAAGAAAGCAGTGGCCCATCTCCTGCCGTTCATGGAGGAGGAGAAGAAAACCTCGGGGGGCAGCAAGCCTCAGGGCACCATTGTGCTCGCGACGGTGAAGGGCGACGTGCACGACATCGGGAAAAACATCGTCGGCGTCGTGCTCGGCTGCAACAACTACGAGGTGATCGACCTCGGCGTGATGGTGCCGTGTGAACAGATTCTCAAAGCGGCCCGGGAAAACGGCGCGACGCTGATCGGCCTGAGCGGGCTCATTACGCCCTCGCTTGACGAGATGGTGCATGTCGCGAAAGAAATGACGCGCGAAGGGTGGAGCGTCCCGCTGCTCATCGGTGGCGCCACGACCAGCAAGGCCCATACGGCGGTGAAGATCGCGCCAGCCTACGACCATGAGGTGGTCCATGTTCTGGATGCCTCGCGTGCCGTCGGGGTCATCGGCCAGTTGATCAACCAGTCGCAGCGGGACTCGTTCGTCGAGAAGAACCGCCGCGAGCAGGACGGTATCCGGCAGGCGCATGCAACGCGGCAGACGAAAACTTCGTTGCTGTCTCTTGCGCAGGCGCTCGAGCGGCGCACGGCGATTGAATGGAAGGCGGCGGACGTGCCGAAGCCGGCCTTCACAGGCATTCGCGCGCTCGATGCGCTCCCGCTGGATCGGCTTGTGCCGTTCATCGACTGGTCGCCGTTCTTCCACACGTGGGAGTTGCGTGGACACTACCCGCAGATTCTCGACGATCCAAAGGTGGGGGAGAAGGCGGTCGAATTATTCCGCGATGCACAGAAATTGCTGAAAGAAATTGTCAGCAAGAAACTGCTCACGGCCAAAGGCGTGTACGGGTTCTTTCCGGCCAACAGCGTCGGGGACGACATCGAGGTCTATGCCGACGAGTCACGGAAGAAGTTGCTGGCGACGTGTCACACGCTCCGCCAGCAATCGGAGAAGCCGGCCGGCCAGGCCAATCAGGCATTGGCGGATTTCATCGCGCCGAAGTCGTCGGGACTTGCCGATTATCTCGGAGGTTTCGCCGTGACGACCGGCATCGGGACCGAAGCGCTCTGCGCCAGATTCGAGAAGGATCACGACGATTACAACTCGATCATGACGAAGGCGCTGGCCGATCGTCTTGCCGAAGCCTTTGCCGAATGTCTGCACAAGCAGGTCCGCGACGAGTGGGGTTATGGAAAGCAGGAGCAACTCTCCACTGAGGATCTGATCAAGGAAAAATATCGCGGCATCCGCCCGGCAGCCGGCTATCCGGCCTGTCCGGATCATACGGAGAAACGGATTCTCTTCGATCTGCTGCAGGCTGAAAAGCAGACCGGTATCCGACTGACGGAAAGCTATGCCATGTACCCGGCCAGCTCGGTCAGCGGGCTCTACTTTGCTCATCCAGCGGCAAAATACTTTGCCGTCGGCAAGATCGGGCGCGATCAGGTCGAGGACTACGCCCACCGCAAGGGCGTGACCGTCAAAGAAGTCGAGAAGTGGCTCGGCCCTAACCTGGGATACGAGCCGGGCGGCAGGTGATACGCGTGGGCGGCCTGTTCGATGCTTTGTCCATGCCCTACGTCTTTCTGCACGAAGGTGTATTCGCGCTCGGTATTAGCGTGCTGATCGTCGGGCTGCTGCTGTTTCGGTTCGGTCTGGCGCGTCGGCGCGATGATCGTGCTGATCGCAGCATCTGACCGTTATCCTTCGCTTTCATTGTCTTTCGGAGCCCCTCCTTATATAATCCGGTCCGTACACGCCTGTTCATGGGGTATGCTCGATATGACGCATGGCATGCATTTGCATCGGGTGGATGGTCGGCGCAAGGACGAAGTCCGGCCCGTCACGATTACGCGGAATTTCATCAAGCACGCCGAAGGGTCGGTGCTGATGGAGATGGGCGGCACCAAGGTGATCTGCACCGCCTCCGTGGAGGAGAAAGTCCCGTCGTTTTTGCGGGACAAGAAGGTCGGCTGGGTGACGGCCGAGTATGCCATGCTTCCGCGCGCGACGCATGAGCGGACGCCGCGCGAAGCGGTGAAGGGCAAGCAGGGCGGGCGCACGCTGGAAATTCAACGGCTGGTAGGGCGGGCCTTGCGGGCCGTGACGGACACGACCGGGATGGGAGAGCGGACGATCTGGATCGACTGCGACGTGATCCAGGCCGACGGCGGAACCAGGACGGCGGCGATTACCGGCTCATTTATTGCGCTGGCCGATGCGCTGACCGTGTTGAAGAAGAAGGAGTTGATCAAGAAGCGGCCGCTGACGGATTATCTGGCAGCCATCAGCGTGGGCCGCGTGGGCGGCGAGGTGCTGGTGGATCTGGCCTATGAAGAGGACTCCAGAGCCGAAGTGGACATGAACCTGGTGATGACGGGACGGGAACGGTTTGTGGAAGTGCAGGGCACGGCGGAACGCCAGGCGTTCACGAAAAAGGATCTGGACGAATTCCTCAGCCTTGGTTGGAAAGCGATCAAGGGCCTGGTGGAACTGCAGAAGGAACTGATCGGGGATTTGGAATGAGGATGAGTTATCAGTTGTCAGTTAACAGTGTTCAGTGAAAAACTGAGGACTGATTACTGAGAACTGAATACTAATGATTCAAGAATTAGTGCTGGCGACGCGCAATCCGGATAAAGGCAGGGAATTGGCGGCGTTGCTGAGCGATTTGGGAATTCGCATTCGGACGTTGGCGGAATTTCCTGCTGCGCCGGAAGTCGTCGAGGACGGCGAGACCTGCGAAGCCAACGCGATCAAAAAGGCCGTGACCGCTGCCCGCGTCACGGGGTTGCCCGCAGCGGCCGATGACACCGGTCTGATGGTGGAGGCGCTGGGCGGCCGCCCGGGCGTGCATGCCGCGCGCTATGCCGGCGAGGGCGCGACATATGAAGATAATTGCAGGAAGCTGTTGCGTGAGATGGCCGGCGTGCCGCGAGAGCGACGTGGCGCCCGGTTCGTGACGGTGGCAGCCATCGCCGATCCGAAGGGAAAAGTCGAGGTCGTCCAGGGTATCTTGGATGGACTGATCACGGAAACACCGGCCGGCTCGAAAGGATTTGGGTACGATCCTGTGTTTTTCGTTCCAGAGTTGGGGAAGACGCTGGCGGAACTTACGCCGGAAGAAAAGAATCGTATCAGCCACCGTGCGCGGGCGTTTGTCAAAGTGCGGGAGTTGCTGAAGAAGTGCTGAGTGCAAAGTTCTGAGTGCTGAGTTGCGGAATGACCGGCGGATAAGGGCGCAGACGTGAAGAGGTTGACTCAGCACTCAATACTCGTTACTTGAGAAAGTCGGGGCGTAGCGCAGCCTGGTAGCGCGCCTGCTTTGGGAGCAGGAAGTCCCCGGTTCGAGTCCGGGCGCCCCGACCAAAAAGACCGTGACGCGTGAGCCGTGACGCGTGATGGGTAGAGGCAAGCAGGGAATCATTTTCGGTTTCTCGTCTAATACTCGTCACCCGTTACCTGTCACTCGTCACTTCCTAGTGCGCCCGTAGCTCAGTTGGATAGAGCATCAGCCTTCTAAGCTGAGGGTCGCTGGTTCGATTCCAGCCGGGCGCACCATTCGACTCGCGGGGAACGCACTTTTACGAAGGTCCCCGCTCGCTCATGGCCTCTGCGAGTCGAATGGTTGCCCTGAGCAAGCATATCCCGCTGCGAGTCGAAGGGCACTTCTTCCCCGCTTTTCCCTGTTGACGCCACCGGCCAAACGCCTTACGTTGTTCTCCATTGCTAACCCCTGACGAGGTGATCCCATGTTCGCAGGCTTTCAAACGTTCGAGTGCAAGCAAGGCAAGAAGTTCGAGTTGGTCATGCTCTGGAACGGGACCATTTTGCCGGAATTGGCAAAGCAGAGCGGGTGCAAAGGGGGCTTGTTGCTGGTCGATCCGGAATCCAACAAGTGCATGGGGATCGAGTTGTGGGACGACGACGTGGCGGCCAGCTCCTTCGATACGAACGGATCGTTTCAGAAGTTAGCGGAGAAACTCACGCCGGTGGTGACGGCGCCGCCCGAACGCAAACAACTCCACGTGATGGCGCAGAATATCACGCAGGGCGTGTAACCCATGCGGGTGTCGCGGAGCAGCGTGCCGCAGAAGAGAACAAACCCGCCGTCCAGACGGACCCGCAAGCCGGAACTGCCGTTCAAGGCTGGAGCCAAACGTCGGTTTCAACGCCGGTTGCTGGACTGGTACAAAGAACATGGCCGCGATCTGCCCTGGCGCAAGACCTCCGATCCGTACAGGATCCTCGTGTCGGAGGTCATGCTGCAGCAGACGCAGGTGGATCGCGTGATTCCCAAGTACCATGAATTTCTGGAGCGGTATCCTTCCTTCGAGGCACTCGCAGGCGCGCGGCCGAACGAGGTCAAGAAGACGTGGTATCCGCTCGGCTATAACGTCCGTCCCCTCCGTCTCCACAGCATCGCCTGCGAAACGGTCGCGCGCTATGGCGGCGAGTTGCCGAGCGACCACGATGAGTTGCTGTCGTTCAAGGGCATCGGCCGCTATACGGCGGGGGCCATCCGCTCTTTTGCGTTCAACGAAGACGCGCCGATTCTGGATACCAATGTGATGCGCGTCCTCCACCGCGTGTTCGTGGGAACCGGCGATCCCAAGAGTCGGAAGAATCTGCTGTGGGCCCTGTCGGAGGCGCTGATTCCAAAGGGCAGGGGGTACGATTTCAATCAGGCGCTCATGGATTTCGGCGCCACGGTCTGCACGGCCCGCGATCCCTACTGCCTGCTGTGCCCGATGAAGGATTTTTGCAAGACATATCCGTTCGACGGAAGACGTGAAAAGTGAGGCGTTAGGCGTGAGGCGCGCCAAACAGAAAAAGGCTAAATCTCCGTCTCGCCCCTTACCCCTCACGCCTTACCCCTTACGCCCCTCGACGGTCATCCAGGTTGCGGCCGGGCTCATCTTTCGTGAAGGGCGCTATCTGATCGCAAGGCGCAAAGCAGACACGCACCTCGGCGGCCTGTGGGAATTCCCGGGAGGCAAGCGTGAACCGGGGGAGTCGCTGGAAGGTTGCCTGCATCGTGAACTTCGGGAGGAGTTGGGGGTTGACGTGACGCCGCCGGTTCATTTTCGCGTGATCCGGCACGACTATCCGGAAAAGACCGTCGAGCTGCACTTCTTTCGCTGTACGATCAGCCGGGGCGAAGCGTCGGCGCTGGACTGCGAGGAAGTTCGCTGGGTGACGCCAAGCGAGTTGTCGGATTACGAATTCCCTTCAGCGGACCGCCCGCTGATCGAGGAGTTGCAGGGAAGCGGGCAGCAGGTAGCAGGTAGCGAATAGCAGGTAGAGGGAGAGGAAAGCCGTGGGTTTTGTTGTTGGCTATTTGCTGTTCGCTGTCAGCTATTAGCTATTCCATGAAGATCGTGCTCGACATCGAAACCGTCCAAGCGCCGCGCGAGGAATGGGCGAGAATCACGGGACTGTCTCCTGCTTCCGACAATGACGCGGCAGGCAGCGACGATCTCTTCGTTCGCGCGGAGGCCGATCAGCGTCAACGACTTGAGGACGAGCAGTACGAAAAGTCTTCCTTCGACGGCACGTTCAGCCGGATCGTCTGCATCGGCATGATCATGCTGAACGACTCGATGGACGCGCAGGGGGCGGTGTCCTGGTACGGGGCGAACGAGAAAGAGTTGCTGCGGCAATTCTGGGCGAAACTCGGGCAAATCAGGCCTTCCTTATATATCACACACAACGGCCTCGGTTTTGATCTGCCCTTTATTAAAAAACGTTCGGTGATCCATCAGGTGAAGCCGTCGATGGAGATTTCGCTGGCGAAGTTCCGCACCGAGCCGGTCTACGACACGATGGCGGTCTGGAGCAACTGGGACCAGCGCGGGTGGGCCAAGCTGGACGTGCTGGCGCGCGCGCTGAACGTCGAAGCGAAATCCGGCAGCGGCAAGCAGGTGGCCGAGATGTGGGCGAAGGGGCAGGGGAAGGAAATCGCCGAGTATTGCCTGCAGGACACCTACGTGACCTACGCCTGCTACTGCCGGATGAACTTTCGGGAACCGCATTCCAGGAATGTGGTGCTGCTGAATAAAGAACTGATCGAAGTCAGCTGAGGGCGCCGGCAAAGGTTGTTACGGTGCCGGTGGTGCGGGGTTTTTCTTCTTCGGGCCGTCCTGCTTGGATTGCTGTTCGGTGAGCTGCCGTTTGATCTCCTGCAGTTCCTTTTTCAACGTCTCCACTTCCTGTGCCGTTGCGGCCGGTTGTTGCGCCGGGCTTGCTGCGGCCGGTGCAGGCGCAGTCGTAGCAGGTTGATCCGGAAGCCTAACCAGCAGTTCGTAATCGATGACCAGCGTGGGTGAATCAGCCTCTCCCACCCGATAGGTGTCCGGTCGTTGCGCCTCCTTGGGGAGAAACACGAGTTCGCGGCGGTCAAGTCCAGTCGGATCCGGGTAGTGGCGGTTGGGCCCGCCGATCGCATCCGGTTTTATTGGCCTGCGCCGATACTGGGTCAGGCTCATGTGCAACGAACGGCCGTGCGCAAAGAGCATTCCCGATGTGGTTTCCTTCGGCGCAAGGGTCAGTGTAGGTTCGGAGGAGCCGAAGCCGGCGCCCTCTTTCTGGGAATAGGACGGGGCACCGGTCTGGATGATCCGGAATCCGATCCGCTGGTCCGGTGTGGCCCTGGCGAAGGCGGTGGCAATCAGCGGGGCGAGAAAGTCCGCGTCCTCGTCGGTGAACGCCCTTGCACTGGCGGACTGGGAGGCGAACAGCGCCTGAAGCGCATTCTTGTCGTCACGGACGTGGACGCCGCGTAGCGCGCGCGCGATGGTGCTTGGTTCCAGGTTGATCGGGTGCGTGGCTTGAAACGATGTGTCCGGGATTCGCTCCAGATAGACCGAGCCACGCTGGCTGTCGTGAATTGTCAGTTCCGGGCGAGGTGACGACGCGCACCCTGAGGCGAGAAAACAGGCGAGCAGTGCAATGACAACCGGGCCGCGCATCGTTTGTGGGCGTTGCATGGTGGCGTAGTCTAGCACAAGCCGTTACGAGCGGAGCACCAAAACTAATGCCCAAACAAATGATTGACAGGGATTTCTGAGATTGCTATAAGCACGGTCGTTGGTCGCGCTTGGGAGGAGACAACGGCGTCTTCAATCCCAGGTTTCCGGTAAGGACAACGGCGTCCTTTTGGTCCATGGTGGATCGGAAGGGCGTTTTTTTTGCTCGAAGGGCCCCTCCGGTCATGCAATGCATCGAATCTGAGAGAGACGGAGGAGACCCAACGATGAACGTGTTACGACGGACAGGCTTCGGCCTGTGGATGTTGATGGCGGTACTTGCGATTGTCGCGCCGCCGGTATTTGCGGACGAGGGTAAGGACAGCCCAAAACTCTTCTGCGCCGGCTGCATCAGCCCGATATTCTCGGAGCAGGGCAAGGGCGGCATCACGCCCTACGGCCGCATCGAGCTGGATGTGATCTATAGCACCAGAAACACCAACCCTCTGGACCCAGGTCAGTTCAACGGGTACGCGACCTCGGCCGGCAAGAGCAGCAACGCATCCAGCACCTTCAACCCCCGCTATAGCGTATTTGGTATTCGCGGTGAGCGGACGGACGGCAAGCACAGCCTGCTGGGAGTCGTCGAAGCCGACTTCTACTCGCAGACAGACAACGCGGGCAATATTTCACCGCGCCTGCGCCTGGCCTATGCGAAGTACTCTCCCAACAATAACAAAACCAGCGTGACGTTCGGCATGGATTGGGTGCCGATCATGGGAACCCTACCCAATCTGCTGGATTTTTCGATCATGGGCTACAACGGGAACCTCTGGCAACGTGTTCCGCAGATTACCGTGCGGCACAAGATTAACGACAATTTGGAAGGGATGTTGACGGCAATCCGGTTCGAGAGAGGCCTCTCGGCGATTCAGCCGCAGACACAGCGCCGCCCGGCGTCGGGGGCGGGTGCGGGAGCGGCCGCTACGTTTGGGAGTTCCGAAAATGCGTTTAACGATCCGGTGCAGAGCCCGTACTTTGGCGGACGTGTAGCCTATAACGGTACGGGCAGTCTCGAAGGCGCGATGGTCGCGTTCAATGTTGCCTACCGTTATAATCGGTCTGCGCCGACGGCGGGCGCTATTCCGGCCGGACGCGACATCCATTCCTATGTCGCTGGCGCTGAGCTGGTCTATCCAATCACATCGCGTTTGAAGTTCGTCGGTGAGTTGGCCTACGGATCGGCATTGGGCGTGGAATGGTTCCGGTTCGGTCAGGAACGTAACCTTGTGACTGGAAAAGAGATTCGCACGTTGGTTGGGTGGGGCGAGTTGAACTACGCCTACAACAAGGATTATACCTTCGTGGCAGGCTATGGGTTCGACAATCCGCTCAACCGGGATCTGAAAGAACCGGCGGGCAATCTTGCCTTTACCGATACGCAATATCTATTGAACCATCGTATCTATGTGACGGCGGTCCGCCACCTCTGGGGCGATCTGTACACCGGGTTAGAGTGGAATCACCTGATGACCGAGTGGTCCACGGCGGAGAAGTTCGATGGGAACAATTTCATGATGTCGATGTGGTACAACTTCTAACAAAGACATGGTCTGAAAGTCTCAAAGTCTTCAAGTCAAAAGTCTTCGGACTTGATGACTTTACGATTCGAGAGACTTTCGCTGTCATCGAAGAAAAGGAGTCTGATATGAGTCCGAGTGATGATTCCATGAAAAAAGACGATCTCGTGAAAGAAGCAGTTGAGACGGCAATGGCTGCCGAGTCCGGTTCATCCCGACGGGAATTTCTCACGCAGAGCGGGCGGGTGGTCGCCGGAGCCGGCGTGGCGGCGCTGCTGGGCAACCTGGGAGGTTGGGCGCTGTCTTACGCGGCGGACAAGGAACCGATCAGGATCGGCATCCTGCACTCGCTGAGCGGGACGATGGCGATCAGCGAAGTGTCGTTGAGGGACACGGTGTTGATGGCGGTGGAGGAGATCAACGCCAGGGGCGGCGTGATGGGCCGCAAGATCCAGCCGGTCGTGGTGGATCCGGCCTCCAACTGGGACCTGTTCGCCGAGAAGGCCAAGCAGTTGTTGCTGGTTGACAAGGTCGCGGTGGTGTTCGGTTGCTGGACCTCGGTCAGCCGGAAATCCGTGCTGCCGGTCTTCGAGAAGAACAACGGGCTGCTGTTCTATCCCGTCCAGTACGAGGGCGAGGAATGCTCGCGCAACGTGTTCTATACCGGCGCGGCAGTGAACCAGCAGGCGATTCCGGCGGTGGAATATCTGATGAGCAAGGAGGGCGGCGGGTTCAAGAAGTTCTATCTGCTCGGAACGGACTATGTGTACCCGCGGACCACGAACAAGATTCTTCGCGCGATGTTGCTGGCCAAGAAAGTTCCTGCAGCCAATATTGCGGAGGAATATACCCCGTTCCATCACCAGGACTACCAGACCATCGTCGGCAAGGTTAAAAAGTTCGCGGCCGGCGGCGGCGCCTGCGTGATCTCGACGATCAACGGCGACAGCAACGTGCCGTTCTACAAGGAATTCGCCAATCAGGGGCTCCGCGCGGAGGATGCGCCGATTATGGCCTTCAGCGTGGCCGAAGATGAATTGCGTGGCATGGATACCAGCGCGCTGGTCGGGCATCTGGCAGCGTGGAATTACTATCAG
>Ga0247727_10014061_pt1 | contig 13369 bp, 10 predicted proteins | sample WisWelCaveWW1625_FD_202498 | JGI IMG/M metagenome (GOLD analysis project Ga0247727, IMG submission 202498) | Biofilm microbial communities from Wishing Well Cave, Virginia, United States - WW16-25 | ecosystem: Environmental > Aquatic > Deep subsurface > Groundwater > Cave microbial mat | place... | reverse complement strand
GGAAGTCAAGAAGCACAAGGGAAACGAGGGCTACAACGTTGCCACGGGCGAATACGAAGACCTCGTCAAAGCCGGCGTGGTTGACCCCAAGAAGGTTACCCGCACCGCGCTGCAAAACGCGGCCTCGATCGCCGGTCTGCTCCTGACCACGGAATGTCTCATCACCGAGATTCCAGAGAAGGACAAGAAGTCCCCCGCAGGTCACGGCCCGGGCATGGGCGGCGACATGGGCGATTATTGATCCCCCCGAACCATCGGAGGAACCCAACTACCGGCGCGGCCTGGCACCTGGCCGCGCCGTTTTCATTTCGTCTGCACGGGCGAGGCAGGTGTCGGGTTTCAGTTGGCACAACCCGGCGCTCCCATCGGCGTAGTGGGGCAGCCGTCCCGGCCGTGAGCGTCCCGGCGACCGTCTCGGTTGTCGCGTGGGCCGGCAGGCGCGACGCCCACCGGACAACCACAGGCGATCGCCTGCGCCACTACGATGGCAGTGCCGAGACGCGCCCCGGCACGATCCCGTTCGCACTTTGAACTTTGAACGCCGTCCGCCGGACCGTAGATTCCGCGCCCATGCATGATTTTCGTTACGTGGGCAGGGCGCTCGGTTGCGAAGGCGTGCCGGTGGAATCGCTCGTGAAGCGGTTCGGCACGCCGCTGTACGTTTATTCGCAACGCACCCTCACGCGGCACTTCGAGCAACTGGATCGCGCGATGCAAGCGGTGCCGCATCTCGTCTGCTTCGCGGTCAAATCGAATTCCAACCAGTCCGTCCTCCGCACGCTTGCCAACCTTGGCAGCGGATTCGACATCGTGAGCGGCGGCGAATTGCAACGCGTCATCGCCGCCGGCGGCGATCCGCGGCGCTGCGTGTTCGCGGGCGTGGGCAAGACCGGGGCGGAGATGGAATTCGCGCTGCGACGGGGCGTGTATTCGTTCAACGCGGAGAGCGAGCCGGAGTTGCAACGCCTCGACCGCGTGGCCGGGCGACTCGGGAAAACCGCGCCGGTCGCCATGCGCGTGAACCCGAATGTCGAGGCGTTCACGCACGCGAAGATCACGACCGGCACCTACGAGAACAAGTTCGGCATCGCGTTCGAGCAGGTCGAGGGCGTCTATGCCCGCGCGAGCAAGCTGAAAAACCTTCGGCTGCGCGGTGTGCAGATGCACATCGGTTCACAGATCACCGAGGTCAACCCCTTTGAGAAGGCCGTGCGCAAAGTCGTGCCGCTGGCGCAGCGGTTGAAGGAGCGGTACGGCATCGGGTTTTTCAGCATCGGCGGTGGATTGGGAATCGTTTATTGCCCGGCGTTGGCCAGCGGTTCGCCGGCGTGGTGGCAAGGCCCCGGCAAAAAGTTTTTGACGCCGGCAAAATATGCCGCGCGGATCGTGCCGTTGCTCCAACCGCTGGGCTTGCCTGTGCTCCTGGAGCCGGGCCGCTTCATCTCCGGCAATTCCGGCGTCCTCGTCACGCGCGTCGAATACGTGAAGCGCACCGGCAGGAAGCATTTCGTGATTGTGGACGCCTCGATGAACGATTTGATCCGCCCGGCGTTTTACGACGCCTATCACGAAATCGTCCCGCTAAGGCGCACGGGCGGCGCGTTGATCAAGTCCGATGTGGTCGGCCCCGTCTGCGAGTCGGGCGATTTTTTCTGCAAGGACCGTCCGCTGCCGCGCGTGGCCGAAGGCGACTGCCTGGCCCTCCTCAGTGCGGGAGCTTACGGCTTCGTGATGGCCTCGAACTACAACACGCGTCCGCTGGCGGCCGAGGTGCTCGTGAACGGCCGGCAGGCCGCGCTGGTGCGCGCCCGACAGCCGCTCGCGGAAATCTGGGCCGGTGAACGCGTGGCGCCGTGGTTGAAGTGATCCGCGTACCGTCGCGTTCGAATCAAACTCCCAGCGGCATCCCGAACCAACCGGCGATGATCGCCTCCGATTTGTAGGTCACGTTCCCCAACACCTGCCGCACGCCCGGGATTTGCAACACCAGGATCACGCCGATGAAGCCAAACCGCGCGATCTTCCAGTAAGTTTCGTAGCTCATCCCGATCATGTTCCTCAGCACGTGGGAACCATCCAGGGGCGGGATCGGAATCATGTTGAAAAAGCAGAGGAGGAGGCTCAACTGCGCCGTCCCCATGAGCAGGGTCACGGCGTCCGCCCAGCCGACGATCAATCCCACGCGCGCCAATCCAATCAGGACAATCGCCAGGAACAAATTCATCCACGGACCGGCCATCGAAACCAGGATGTCGTCCCACCGCGGATTGCGGAGGTTGAAAGGATTCACCGGCACCGGTTTCGCCCAGCCCACGAGAAAGCGGCTCACGCTGGGCGAGAGGAAAATCATCAACAACGGCATCAGCACCGTCCCAATGGGATCAATATGGACCAGCGGATTGAGCGAGCAACGGCCCTGCGACTTCGCCGTGTCGTCGCCGCACTTCCAAGCCATCCACGCGTGGCCGTACTCGTGGAAGGTCAGTAGCACGATCAACCCCAGATACATGATCAGCCCGTCAACGATGCCTTGCGGATTCATCCGCGCCACGTTAGCCGGCTGTGCCGGCGGAGTCGAGACGGATGCGGGGGCTGCGGATACCACGTCGGAGCGGACATGTCCGGGCAGCGGCGTAGTGGGACGGCCGTCCCGGCTGCCAGAGTCCCGGCGACCGTCTCGGTTGCCGCTTTGGCCGACAGGCGGGACGCCTGCTCCACTATGATGGCAACGCTAAGATGCGTTCGCCAGCCCGCGTCGGCCTGTTTCCAGCTTGCCTTGTCGCGGATGCTCCCGGACTCTTGCGAAACTAGATTATGGCGAAGCGAGCGTTGATCACAGGCATCACCGGGCAGGACGGGTCGTATCTGGCGGAGTTGCTGCTCGCCAAGGGCTATGAGGTGCACGGGATCATCCGCCGCGCGAGCACCTTCAACACGGGCCGGCTCGACGCCATCTACGAGGACCCGCACGCGCCACGCCAGCAACTCGTCCTGCATCACGGCGATCTCAGCGACGCCAGCGCGCTCTCTCGCCTGATCGCCAAAGTCCAGCCCGCCGAAATCTACAATCTCGCCGCCCAAAGCCACGTCCGCGTCAGCTTCGACAATCCCGAATACACGACGGACATCACCGCGACGGGCGCCGTGCGGTTGCTCGAGGCCATCCGCGAAACCGGCATCCAGCCGCGCTTTTATCAGGCGTCCTCCAGCGAGATGTTCGGCATGGTCCGCGAGGTGCCGCAATCGGAGAAGACCCCGTTCTATCCCCGCAGTCCGTACGGCTGCTCGAAGGTTTTTGCCTACTGGGTCACCGTGAACTACCGCGAATCCTACGGCCTCCACGCCAGCAACGGCATCCTGTTCAACCACGAGTCGCCGCGCCGCGGTGAGACCTTCGTCACACGCAAAATCACCCGCGCCATCGCCCACATCCAAGCCGGCCTCCAGGACAAACTCTTTCTCGGCAACCTCGACGCCAAACGCGATTGGGGGTACGCGCAGGAGTTCGTCGAGGCCATGTGGCTCATGCTGCAACAGGACCAGCCGGACGATTACGTGATCGCCACGGGCGAAACCCACTCGGTGCGCGAGTTTCTCGAAGCGGCGTTCGGTTACGCCGGACTCGACTGGCGCAAACACGTGGAGATTGACCCGCGCTACTTCCGGCCCGCGGAAGTGGACCTGCTCGTCGGCGATTGCAGCAAGGCCCGGCGCAAACTCGGGTGGGAACCCAGGACCAAATTCCCTGATCTGGTGAAGTTGATGGTGGACGCCGACGTCGAGTTGCTGCGCCGGCATCGGCAGGGCGAGATCAAAGTCACTGGCTGAACCGGCTCACCGCGCGCCGCTTCGTTTCAAGAAGTCCGCGTAGGCGAGGCCCAGTCCCGTTGGCAGGTCCACTTCTGGTTTCCAGCCCAGGGCGAAGATCCGCGAGCTGTCCATGAGCTTGCGTGGCATCCCGTCGGGCTTCGAGGTATCCCAAACGATTTCCCCGCGGAAGCCGACGGCGCGCTGGACGGTTTCCGACAGTTCCCGAATCGAGATCTCGCGGCCGCAACCGACGTTGATGAATTGTTCCTCGCTGTAATTCTCCATAAGAAACACGCACGCCCGCGCCAGATCGTCCGCGTAGAGGAACTCCCGCAGCGGCGCGCCCGTGCCCCAGCAGGTGGCGGTCGCCGCCCCAGCCACTTTCGCTTCGTGGAACTTGCGAAGCAGCGCCGGCAACACGTGCGAGCCTTCGAGGTCGTAGCTGTCGTTCGGCCCGTAGAGATTTGTGGGCATGGCGCTGATGAAATCGCAGCCGTACTGGCGGCGGAACGCCTGGCAGAGTTTTATGCCGGCGATCTTGGCCACGGCGTACCATTCGTTGGTTGGCTCCAGTGGGCCGGTCAGGAGGTGCTCCTCCTTCATCGGTTGCGGCGCGAGCCGCGGGTAGATGCACGAGCTGCCGAGGAACAGGAGTTTCTTCACGCCCGCCCGATACGCGCCGTGGATGAGGTTGTTCTGAATCTGGAGGTTCTCGAAAAGAAACTCCGCCGGCCGCCGGTCATTGGCAAGGATCCCGCCGACGCGCGCCGCGGCGACGAACACGTATTCGGGTTTCTCCGCCTCGTAGAACGCGTGCACGGCGCCGGTTTCGAGCAGATTCAACTCGGCGCGCGTGCGGCCAATCAGCCGCGAGCAGCCGCGCCGCTCCAACTCGCGCCAGATCGCGCTGCCGGCCAGCCCGCGGTGACCGGCCACGTAAATCCGCGCATAGGGGTCCAGCTTCATGCGCGGACATTAGAACACGGCCGGCGCGGCGGACAAGCCGTTACGCGGCGGGTGGTGCGCTCCAGGCGCGGCCCCGGAAACCATCCCGCATGAGATAGTAGAGGAACAGAGAGTTGTATTTGAAGTAACGCGGCCCGAGCCGGCGCGGTTCGGTGATCATGCGGTAGAGCCAGGTCAGTCCGCTCCGCTGCATCCACGGCGGCGCGTCAGGCTTGAGGCCCGCGTTGGCGTCAAAGGCGAAACCCACCGTCAGCACCACTCCGCGTTTGAGCAGGCGCTTATGGCGGCTGGCCCAGGCCTGCTGCTTGGGCGTGCCGAAGCCGACCCAGATGAAATCGGGCGAGAGCCGGTTGAGTTCTTCCGTCACTTCCCGCTCGGTGGCGCCTTCCAACAAGCCGTCGGCGCCGCAACGGCCATGAAAACTGCCGACGAATTTCGCGTTCGGGTTTTTGGCTGTAAAAATCTCCCGCAACCGCGCGCCACACTCCGCCGAGCCGCCCAGGAGGTAATGCGTGAAGCCTGAGGGTGAGGTTTCCAGAAAACGCCGCATGAACGTCGGGCCATAAACGCGGTCACGCAGGCCGGCGCCGGCGCGGTTCAGGCACCAGACCAGCGGCATGCCGTCCGGGAGCAGGTAATCATACTCGCGCATGATGCCGCGGAACGCAGGGTCGTGCCGGTACATGGTCACGATGTGGGTGTTGACGAACTCCATGGCGAGGGGGCGTGGTTCGCGCGCCCAGGCGAGGCACGCCGCCGCCAGCCCGTCGTAATCGGTGGCCAGCAGCGGCGTGTCCAGGAGGCGGAATGTTTTCATGCGGCGCGGCGGAACCTGCGGTGGAGCATGGCGTTCACGCCGCTTCAACCCGCGCCTGCCGGCTCGCGCGGGTGTTCCGGCGTCACGACCGCGAACGGTGAAGCGGATTGAAGTCCGCGGCCCGCGATGAAGTGTCGGGACCCGCGCCCGGCTTCCACAAGAAAAAACTTTTTTGCCGACCGTCAATCTGGTAGAAACCTTCAAACCTTGAACGCCGGTTTGTCACATCGCCCGTCTGCTTCGTCCCGGTGGTTGGCCGTATGAAGTTGCTCGTCTTCGCCCACACTCCGCCTCCGCACCACGGCCAGAGCTACATGGTACAACTGACCCTGGCCGGTTTCGGCGGCGACCATCGGAAGCGCCGGCGGAACTTTGTGCCGCGCACGCCCTCCGGCGACGTGCATGGCATCGAGTGTTATCACGTCAACAACCGTCTGTCGAAGCACCTGGAGGACATCGGAGAGTTCCACGGCACGAAACTGTTCCTGTTGATCGGCCACTGCCTCGAAGCCATCTGGTGCCGGTTCCGCTACGGCGTGACCAACTTTTATTACATCCCGGCGCCCGGCAAGCGCTCGGCGCTTTACCGCGATTGGATGGTGATGCTGTTCTGCCGCCCATTCTTCAAGACGCTGATCCTTCACTGGCACGCCGCCGGTCTGGCCAAGTGGCTGGAAACTTCCGTGCTCATGCGCACCCGCGCCCTGACCTACTACTTCCTGAAGCAGGTGAACCTGAGCATCGTGCTCTCGAACTACAACCGGCCCGATGCCGAAAAACTTTTTCCACGCCGCGTTGGCGTCGTCGGCAACGGCATCCCCGATCCGTGCCCGGACTTCGAGCAGAGCGTCCTGCCCCGGCGTCGCGCGCGCAGCGCCGCCCGTCAGAAAATTCTCGCCGGCCAGGCTCTCGCGCCGTCCGGTCTCGAAGGCACGGGAGGTGATCCGCACCTTTTCCGGGTCCTGTTCCTGGCCCACTGCACGCGGGAGAAGGGATTGTTCGACACGATCGAAGGCGTGGCACTGGCCAATGCGCAACTCGCCCGCGATCACTCGCCTGTGCGGGTGCATTTGACGGTCGCCGGCGAATTCATCGCGGCGGCGGAGCAGGTTGAGTTCGAGGAACGGATCGGGCGCGCCGATTTGCGGGGCGCCGAGGGTCAGCCGTTGGCGGGCTACATCGGATTTGCGGCCGGCGAAGCCAAACGCAGCGCCTTTGCCACGAGCGATTGCTTTTGTTTTCCGACCTACTACTACGCGGAGAGCTTCGGGCTGGTGGTGCTGGAGGCGATGGCCTTCGGCCTGCCGATCGTGGCCAGCCGCTGGCGGACCATCCCCGAACTCATGCCGCCAGGACACGCCGGCCTGATCCCTCCGCGCGAACCGTCAAAGATCGCGGCGGCACTCCTGAAATTCATCCCGCAGCCGGAGTTCGAATCCCTGCGCGATCATTTTCTGCGGCACTTCACCATCGAGCAATATCTCACGAGTCTGGCGAGGGCGCTGCACAGCGTCGAGCAACCGGAAACCGAAGCGTCCCTCACGCCGCTGCCGCGCGCGTCGTAGTGGCGCGGGCGTCCCGCCTGCGAAATTCCCGGTGATCGTCCCGCTGAATGCCGCAGACGCGACGCCCCCCGGACCCGCACAGGCGGGAGGCCTGTGCCACGACCCGCAAATTCATTGCGCCGCGCGCTCTGTTCGCTACACTTGGCGGAGTGAAAATCGGCGTATTGCAGCTCAACTCGACGATTGGCGACTTCGAGGCGAACCGGACGAAACTCCTCGCCGGTTACGAACGCGGCGTGACCCTGGGCGCCGAGTTCGTCATCGTGCCAGAGTTGTTCCTGTGCGGTTATCCGCCGCGCGATCTGTTGCTGCGGCCGGATTTCGTCGAAGCGAACCTGGCGACCCTGGCCGCCGCGGCAGGCGGGGTTGGCGCGGTGCCTCTCTGCGTCGGCTACGTGGACAAGAGCGCGTCGCGACCGGGACGGCCACTCACCAACTCCGCGGCCGTGCTCCACAACGGCGCCCGCGTCTGGCAGCAACACAAATCGCTGCTGCCCACTTACGACGTGTTCGACGAGGACCGCTACTTCGAGCCGGCGAAGAGCGTCGCTCCCTTCGAGTTCAACGGCCGCAAGCTGGGCATCACGATTTGCGAGGACATCTGGAACGACGAGGATTTCTGGCCGGAGCGGTTGTATCGCCGCGATCCGGTGAAGGAACTCATCGCGCAGGGTGCGGATTTGATTCTCAATATCTCGGCTTCGCCGTGGCACGCAGGCAAGGAAAAGACGCGGCAGGCCATGTTGCAACGCGTGGCGCGTGATGAGCGCGTGCCGTTGGTGCAGGTCAACCTCGTCGGCGCGAACGACGAACTCGTTTTTGACGGCCACAGTGTGGCATTGAACCGCAACGGCGAGCCGGTCGCGTTGGGCAAAGGTTTTGCCGAGGACATCATCATTGCCGACGTGGACGGCGACGCGCCCACGGCAAAAGTCCAATGGCCCGCGGCGGAGGACCAACTTTTTCGCGCGCTCGCGCTCGGCATCCGCGACTACGTTCACAAGTGCGGTTTCAAATCGGTCGTGCTGGGCCTGTCGGGAGGCATTGACTCGGCGCTCACGGCGGTGTTGGCGGTGGAGGCGCTCGGCGCGGATAAGGTCATGGGCGTCTCGATGCCCGCGCGGTATTCGAGCACGGGCAGTCTCACCGACGCCGAGTTGCTCGCGAAAAATCTCGGCATCCGCTACGAGGTGCTGCCCATTGAGCCGGTGGTCAAGGGTGTCGAAGCGCAATTGGCCAAGGTGTTCGCCGGCACGAAACCGAACGAAGCCGAAGAGAACGTCCAGTCACGGTTGCGCGGCGTAACGTTGATGGCGCTCTCGAACAAATTCGGCTCGCTAGTGCTTACCACGGGCAACAAATCGGAAATGGCCGTTGGCTATTGCACGCTCTACGGCGACATGTGCGGCGCGCTGGCGGTGATCGCCGACGTGTTCAAGACGGACATTTACAAAATCGCGCGCTGGGTAAACCGGAACAAAGTGGTCATTCCCACGGATTCGATCACCAAGCCGCCGAGCGCGGAGTTGCGGCCCAACCAGACCGACCAGGATTCATTGCCGGAATACGAAACGCTCGACGCGATCCTGCAGCTCTACGTCGTCGAGCATCTGAGCAAGGACGAAATCATCAAGCGCGGTTTCGCCGCCGCGGTGGTCAATGACGTGATCAACAAGGTGACTTTCAGCGAATACAAGCGCCGGCAGGCCGCGCCGGGATTGAAAGTTTCGCCGCGGGCATTCGGCATGGGGCGACGGATTCCCATTGCGCAACGCTTCCGGCCGGCCCGTTGATCAATTCCGCAGTCAGGATTTGTGAAACAGAAACGATCCTCACCCCGGCCCTCTCCCATCCGATGGGAGAGGGAGTATTATCGTCAGCCGGTCGGCGAAGCGGGCGGTGTCCAGCTTTTCCTGAATCGGCCTTTGCTGTCCCCTCTCCCGTCGGACGGGAGAGGGTCAGGGTGAGGGCCGGTTGTTTTCGCGCTCCCACATCGCATGAGCACCGCCGCCCTCCCGAAGATTTCCGTCGTCACCCCCTGCTTCAACAGCAGGGTCACGCTCCGCGAAACCATCGAAAGCGTCCGCACGCAGGCCTACCAATACGTCGAACACGTGGTCATGGACGGCGGCTCGACCGACGGCACGCTCGACATCCTCCGCGAATATCCGCACCTCATCTGGGTTTCCGAAAAGGACGAAGGCCACTACCACGCCATGGACAAAGGCATTCGCAAGGCCACCGGCGACATGTTCGCCATCCTCAACGCCGACGACTGCTACCGTCCGGGCGTGCTGGCGAAGGTCGCCGCCGCGTTCGCGAAACATCCGCAGTGGGACGGGCTGGCCGGCGACATGGTTTTCGTGGACGGCAACGGGCGCGAGATTTTCCGGCGCGAGGAGGCGTTCGTGGACCCGCAGATCATCCGCTTCGGTTTTGCCAATGTCGCCAACCATCAGGCGATGTTTTTGAAGCGCGAGGTTTACCTGCGGCTCGGCCCGTATCGCCACCGTGAGTTCAAGAACTGTTGCGACATTGAATATCTTTACCGGTTGATCCAGGCCGGCTGCAAGCTGGGGCACATCAACGAACTCATCGTCAACTATCGCTACCACGACCACGGGCAATCCGCCGACCTGCGCGTGCGCGCCAACATGGCGGCGGAATCCGCGCGCATCCGGCGGGAATACGGCGTGCCCGGCGGGACGCTCGGCAAATGCCTGATGACCTACGCCCGCATCAAACGGCAGGCGGAAAAACTCCTCTTCCGCGGCAAGTGCGACCTCATTCCGGGCAACTGGCGGTTGAAAAAACACCTCCGCGAGAAAACGAAGTTCGATTCCAACATCGGCGTGGACAGGCTGGGGAAAACCTAGGTCTTGAACCAATTTTGAACGCTCCTGTCCGACTGGAATGTGCTCAAGCAAATCGGAGTGAGCACCCATCTTGCGTAGCGCCTGTTCAAATGGCTCACACTCAGCCCGAATTTCTTTCCTCACCCATCCGGCAAGTTCTGTGCGCATCTTGCTTGTGCTCGCGATGCCAGATGTCGCCTTCACCGTAACTGAACCAGCGGCTCGTCGTCACCTTTAACTGCGTGAAGAACTGAACGCCTTCCCTGCCCTGCATGTGCAGGTCGCCGAAGAACGAATCGTTCCAGCCGTTGAACGGAAACCAGGCCATTGAAGCGGGCACGCCGATGTTGATGCCGACCATGCCGCACTGGATGCGATGCTTGAATTCGCGCGCGGCCTTGCCGTTGCGGGTGAAGATCGAAGCGCCGTTGCCGAACGGAGATTTGTTCGCGAGTTCGATGGCCGCGTCCAAATCTTCCATGTGCATCACGTTGAGCACCGGGCCGAAAATCTCCTCCTTCGCAACAGTCATGCCGAGTTGGACACGATCAAGAATCGTTGCGCCGACGAAAAAGCCGTTCGGCGCTTCGCTGACTTTCACGCCGCGGCCATCGGCGGGAATCTTCGCGCCTTCTTTCACGCCAGCTTCGATCAGTTGCAACACGCGGTCGCGATGCTGGCGCGTGATGACCGCGCCCATGTCGGGCTGCGGGTCGCGGTCGGTCGGGCCGACTTTGATTCGCTTCGTGGCTTCGACGAGCGTTGGTAAAACGGTTTTTTCCGCGCCACCGACGACAACGGCGGTCGAACCCGCCATGCAACGCTCGCCCGCGCAGCCGAACGCGGCTTCGATGACGCCGCGCACGGAGTTGTCAATGTCCGCGTCGGGCATCAGCAGCACGAAGTTCTTCGCGCCGCCGTTGGACTGGACGCGCTTGCCGTGCTTCGTGCCGGTCTCGTAAATGTGGCGCGCGACGGGTGTCGAACCAACGAACGAAATCGCCTTCACCTTCGGATGCGTGAGCAGCGCGTCCACGCACTCGCGCCCGCCGTGGACGATGTTCAACACGCCTTTGGGCAGGCCGGCCTTTTCGAGCAGCTTGGCGATTCTAATGCTGGTGAGGGGGACTTTCTCGCTTGGCTTGAGGACGAACGAATTGCCACACGCGATGGCCACAGGATACATCCACAGCGGAACCATCGCGGGGAAGTTGAACGGCGTGATGCCAACGCACACGCCAAGCGGCTGGCGGATGGACTCACAATCAATCCCGCGCGCGATATTCTCCAGGACCTCGCCCATCAGCAGCGACGGCACGCCGCACGCAAACTCGACCATCTCGATCCCGCGCTTCACGTCTCCACGCGACTCGACGAGCGTCTTGCCGTGCTCGCGCGTGTTGCTGCGGACGAGATCGTCGAAGTTCTCTTCGAGCAGCATTTTGAATTTGAAAAGAATCCGCGCGCGCTCAACTGGCGGCGTTTCCATCCACGCCGGAAATGCGCCGGCAGCGGCTTCGACCGCTTCATTGACGTGTGCTGCCGTGCAGAGCGGCGCTTCGGCAATAACGTCGCCGGTGGAGGGATTGTGAACCGGCGTCGTCGCGACGCCGGCAATGTTGCGCCATTCGCCGCCGAACCAGACGGGGCAGGACTCGAGAGTTTTGCTATTGATGGCTGGCATGATTCGCTTTCTGTTCAAATTCCGAGATTCGAAGGCCGAAATCCGAAAGAAATCCGAATTCCGAATGACGAAAACTTCCGAACGCGTTCCGCATCCGGTCTTCGGAATTCGGGCTTCGAGCTTCCTTCGGTTTTCGGAATTCGGGCTTCGGATTTCATTTCACGGATGCGCCGGAATCGGTTTCATTTCGCCACTCGCGAGTTTCGCCTGGTAATCGCTCCACGACATTTTCGCGCGCTTCGTGTCCACGCTCACCATCGTGATACATTCGTCCACCGGGCAGACGAGAGCGCAAAGATTGCAGCCGACGCACTCGTGTTCCTTGATTTCGGGAATCGGCTTTCCCGGCACGCGGCCTGGACCGAGGCCGTGGCCGTTCGGCGGAATGAGCGCGATGGCTTGATGCGCGCCGTCTTCGCACGCGATGTAGCACAGGTTGCAGCCGATGCACTTGTCGTAATTGATCTGCGCGATGCGTTTGTAGTTCAGGTCGAGCGTTTCCCACTTCTGCAACGTCGGCACGGCCTTGCCGATGAGTTCGTTCACGCTCTTCATGCCTTTCGAGTCGAGGTAATCGCTCAAACCCTCGGCCATGTCCTCCACGATGCGGAAGCCGTAGTGCATGATGGCGGTGCAAACCTGCACGCTCGTCGAGCCAAGCGCGATGAACTCCGCCGCGTCGCGCCAGTTGCTGATGCCGCCGATGCCGGAGATAGGCAACTGAACTTCCGGATCCGCCGCGCAACTCTGCACCATGTTCAGGGCAATCGGTTTTACGGCCGGGCCGCAATAGCCACCGTGCGTGCTCCGGCCCGCGACGAACGGCTCGGGGCAAAGATTGTCGAGATTGACCTGCGTGATGCTGTTGATCGTGTTGATGAGCGAGATGGCGTCGGTGCCGCCTTTCCTCGCGGCGCGCGCGGCGTAAACGACATCCGTGATGTTCGGCGTGAGTTTTGTAATCACTGGGATTCTCGCAGCCTCCATCACCCAGCCAACAATCTTCTCGGTTGCATGTGGCTGTTGTCCGACCGCCGAGCCCATTCCGCGCTCGCACATGCCATGCGGGCAGCCGAAATTCAGTTCCACACCGTCCGCGCCCGCATCAACGGAGCGTTTCATCAGATCGTGCCAGTTTTCGCGCGTGTCGGTCATGAGCGACGCGATCACCGCGCGGTCCGGCCAGCGCTGCTTGACCTCGGCGATTTCGCGGAAGTTGGTTTCGATCGAGCGGTCGCTGATGAGTTCGATGTTGTTGAACCCAACCATGCGCGTCGTGCCGAGATTCAACGCCGAGTAGCGCGACGAGACATTTACGATGGGATCGCCGATGGTTTTCCAAACGACGCCGCCCCAGCCCGCCTCGAACGCGCGGTGGCACTGGTAGGCGGTGTTGGCGGGCGGGCCGGACGCGACCCAGAATGGATTCGGAGATTTGATTCCGGCGAGATTGATGGATAGGTCAGCCATAAGACCGTTGAGAGTTGAAGGTTGAAATCTCATTAACACCCAACTTCAGTTGAGTGTCCGGCAACGTGCAAGGATGAAACCGTTTCAACCTCAAAAATGCGTGTGGAGTGTTCAGGATGCATAAAAGAGCCCGTCAACATTGAATGCGTGTGCAAGCTTCACTGACAAATTCAGATTTTTTGGCGCACACGCAATTTCCGGA
>Ga0247727_10014060_pt1 | contig 13369 bp, 12 predicted proteins | sample WisWelCaveWW1625_FD_202498 | JGI IMG/M metagenome (GOLD analysis project Ga0247727, IMG submission 202498) | Biofilm microbial communities from Wishing Well Cave, Virginia, United States - WW16-25 | ecosystem: Environmental > Aquatic > Deep subsurface > Groundwater > Cave microbial mat | place... | reverse complement strand
CTCCCACCAGCGCACGCCGGCAGCGTGGATGATGCCCTCCACATCTCGTTCCTGTTCCCAGTCCCGTTCTCAGACTGGGTCACTTCAGCCGAGCGCTACTGGGTCATTTTTGCGTAGCGCCGAAGTCTTACAGTTACCTGCAGAAGCCGTACGTGCAGGGCATGACGCCGAATGCTCTCGACATCCCGCAGTTCCGGAGCGCCTGGATCGATACGAACTGGAGAAGGTCGTGACCGGCGCCGGCCAGCTCGCCTTTGCGGATGACGGAGGCGATCACGCGAACTGGAGGCCGCAATGAACGCGCAAATCCCCCGGCGCGCGTTGCTCGCGGCGGGCCCCCTCGCACTCGCCGCATGTAGCCAGGCCGAAGAAGCTTACTTTGGAAGGACCGAGCCGCCCAAGGCGCAACGCCTGACTTACGTAATCGGAGCGCAGCCGGCTACTCTAGATCCGGCGAAATCGACAGACCGGTGGGAGTCCTACATCATTCATGCCATGTTCGAGGGGCTGACAAGCTTGCATCCCCGAACGGGCGGTCCGATGGCTGCCCTGGCCACGCATTATGAAGGCACGGAGGAGGGTGTTCGGTACACGTTCTATCTGCGTGGCCATCGCCAGCCACGTGGCAGCCGGTTGCCTAATACCGGCGATCTGCCGCGAGAGTTTTCGCGCGGCTGGCCGGCGCCCGCCGAAAGTGGGCCGGCGCGATGGAGCGACGGGATTCCCATAACGGCCCACGATGTCATCTACTCCTGGCAGCGCGCGCTCGATCCCGCCACCGCGGCCACATACTCCTATTTGATGCACTACCTGCGAAATGCGGAAGAGATCAGCGCAGGAAGATTGAAGCCGGATCAGCTTGCTTTGCGAGCGACCGATGATTTCAGTCTCCAGATCGAGTTGCGAACGCCGACTCCGTTCTTCCTCCAACTTGTTTCGCACCGCGTATTCTGCGCCGTTCCGCGTCGCGCCATCGAGGCATACGGCTCTTCGTGGACCGATCCCGAACACATTCAGGCCAGTGGCGCATTCGTGCTGCGCGAGCACCGTCCGAATGAGCGGATCGTTCTCACCAGGAACCCGCACTATTACGAAGCCGGAATAGTCGCATTGCAGGAGATGGCGTTTTTTCCGGTGGTGGATGGTTCTGCGGCGGTGAATCTGTACAAGACGGGTCACGGATCGGTGGTGCAGCCCCTGCTCCCCCAGCTTCTCCCGACTTTGCGCCGCAAGAAGGACTTTCGCGCGTATTCCATGTTCGGCGCCGTTTTCCCGCTGATCAACACCGCGCGGGCGCCCTTTAATGACGTACGCGCGAGATACGCGCTCAACATGGCCACCGACAAACGCGCGGTGGCCGATTTCGTCGGCGCCAACCGCAAGGCCGCCTTCAGCCTGGTCCCGCCGGCTGAAGGATACGACCCGCCGAAGACCCTCCCGGTTTCGATCGATGGAATAGACTGCGACGCGCTCTCCTTCAATCCTCAAGCCGCCCGCGAGTTGTTCGCGAAAGCCACCGGCGATCAACGTCCGTTCCGCGTCGAATTCCTGTTCCCCAATTTGCCGGAAGCGAAGCCGGTCGCCGAAATCCTGCAACAGCAATGGAAGCAGACTCTCGGCATAGAGTTGGTTCTGGTGAATCAGGAACTGCAGAACTGGATTCAAACCGTTTTCAACAAGAGCTACACGGGCGTCGCGTATTGGGGAGACAACGGCGGCTTCCTCGATCCGGCGTGGTTCCTCGACCAGTTCTCGACATCGTCAGCGGCCAACGCCACCGGCTGGGCCGACGGCCGGTATGACACCATGCTCGGCGATGCAGCGGCAACCCCGAACCGCGCCGATCGGTTGCGCAAGTTGGGCGAATGCGAGCGTTATCTTCTCGGCGCGATGCCGTTCGTCCCGTTGTACACCGATGTGTGGACCTATCTATGCAAGCCCTTCGTTAAGGGACTCGGCGCCAACCCTCTCGACGTCCAGCAGTGGAAATACACCTGGATCGACACAAACTGGAGAGCGTCATGATCGGGCGCCGTGAGTTTCGATACGAACTGGAGCCCGCAATGAACGCGCAAATCCCCCGGCGCGCGTTGATCGCGGCGGGCCCTCTCGCACTCGCCGCATGTAGCCGGGCCGAAGAAGCGTATTTCGGGAGGACAGAGCCGCCCCAAACGCAGCGGCTGGTCTGCCTGCTTGAATCCGAGCCCAGTACGCTCGACCCAGCCCAGTCGGCCGAGCGTATGGAAGACGTGATTCTCTCGCTCTTCGAGGGATTGACCACTCTCCATCCGGCCACGGGCATACCGATGGCAGGCTTGGCTACGCATTACGAAGTCACGCCAGCCGGCCTGCGTTATACCCCCCTTTTTTGAGCAGCGCGACCTGCTGAAGCTTCCCCAGCGCGAACTGCGGAAAATCCGCGGCGGGAGCATCGGCATGATTTTCCAGGATCCCATGACGTCGCTGAACCCTTTCCTCCGTATCTCGACGCAGATCACTGAGGTAACACGCCTGCATCTCGGCTACACGGCTGCGAAAGCGCGCGATCACGCGATCAGCATGCTCGAGCTTGTCGGCATACCGGATGCGCGAACACGGGTCGACGCCTATCCGCACCAGTTTTCGGGCGGCATGCGGCAGCGTGTCATGATCGCCATGGCGCTGGCCTGCCGGCCGAAGCTGCTGATCGCGGACGAGCCCACCACCGCGCTCGACGTGACCATCCAGGCGCAGATCCTCGATCTGATCCGAAAGCTCAGGGATGAAACCGGGACTTCTGTGATCCTGGTCACTCACGATCTGGGTGTGGTCGCCGAGATGGCCGATCACATTATCGTGATGTATGCAGGCCGGGTCGTGGAATCTGCGCCAAAATCGGAACTGCTCCGGAACCCGCAGAATCCGTATACGCGCGCTTTGCTCCGCTGTATTCCGGATCCCACACGCCGGAACAGGCGAATCTATCATATTGAGGGCCAGCCGCCCGATGTGGCGCGGCTGCCCGCGGGACAGTGCCCGTTTGCGGAACGCTGTCCCGAGGTAGTCGAGAAGTGCCGCGAGGAGTTTCCGCCGTACCGCCAAGTCGGCGAGAATCAATGGTCGTTGTGCCATTTCAGTTCGATGACCAAAGGTGCGTTATGACCGAGCCGCTTGTTTCCATTCGTAGCCTTCAGGTGCGCTTCGGACCCGTTCGAGCGGTGGATGGCGTGTCGCTGGACATTGCGACGGGCGAGACCCTCGGCCTCGTCGGGGAGTCCGGTTGCGGCAAGACTACGCTCGGACGGGCGATGCTGCGCCTGGTGAAACCGGCGGGCGGTGAAGTCCGCTACAAGGGCCAGCGGTTAGGGGAGGACATGCGCCCCTTCCGGCGGCATATGCAGATGATCTTTCAGGATCCATACGCTTCACTCGATCCGCGCATGTCAGTCGGCTCGATCATCGCCGAACCGATTCACGCGCTCGGCCTGGCGCCCAACGGCGATGTACGGACTCGCGTCGAGGAACTGATGAACCTGGTCGGCCTGAGCGCGCGCTTCGTAAAGCGGTACCCGCACGAGTTCTCTGGAGGTCAGCGCCAGCGGATCGGCATCGCGCGGGCGCTTGCGGCGGGACCGGACTTCATCGTCGCCGACGAGCCGATCTCCGCCCTCGACGTGTCCATTCAGGCGCAGATCCTCAACCTGCTCCAGCAGCTTCAGGAGGAGTTGCGGCTGACGTACCTCTTCATCTCGCACGACCTTAGGGCGGTCCACCATATCTCAAATCGGGCGGCTGTGATGTACGTGGGAGAGATCGTTGAGGTGGCTCCGGCTCACGAGCTGTGCGAACGGCCATACATGCCCTACACGAGGGCGTTGATCTCCGCTGTCCCGGCGCCCAACCCGGATAGGCCATCGGACCGCAAGCGCATCGTGCTCACCGACATCCCGTCGCCGGCCAACCCGCCGACGGGCTGCCGTTTCCACCCGCGGTGCCCTTATGCTATTGTTGAATGCTCTCAAGTAAAGCCGATCTTACGCGAGATCACAGCAGGCCACTGGGCGGCTTGCATCCGCGTCGGCCCGGATGAGCCGGATATCGACAGTGCAGTGAAGAGGGACATTCGACTTCAGCAGGTGTGAAGGAACGAGGCAAGTCAAGTGCTGCGATTGCTGGAGACGTTTCCGCTCGCCGAAGTATCGCGAGCCATCGACGACTCGCCGGTCGGCAGGGTAATGCAGCGTTACAGGAGCACCTCCCGGTATTCGAGCGCCCATTCCCGCATGAAGCGCACCCGCTGCGGCACGACCTTGTAGAGAATGAACTCCGGGTTATCGATGGAGCCGAGGAAGGCGCGAAGCAAAGGGTTGGAGTCCCAGATCTGCTGCCGCTGGGCCGGGTCCGACACCAGCTCCGCCACGCCGGTAATGCGCACCTGGTCATGGTTCTCGGCCAGGTAGCACAGCTCGATCTTGCGGTTCCGCTCGATCTCACTGGTCTTGTGCGAGCTGCGCAGAGAGGCCACCCAGACCGTGAAACCCTCCGTCTTGACCGGAGACACCGGCCGGAGTCGGGGCTGGTCGCCGTCGGCGGTTGCGAACATGGGAAACCGGGCGGCCTGCATGGTTTCCTGCGTCACCCGACGCAGGTCCTGGGGGGCGACGGGGAGGGGTTCAGGTTTCATGGCGGTTGATTTCGAGCTGCCGGATCTTTTCTTGCAGGCTCTGGCGCTCCAGGCCGATGGCTTCGGCGGTGCGGGTGACGTTGCCGCCGTACTGGCGCAGTTTCCGGGTCAGGTATTCGGTCTCGAACAAGCGGCGGGCCTCGCGAAAGTCGCCGGCCTCGAACGGCCCGCCGGCCGGCGAGGCGCGGTCGGCGGCTGATTCGATGGCCGCGGCGACGTCCGCCGAAGTGACGCGGTCCTCGCGGGCCAGCACAAACATCTTCTCGACCCCGCTGCGAAGCTGGCGAACGTTGCCGGGCCAGGGCGCTTGCTCCAATGCCAGTAGAGCCTGGCGATGGAGGGCCGGCCCGGTGCGGCGGTACTTGCGTTGCAACTCCTGCCAAAAACGTTCCACCAACAGAGCGATATCCTCGCGCCGCTCGCGCAGCGGCGGCAGTCGCAGGGTGACGCCGGCCAGGCGGAAGTAGAGATCCTGTCGGAACCGGCCCTGGCGAATGGCGGCCTCCAGATCCTGGTTGGTGGCGGCGACGATGCGGGCGTCAACCGGCGCCGCCAGGGCCGCTCCCAGACGCTCCACCAGGCCGGACTCGACCGCCCGCAGAATCTTGGACTGCGTGGCTGCGGTCATGTCCCCGACTTCGTCCAGGAACAGGGTGCCGCCGTCCGCCTGCTCGAATTTGCCGGCCCGGGAGGCGGTCGCGCCCGTGAAAGCCCCCTTTTCGTAACCGAACAGCTCGCTCTCTACCAGCGTCTCCGGCAGCGCCGCGCAGTTGAGGGCCACCAGGCGCCGGCGCGCCCGGGCGCTGCGGGCGTGAATCTCCTGGGCCAGCAGATCCTTGCCGGTTCCACTTTCACCCACCAGCAATACCGGTAAGTCCGTTTGGGCGACACGGTCGGCGGTGAGGAACAACTCCCGCATGGCCGCCGAGCTGCCCACCATGCCGCCGAACTGGCCTTCTGCCGCCAGCCGCTCCCGCAGGTCGGTGACCTCGCTGCGCAGGTCCTGGCGCTCCAGGGCCCGCTCCACCACCAGGCGCAGTTCCTCGAGGTCGTAGGGTTTGGCCAGGTAGTCGTAGGCGCCGGCCTTCATGGCCTCGACGGCCACCCGCTCGGAGCCATGCGCCGTGATCATGACCACGGCCGGCGCGGCGGCGTCGGCGCCCATCTCGCGAACCAATACCAGGCCGTCCTCGCCCGGCAGATTGTAGTCCAGCAGCACTACCGCCGGCCGCTCGGCGTGGAGCCGCTGGCGAGCCTCCGCGACGGTGGCCGCCTCCACGACGCGGTAGGGCGGGTCGAAGGCGCGGCGCAGGGCGTAGCGGGCGGCTGGCTCGTCGTCGACGACCAACAAGGTGTGCGGCATGGCCAACCTGCCCAGGTTACCGCACCTCTCTCCGGATTACCTGGCGGCCTGGCACCGGACGCTCTGGGGCGGCGTGTTCGCGCAGGCGATGCTGTCGGTCATGCCTCCGGCCAGGAAGGCGCAGGCAGTGTCGATGGCGGTGCGGCGCGCTTCCTCCGAGGTGGCGCCTTTGGCCGTGCGACACCGGGTCTGGCTTCTGAATTCCATGCATACTTCGCAGGAGTAGCCGCCCAGGCTGGAGGTGGAGTACAGGATCAGCGCCAATACCAGGACTATGAATATCACAATTGCCAGGGTGGTTTTTTTCTTCATGGCGGTCAGCTTACCGCACACCCCAGGGTTATCGAAAGGCCAGACCGAACCGGAGCTCCCGAAACCGAATGCTGCCTGCTCGCCCGAGATATTCGCGAAACTCCAGCCGCAGCCCGAGGTGGTCCCTCACCCAGTAATTGGCGCCGCCGCCGAGATTGGCCAGGCTGGCCGCGCCGGAACGGAAGCCTAGCGAGTAGCCGCCGGTGACAAAGGGCCACAGTCGCCAATGGGTATTGCGATTGAGGTGATAGGAACCATTAACCGACAGAACCCCGAACCCGGCCCGGAAGGCGCCTCCCGGAAAGGCGTAGCCGGCCTCGGCGCCGGCAGCCAGGCCCCCATACAGGAAGGCTTCCCCGCCAATGCCCAGGTGTCCGGCCGCCGGCCCCGACATGGGCGCCAGAAACATGTAACCTTGCCCGGAACGGGTGTGGCCGTCCTCGGTGGGCCACATTGCAGAACAGCAGCCGAACGCTGCCAGAATCAACAGGGTCCTCGACATGACTGCCTCCTCGGGCAGTCATGGGCACGGCGCCTGCCAAAGTAGAGCCTTTGAGGAATCAGCGCAGTAGCCGTCCGCCGGGTGCCAGGATTCCCCGACGCCCGCCAGCCAGACCTGGCGCGCTTGAGAGATCCGGCGTGGGCTGAAGCCCCAGGCCGCTCCAGGACAGGCAGGAATGCCTGTGTTACTAGGCCCGGCCGGCGCCGTTCCTGGCCGCCTCCTGCTGACGGTACAGCTCGTGCAAAGCTTTCGGCGGACGTCCCCGCCGGGGCTTGCCCAGAGCCAGCCGCTCCAGGGCCAGGATGGCGGCCTCGATCCTGCGCAAATCGAGCTGCAACGACTGAATTACTCCCTGCAATTGTGTAGTATCCATAATGATGCTTATTCTACGATTTCCTGCTAATTCCAAGGTATCAGATCTTTCCTAGGAGAGTATCCTGGAATTCCCTGGGAATTCCAGGCGGACGGAAGGGCCTCGGGGGCGGTGCGCCGGTGACCGGCCGGGTGTGCTATCGTTTCCCTGGCGCCTGGGGAGGGACCATCATGAGATACACATCCGCGTTGCTAACACTGGTGCTGGCCGGCTCCGGCCTGGCCCAGAAAATCGACGAGGGTTACACGGCGAAGATTCGGGAGTATACGACGGAGCCGTTTTTCCTCACAGAGTTGGTGGACCACATGCCGGTCTCCGACAAGTTGCCGACGCCCGAGAAGGTGCTCGGGTATGTCATTGGGGCGCCTAACAAGCTCACCTACACCAAGGACATCTACCGCTACATGCGGGCGCTGGAAAAGGCCTCCCCCCGGGTGAAGACCTGGACCATGGGCCAGTCCGAGGAAGGCCGCGAGATGATGCTGGTGGCGGTCTCCGATGAAGCCAACATGAAGAAGCTGGCCCGGTACCGCGAGATCACCGGGCTGCTGGCGGACCCCCGCCGGACTTCCGAGACGCAGGCCAAACCGCTCATCGCCGAGGGTTTGCCGGTGTACTGGGCCTCCGGCAGCATCCACTCGCCGGAGACCGGGTCGCCCGAGATGCTCATGGAGCTGGCCTACCGGCTGGCGGTCGAGGAGACGCCCTTCATTGAGTTTGTCCGCAAGAACGTCATCGTGCTGATCACGCCGGTGGTGGAGGTCGACGGCCGGGACCGCCAGGTGGACCTCTACAACTATCGCAAGGCGAATCCCAACAAGGCCGCCCCCAACCTGCTCTATTGGGGCAAGTACGTGGCGCACGACAACAACCGCGACGGCATGTCGATGGCCCTGGCGCTGAGCCGTCACATGATGAACACGTTTCTGGAATGGCATCCCCAGGTGCTGCACGACCTCCACGAGTCGGTTCCGTTCCTCTACACCTCGACCGGGACGGGGCCCTACAATGCCTGGCTGGATCCGATTGTGGTGAACGAATGGCACCTGCTGGCCTACCACGAGATCGAGGAGATGACCAAGCGCGGCGTGCCGGGGGTGTGGACCCACGGCTTTTATGACGGCTGGGCCCCCAACTACATGTTCTACGTGGCCAATGGCCACAACTCCATCGGGCGCTTTTATGAGACCTTCGGTGGGCGGGGCGCCGACACCGGGGAGCGAACCGTGCCGGTGGGGCAAACCACCCGCACCTGGTTCCGGCCCAACCCGCCGCTGCCGCGCGTGAGGTGGTCGGCCCGCAACAACATCAACTTGCAGCAAAGCGCCTTGCTGTTCGCCATGCACCGGGTCGGCCAGGAGAGGCAGCGCTTCCTGCACAACTTTTACTTGAAGAGCAAGCGTTCCGTGGAGAAGGCCGCCAAGGAGGGACCGGCGGCCTGGGTGTTTCCGGGCGACGATCCGAGGCCGGTCGAGAGCGCCGAGCTGGTGAACCTGCTGCGCCTTCAAGGCGTCGAGGTCCACCACGCCGACAAGGAAATGGAGGCCGGCAAGCAGAAATTCGCAGCCGGCAGTTACGTGGTGCGGATGGACCAGCCTTACAGCCGCATGGCCGACATGCTGCTCGATACCCAGTACTTCAACGTCACCGATCCGCGCCCCTACGACGACACCGGCTGGTCGCTGGGAGCGTTGAAGAACGTCAAGACCGCGCGGGTCACCGACCTGGCCGTACTGAAGGCCCCCATGACGCTGGTGGCGGGGCCGGCCAAGGTGGAGGGCCGCCTTACGGGATCCGCATCGACGGCCGGCTATTTGGTCCCACACAACACCGACAACACCCTGGCGACCTTCCGCTTCCGGCTCAAGGACCTCCGCATGTCGGCCGCCGAAGAGGCCTTCCAGGCCGCCGGGCGGGATTTCCCTGCCGGCTCCTTCGTCATTCCCGCCGAGGGGAACCCTTCTGACCTGCGGGCCAGGATCGAGCGGGCGGCCGTGGACCTGGGGCTGTCGGTTTACGCCGCCGCGGAGCTCCCCAAAGCCCCGCGGCACGAGCTGGCCACTCCCCGCATCGCGCTGGTGCACACCTGGACCAATACCCAAAACGAGGGCTGGTTCCGGATCGCCTTCGACCGTCTGGCGATCCCCTACCAGTACATCTCTGACCATGTGATCCGGGACACCCCCAACCTGCGGGACCGCTTCGATGTCATCCTGTTCGGGCCCACGCCAGGCAGCGCCCAGCGGATCGTCAATGGCATCCCCATGCGCGGCGAGCCGATCCCGTGGAAGAAATCCGACCTGACGCCCAACTTCGGCAGCTCCCCGGATCAAACCGACGACATGCGGGGCGGCATGGGGTTGAAAGGCCTGCTGCACCTGAAGGATTTCATCGAGCAGGGAGGTTTGTTTGTGACCATCGCGGGCAATGCCTCGATCCCCATCGATTTCGGCCTGATCGACGGGGTGTCGATCGCCACCACCCGAGAGTTGCAGGCGCGCGGCGGCGTTTTCAACGCCGTGGTTGCTGACAAGCGAAGCCCCATCGCCTACGGCTACGGCGATCGGCTGGCGGTGTACTTCAGCCAGGCCCCGGTGCTGGAGGTCAGCATGACGGGCGGAGCCGGCTTCGGGTTCGGAGGGGGCGGGGGCTTTCGGGGCGTTCAGGCGCCGGGGACTCGGGCCAGCGGCCGGGGCACGGCCACCGATCCCGATATCCCGCAGGGGCGAGCCTATGCCGCCCCGCCGCCCCGGCAGGCGCCGCGGCCGGGCGAGGAACCCGAGATTCCGGAGGAGTTCCGGGAGGCTGCCCGAATGTTTCTGCCTTCGGAGCAGGAGCGGCCCCGCATCGTGCTGCGCTTCGCCGAGGAGAAGGAACTGCTGGTGTCAGGAATGCTGGCCGGGGGCCGGGAGCTGGCGGGACGTGCGGCGGTGGTCGACGTGCCGCGCGGCAAGGGCCACGTGCTGCTGTTCGCCAACAACCCCATGTGGCGCCACCAGACCCAGGGCAGTTTCTTCCTGCTGTTCAATGCTATGTTGAATTACGACAATCTGGGCGCGGGCCGCCCCGCCCGCCGCCCGGAGCCGCCCAAGACCAGCGGGGGGAGTGAGTAGGAAATCTTCTACCGGTGGGGCCTGGCGGACCAGTTCCGATCCCAGGGGTGGGCCAGGGACGGCAGGTTGGTGTAGCGACTCATGCGAAACTCGATGCGCGAGCCGCATCCCGGTTCGAGCCGCACGGCCACCAGCGGAGCGCCCACTTTTGTGGTCTGGCCTTCCAGGGTGGCGGTTTCGAACTGGTGCTCCGCGTAGCCGCCCGCCTGTACCACCACGGTTCTCGACTCCAGCGGGTTGACGTTCACCAGCGTGACGGTAGCGCCGTCGGCGGAGAGCTTCTCGACCAGGGCGCCGACGTCCTGGGGCAGCCCGGCCCGCCGCCGCGCCGGGTCGAAGTACCGAAAGCGGCTGTGCAGCACCCAGATCTTGCCTTGCGCAAAGTAGCCGCCTAGCATCAGGTTGGTCAGGGCGTTGGTGGCCGCCGGATTGAGTCCCAGCAGGTAGTCCGCCAGGCGGGTGTCGGGGGTGGTGGGGTCGTTGCGGATCCTTTCCATCTGGCGGCGGACCTGCCCCAGGTCGGCCTGGAGCGCTCGCGCCGGATAGTCTGGTTCCTGGCCCTGGAGGTACCCGATCCAGCCGGTCTGGGGCGCCCGCTCGGCATCTTTGGGATTCATCGACCATAGGTAGATCTCCGCCAGCCGGTCGGTGTGGAGGTTGGGACCGTACTGATACCAGCTGGGCGGACCATCGAACTTATATCCGCGCGGGTCGCCGTACATCTGCGGCAGCAGGGTCCGGCCGTTCTCGACCTTCTTTTGCGCGTAAATGTTATCCATCTGACGGCGCAGCACGTCGACGTAGCCCTGGTCGCCGGTGAGCAGCAGGGCATTGGAGAAGCCGGCCCAGGAGGCCGCCGTGAAGTAGTTGCGGTGAGCGATCCGCTCGATCTCCCCGTCAAAGATGGTGAAGTTCCAGCCGTAGGTGCCCTTCCACCATTGGCCGTTGTATTCTCCGCCGGGCTTGCCGTCCAGGCCCACGTTGCTCGGGATGTTGCCGCCGGTGGCGGCGGTGCGCTCCTTCCAGGCGTTGACGTACTCCACTACCCAGTCGCGATACTTGGTTTCGCCGGTCAGCATGTAGGCGTTGGCGCCCAGGATGGTCGCCGCCAGGTTCAGGAAGTTGTCCCCGACGCTGTCCAGGTACTCGGCGCAGTGGGCCAGCATCTTGGGATAGTAGGTTTTCATGTCCAGCAGTTTTCCGAGACCGGCCGGGTTATGGAGGAGGTGGAAGCTGCCCGGCGCCGGGTCGCCGACCCAGTCGTAGACGGTGGCCTTGCGCAGCATGGGTCCCTTGCTGCCGTTCCAGATGCTCCGGATGAGCTTGCGGGCCGGGTCGTAGTTAGGGGCCTCGGGATCTTCGTTGTTGTACATGCCGGCAAAGCGCTTCATGCGCAGCCGGTAGACCGGATCGCCGGGATCCGAGAGGCCCTGGAAGAAGAAGGCCCGCATCCCTTCGCCGGTGTGAAACCAGTCGGACTGGGTGATGAACTCTTTGTAGTAGGCGCCGTTGCTGGCCAGCTCCGTTAGGGTGGTGCGCAGCTCTCCGTATTGGCGCCAATGACCCTCCTGGGCCTTCCGGTAATGGCGCAAGACCGAGTCCGACCCGCCCAGGGCGTGCAGCAGGGTCCAGTTGTAGAAGGTCTCGATGGCGTCGTCGGGCCCGTCCAGCGTTCCCCAGCGTGGGGTGTGCAGCAGGTAGCCACGCTCGTCCAGGTACTTGTCGGCGAAGCGCTCGCAGGCCGCGGAATTGGAGCGCAGCAACTGCCGCTCCAGCAACGCCCAGGCCGGCGGGGCCATGGGGGTCTTCACCATCAGGGAGACTTCGGCGGCCGCGGCGCCGGCGAGCAGCAGAGCTGCGGGTAGCAAGGCTCTGAAAGGCATAGCTGGGGACCTCACCCCAGCACTTTAGCATCAACGCCGTGGGCAGGTATGCCCAGGGGGGCGAAGCGGCAAAGAAAGCGTGGGGGCCGCCAGGTACCGACCGATCTGCTATTTCTTTGGGGGCGGCGGCTGGGGCTCATCCGGCAGCCGGAAGCCCGTGGTGCCGCTCCACGTGATCCTGCCATTTCACCATGATGCGCTCGTGATAGGGAATGGCCGTGCTGCCCTTAGGGAATTCGGCGATCCTCAAGGTGAGGGCCTTCAGCTTCGCAGCAGCATCCTCGGAATACACGTCGTCCCACAGCGCTTCGTAATCGTTTGCCAGGCGATTCCACCGGAAGTGAAGGTCCGAGCAAGCTGTCGCCCGTTTCTGATTCTGCTCGACCAGTGACAAAATGCTCATGGCGGCCGTAAACAACGCCAGGGACGGCCTAATCCAGCGTAGGTCGACCGGGAAGGGGGTGCGCGACATTTCTCGCGCCGGAGGCGGAGCCGGTGCCTGTGTCATCCCGAGCGTAGCGAGGGATCTGCTCCTCGCCCCGGCGTAACAGCAGATCCCTCGCTACGCTCGGGATGACAACTGGCTGCGCTCGGGATGACAATCGCGGGGCCGGCGGTTGCCGCCACTTTCATGTTGCGCACCCACCGGGAAGGGGTGTGGCGCGCCCGGAGAGACTCGAACTCCCGACCTACTGGTTCGAAGTTCGAAGGAGTGCTGTCCATAGTTTTCACGGGTGTCTGTTTTCAGTGGGTTACGTGGGTGGTACAGCCAGTACTTGTCCATGTTTTGCACCCGTTTCCAAGCTGGTGGCTACGGTCGTGGCTACGTAACTGCTGATATATACATGGCGAAACTAAGGCGTACCCCAACCGTTTGGTTGTGCTGCCTTGCCTGGTCTCCTTTGCTGTGGTGGTGGCCGCCGCCCCCGCGCGGGGGTCGAACCGGGGGGTCGAGGGTGGCGCCGACAGCCGCGTGCCGGGCCGGCTCCTGGGCGCGTTCCTCAAGGTGGGGCCGAAACATCCGCCTCGGGCCCCAACTACCACCTGGGCCTCCCCGACGCGCCCAGCGCAGCCCCTGGCGCGCCACGCCCTATATGCGCTGGACGAGGCGGCCCGCGCTCTGAAGGGCACCCCCCAGCCTGGCCACCAACGCTCCCGGT
>Ga0247727_10014059_pt1 | contig 13370 bp, 17 predicted proteins | sample WisWelCaveWW1625_FD_202498 | JGI IMG/M metagenome (GOLD analysis project Ga0247727, IMG submission 202498) | Biofilm microbial communities from Wishing Well Cave, Virginia, United States - WW16-25 | ecosystem: Environmental > Aquatic > Deep subsurface > Groundwater > Cave microbial mat | place... | reverse complement strand
ATCCGAATTTTATTCATAAACGACATTACGGCTCAACGAATTTTTCTATCTTCAGTCCTAAGTGACTTCTTTCGAATAATTTAGCAACTCAGAAAATATGATTGCAGTTTTCCCCGGCACTTTCGATCCCATAACCATCGGACATGTTGATTTGATTCAACGGATTCTTCCGATGTTCGATAAAGTGATTATTGCTATAGGCGTGAATTCAAAAAAACATACCTTGTTTCCGCTGGAGAAGCGAATTGGCTGGATACAAAAAGTTTTTGATGGAGAGAAAAAGATTGAAACTGGACATTATGAGGGGTTGACAGTGAAATACTGTATAGAGAAAAATGCTTCTTATGTCATCCGCGGTTTGCGTTCAGCTTCTGATTTTGAATATGAGCGCGACATAGCGCAACTCAACCGAAGTATTTCAGATAAAGTGGATACAATGTTTGTGATTTCCGCTCCTGAGCTCACGCATATTTCTTCTACGATTGTCAGAGAGATTATTCACTACCAAGGTGATCTTGAAAAATATATCCCGAAATCGGTAATTGAAGATGTGAAGAAATCTTTTTCGGAAATAAAGTGAGTCTTTATATTAATGTACTTCGTTCATTTTAAGAACAAACCGGTTGACCAATTCAGCCACTGAGGTAAATGAATTACTGAGATAATTCATCAAATAAGATTGATCCACCCATTTTGCATCGGTAATTCCTTCGATCTGCTGCGGAATCAAACGCTCCTTCCAATCTGTATTCATCAGAAACCAATGCGTTTTTTTTAAAGTGCGCTTTCCATCCTGACGAAAACTGTGAAAAGTAATATCCAGGTTGTTATTCAATTGCAGATTCTGAACTCCTGTTTCTTCTTCCACTTCTCTTATTGCTGTAGTGGCGGTCGCTTCTCCCTCTTCCATTTTTCCCTTAGGCAAATCCCACCGGTTATTGCGAAAGATCATCAGCAATTGTTTTTCCTCATTCAACACCAAACCACCTGCAGCAGGAACAATCTTATAATGATTCAGCAATTGTTCCTTGGTCTTTTCGACATCCATAGTAATGATTTCTGTCAAACGGGACGTAGCTGTTGTTTCTGAGACAGAAATATATTTCAGCAAATCTGTTTTGTCTGTGAACTGAACTGTAAGAGAATCTTCAAAAGGTTTTAAAAACTGATATTTTTGCTCGTCTTCCGAAGCGATAGAAATGACCGAGGAGTTGATAAAAAGATGAAACATATCAGGCTAAGAAAATAAAGATGAGTAAAGAAATCGCGCAGCATATTGCAAGCGGCTTATTGCAAATAAAAGCAATAAAGCTAAACATCACTAACCCGTTCACTTGGGCATCCGGATGGAAATCGCCTATCTACTGTGATAACCGTATCTCACTTTCGCATCCTGAATTGCGGGACTATATCAAAGAATCTTTCGCGAAACTGATTATAGAAAATTATCCGGAGGTGCAGAAAATTGCAGGAGTAGCAACTGCAGGAATTGCACATGGTGCATTGGTTGCCGATCTGATGAAACTTCCTTTCGTTTATGTGCGCGGCAAAGCAAAAGAACATGGAATGGGAAATCTTATTGAGGGTGAAATTCATGAGGGTGAAAAAATTGTATTGATTGAAGACTTGATTTCGACCGGAGGCAGCAGCCTTTCATCAGTTGAGGCACTTCGTGGTGCAGGATGCGAGGTGCTGGGAATGGGCGCCATTTTTACCTATGGATTTCAAAAATCGGTAGATGCATTTGCAAAATCGCAATGTTCACTTTTTACCTTGACGGATTATCCCGTATTAATTGAAATTGCTGTTGAGAAAAAGTACGTTCAATCAAACGAACTCGAATCGTTAAAACAATGGAGAGAAGCTCCTGAGAAATGGGGAGTGTGATTTAAGTGTATAGAATGCACAAATGTATCAGTACTTTTTATGCAACAGGTTTTCAGTGTGAGCCAATGCAACTGAAGAAATCAGAAACACCACATGAATGATGATCTGCCACATCACATCAGTATGGTCTTTTTGTTCCATGTTGATAAAGATCTGCAGAAGATGAATTCCTGAAACACCAACCAGCGAACCGGCCAATTTCACTTTCAAAGTACCTGCATCAATTTTATTTAACCAATCAGGCTTATCAACTTTTTTATCCAGATCCAATTTGCTCACAAACGTGGCGTAACCACCGATGATGACCATGATGATCAGGTTGGCTACCATGGTAATATCAACTAATGTGAGCACTCCAAGCATCAATGCAGCTTCAGTGATATGATCAATCTCGCGGCAGAGGTGTATGAGTTCGACAAGAAATTTATACGTATACAAACCAGCGCCTACAATAAGCCCGGCATAAAGCGGGGCTTGCAACCAGCGGCTGGCAAAAATCAGTTTTTCAAGCGCAGATTCAATTTTGTTGCTCATCGTTCATACGGTTTTAAGGGTGGTGCGAAAATAAGGCGGCATGCTAAAAATCTACATCAACTTAAAATATTCGTAAAAATATTCCACAGGTTTAAGATTGAGCCATTCTTTTCGGTGTATATCGAAATCTTCAAATGTAAAAGCATCAATTTCTTTTTCAGAAAACGATAGTCTGTTTTCCGGTTTGCGTTTGGTAATTATTCCGAGTCCGAAATCATTATCCAGCACAAACACATTGATATCGTCACGCATGCTTCGCAGATTCAAAATTGTCTTCCACACATCTCCGTTCCAATCACCTGAACCATTGGTTTTCCACTCCTTGAAGGATATTGCATTTTCCCGTTTTGCCGGATTGCAATCATGCATTACAATCACACCATTGTCAGCCAAATATCGAAGTGTATTTTCCACATCCCGTAATGCAAATGAATATTCATGCATTCCGTCAATGAATGCGAGTTGAATTTTCTTTTCAGCAAATACATTTTGTGCATCATTTGCAAAAAATTCATCACTCGTTTTTTGATAATACTTATTGAAAAGATTATACGGATTGATCACAGTCTTTACCAATTTCCTCATCCCATCAAAAGCAAATTCAGGATCAACCGCAATTTTAAATTTACTCTTCACACGAAAAAAAACGTGACCATTGAACACACCAATTTCCAGATAGTTTTTCAGCCTCCGCTGTTTCATCAATGCGTTTATCACAGTAATACGGTTCATACAATCAGGCGGATTGTTGTTACAGACACAAATATCAATGTCCGGATATTTTCAATTCGCATCAATCAATTGACCGGAGCCGGTTATGGTTGATTGAACAATGGTTGGGTTGCCTTTGTAATAAATACTTCCTTCACCGCTTATCGTTGCCCAGAGATTGTTAACTGCATAACATTTGAGGTTTCCTCCGCTGGTTGTAGTGGCATGGCAATCATTTGCAATCATTGCGAAAGATTCAAGATTGGCGCTGCCCGTTAGCAAAAGATTTTCTTCCGAACATGATCCTATAAGCGTCATGGATTCAGTTCCCTTGCTGTTTGCATTCAATGTTCCGCCAATGGTTGCCAGTAAATTAATTTTCCCTGCGTTTGAAGATGTAATATCCAAATCGTTAACGACAATAGCAGAAATATTCAAGTCACCTGTACCACCTTCAATGTTTGCAGACAGATTATCAGTTACCACGATGACATCAATAATACCATCTCCGTTTACATAGAGATCCAACGAAGTACAATCAATGGTATCTGTTGTTTCTATATGTCCTTTGCCATCTATTGACAAGCCTGTTATTTCCGGCATCGTAATATAAATGTTGATTGTTCCTGTGGTGATGCATCTTTTGGAATGAAACACAAGTTGATCGCCAACCTTTTCTGTAACAATTTTATCGACAATATTTTCTTCTGCTTCTACTTCCACTTTAAATTCTGTTCCCTGAGTAATGAATACATTGGATTCAGTTTCAATTTTTACAGAAGTAAAACCGGTGACGCTTCGTGTTTCTTTGGTTATTGCTCCTTTACCCTTCATGCAGGGCCAGCCTTCTTTTTTACATGAATTGAAAAGCAGGAAAAAAAGTACGCTGAGTAAAACGAAATTCTTTTTCATCGCCAATTATTTTTTGTTTTATAAAACTAAGAAATTGATTTGCTGAATGGAAAAGTTACTGGTTTGGTTTCTTTAACGAGCGCAGCAAATAGCTGTAAGCCTTTGTGACCACCGCACTGTATGACTCGCCTTCAAACTGCTGCAAGTTGTTGGTTGATTTATCAGTCAGAAGCAACACAAATGATTCATCATCATTCAGATCAAATGATACAGTGAATTTCTGTAATAGGATTTTGAGTTTAGTGGTATTGCGCATACCGGCACGTCATGCTTGATTTTAGGTGAACTCTATTTTTCTTCTCTGTAATAAATCTTGTAAAATTTTCTTCCGTCTTTCTCCACTCCCTGCTGAATCAATTCACGATTGCCATGTATGTAGATATGAAAATTCTTGTCTAGTTCCAAAACGCTTTTGAAAATACGGGCTTGATTTTTTACAGCCTGCTGCGAGATTTCAAACTTGTCCGATACGGCCAGATCATTTTCCTTTCTGTAGGAAGAATCAAAATTTTGAAATGATTTGATGATCCCTGTGTCTTTAAGAACTTCCGTCTCGAATTCCTTTTTATCAAAACTGTCGTGCGATTTGAAATAGTCAACCGAGCGGTTGAGCAAATCAATCTGATCTGTTTTGGTTACATCCTGTTTGTTGCTGAGATGTTTGGCAACAAAATTTTTCGTGATACTCAGAAACTCCTTCGTGTAGTGGTAATCATCATTGCAAGGTTTGAGTTGAAGAAAACTATCCTTCCAATACCGAGCTTCTCCGGATTTGCCCGAATTATCAATCATGCAAATTTTAAAGCCCGAATCTCTGCAGGTGTTCAATATCAAACAACCCTTATCCGGTTTTTTGATACTGATGCCCTCTTCATATTGCATAGAGAAATTTCCGTTTGATCTATCTAGCTTTAAAAATGTATGCTTGTTTTCTGATTCATAAATGGCGATGGCATCAGTTAATTCATCATCCATGAGGATGTCAGTGAAATAAGCAACAAAGAGATCACCTGATTTTATTTGAGGATGAACGGAAAGATCGTAGAGATGCTTCGCTACATTCACTGAATTTGAATGAAATGTTTTTAAACTATCAAAAATCCCGCAGGCGAAGTTGAATAACGGATTCAATGTGAAATCTTCATTCTTAAAAGTGAAAGAATGAAACTCAGGATCGGAAAAGGGAGATATAAAATAAATGGAAAGGAGTTCTTCTATTTTACTATCCGAAATATCAAGCAATGTTTTGGAGAGATGCAGTTCTTCACCATTGGTTTTGTTGCCAATACGGTGAACTGACACTTGTTCAAGTTTGCTCTTTGTATAATCAATCATCACTGAATCAATTTGTTGCGGAGGTTAAAATTGCTCTACTTTCAGTAGAAGGACAACACCAAGGAAGGCAGGGAAGATTTATATTGGGCATCAGCCGCTTCAACTACTCTGTTTTTTTCTTCAAAAGAATCGAAGCTGCCCGTACAAAAAGTGCAATCGCATAAACCGCATCGTTTAACATGGCGATTCGCCCAAATAATTTCTGACTGTCTATTTCGTGTTCTCTTATTTTAACGAGTGAGGTGCTGTCTCTTTTTGATTGTCTCCATCGGCAAAAACAGCAGCACGCCTCACTTCCTTTTTCACAAGTGTTCCTATCATCAACATGAACAAAGGGATTATTAGACGGAACATTCGCGTACGAGCACGCACTTCAACTGTTTTGGAGTAGCGTGTTCCTCCACCCGCGATGGAATCGAAAGAATGGGTGATTTTTGAATCTGCAGCCGGAGTCACCGCACTCATCACCACTTTTTTTGGTCGGGAATCTTCACAAATCGTTGCAACAAATAATCCTCCGCCCGCACGCCATGACATTCTTGTATTCAGTGCAGGCCAGGCAGCATCATAATCTACTACCTTCACTTTTCCAATCCACCATGCATGCATTCCTTGCTCTGATAATATGCGCGAACACGCAACTTCCGGTGTTGCCTTGCAATCGGCTGAAGAGGATACAGTTTTCATCGTGATTCAAAATTTAAAAGTAAAAGAAATCAATTAATGCGTTTCAACTCTCGCTTCCGCGATATGGCTTTGTATTTTGAGTGAAATTCTTACACTGTCAAATCCCTTCCTACTGCAGGCAGGTTTCGAACTTAAGCCACTGAATAACGAATTAGCGAAACAGCAACTGTGGATTAATTTTATATCAACTCAAATTTTTATTTGATGTATCAGATCATCAAACCGAAAAATATTTTACCCGCGTTTTTTTTGTTTGCAACTGTTCAAATTTTCGCGCAGGTTGCAGGACCAAATAATCCTGCAAACTCAACGCAATCCGCTGATGGTTGTCTTTCTTGTCCGGGAACTGAGTGGATCAACTTTTACGGTGCACAGTATGACGATGGATTATACTCAGTCACGAATCTGAATGTTGCAGGTTTCTGTTTTCAAAGTATCTGTTACTATTCACGCGCATTGTGGGTGAGTGATTTTGGTTTTTCCATTCCTTCCACAGCAAACATTGATGGCATTGTGGTTGATGTAAAACGAAGTGCGGCATATCTGAATTCTGTGATGGACTCAACAGTCCGCTTGACCTATGGAAACTTTTTTGTGGGGGATAATAAAAAATCTCTATTGCCGTGGGATACCGCGAACACGTATACTTCTTATGGAGATACCAATGACCTGTGGAATTATCCATGGACTTCCACATTGCTAAACAGCGATAGTTTCGGTGTTGCATTGAAAATTTATAACATAACTAATGCGCAACAAACAGCAGGAGTAGATCACATTCGTGTGACGGTGTATTATTCTCCGGCTGCGGTGCCGGTTGCTGATTTTTCTGCTGACCCGTTAATCGTTTGTGCAGATGAGGGTGTTGTGTTCAGCGATTTATCAATCAATTTACCAGTATCGTGGGATTGGACTTTTGATGGCGGCACACCAACAACTTCTGTTTTACAAAATCCTGTGATCAGTTATCAAACACCGGGCATATATGATGTAACGCTGATCGCATCAAATGCTATCGGCAGCGATACGCTGACGTTGCCGGATTTCATTCTTGTTCTTGATTTGCCTCAGCCTGTTATTTCTGCGCAGAACGACACTTTGTTTTGTTCACCTGCTGAAACTTACCAATGGTTTCATGATTCAACAATTATCAATGGAGCGGTAGATTCCTTTTATATTTTCCAGCAAAGCGGCACCTATTCTGTTTTGGTTACAGATTCAAATGGCTGCTCCAATGCTGACACGATTGACGCAACACTTCCCTCTTCAATATATCCTTTGGCTCAAATATTTTCAATTTATCCCAATCCTGCTGACGATGGGTTATTTATTAATACCTCTCAACCATTTAACTCCATTGTCATTTATGATCTCGTTGGAAATAAGATTTTTGATCTCACCTCCCCTCCTTCTTACTTTTCTGTCAACATTTCTTCATGGAGTTCCGGAATTTATTTTGCAGTCCTGATAGACGACAAGCATCCATATCTCATGAAGTTGATCATTAAGTAACATGAAGTCCCTCTTTGCAAGAGGACTACGGATATGATTCAATACCCTGCATTACTTTTTGTTGCGCGAATAATGATTCCAGCGTCTCTGGGAAAAATTGATTTTCAACTTTTAAATTTTCATTTCTATCTTTCTTGCCATGGACACCCCAGTTGAAAAATTACTCAGACTTCTTACTGATGCAAAAGCGCATCCGGCAAAATCATCAGATCAATTTTTCAGCAATGTATGGCTGGCGGGAGCAACGATACCCGCATCAGAGCTTAGAAATATTATTGAAGATTACTACAACTTTATAGAGCCTAAGCAATCCGTTGACCGGAAAAATTTCAGCCGCGCCACTCTTGCGCTTGCATTTCTTGAATTCAATGATGGTAAATATGAGCTGGCACTTTCGCATTCTTTTAACGCTCAAAAACTTTTTCAGGAAATAAATGACCTTGACGGCATGCACGCCTGTTCCACTACGATCGCATTTAATTACCGCTCATTGGGTGAGATTGAACTGGCGGTCAAATATCTTCTCGATGGGCTCAAACAATTTTCTGTAAAAGGCGACTTTGAAATTTTCCGCGCATTCGGTTTGTATAACCTCGCAGAAATTTATTCCGAAACCAATCAACTCGATGAAGCATTAATCAATTACAATCTGGCGATACAAGTGAGCGAGGAATTTGGACATGAAGGAATGACTGCACGTGTGCTTGCTGGCATGGGCACCTTATTTCTGCATCAGAAAAAATATTCTCTCGCTCTCGATTATCTGAATCAATCTCTCGAAACCTGCGAGACCACCCATAGTGTTATTGTCAAAGCGCGGGTGCTTACAGATTTGGGTAACTATTATAAAGAAACGGGCGACTACCAAACCGCTGTCTCCTATCATCAACAAGCGCTGGAACTCAGAGAATCGCTGAAACTACCGAATGCAATGGTCACCAATCTTATTCATCTGGGTGAACTGCAGCGCATACAGGGAAAATTAGATGATGCCATTGTATTGCTCACACGTGCCTTAACCATGGCAGAACAATTGAAAGTGAAACAGAAAATTTTCCAGTTGCACGAAATCCTTTCCGACATTTATCAGGCAAAAAGCGATTCTGCAAAATGCCTGTTTCACTACCGCGCCTTTCACCGCATACGCGATGAAGTGCTGCACGAAGACAACGAACGGAAAATAAAAAATCTCCATCTTGTTTTTGCTGCAGAGCAAACGCAAAAGGAAAATGCAATTATCAAATCGCAGAAGGCGGAGATCGAAAGAAAGAATGTACAACTTCAGCACACCGTAGATGAACTCACACGCACACGGGTTAGCCGCAAGGCAAAAGCAATAACCCTTGTTGTTGCCGTTTTACTTTTCCTCATCCAGGAAGTGGTACTTCATCTAACGCATGAGATTTATACGCAGAACAATCTGATTCTCTCTCTCAGCATCAAAGGAGCTATCCTCATCTCTCTCAAGCCGATCGAAAATTTAATTGAGAGCACCATGCTTAAAAAAATTATGAAAGAGAAGATTTGAATTCACGGTTTTTTATTTCACTTCTTCCTACTCCTTCTTTGCAAGAGGGTAAGGGAAATAATGATTTGCCGCAAGCAACTTCCTTGCTAGACTTCATACCTAACGCAGAGGATGAAGCTGATTGAATTATAGTAGAAACACTACTGCAAAACAATTTTTTTCGTTACGCTCCCGTTTCCTGAATTAAGAATGATAAAATAAATACCTGCTTGATGAGCGCTTAAATCAATCAGCGTTTTCTCATTGATGATAGTAGCAATGTAAATTTCTACTCCCAGCGAATTCAAAACAGAAACCTGTGCAATTACCTTCCGTGTAAGATTTATTGTAACAAGTCCATCCGAGGGATTCGGACTGATGGTCAACGAAAAATCATTCGCAGTTTCATCTATTCCAACCGAGGTGCTCCAGCGCGCAATATATCTGGCAGGCTGTCCATCAGCTTCATCGAAATAGCCACTGGCATAAAGCTCACCGTTGTAAACTGCGAGGGCATCTACTTCCTCATTAACTCCTGTACCGCAGGTTGACCAGGTTGAGCCATTCCACCGCGCCATGTTATTGGATACAATGTTATCCATCTGGTAAAAATATCCACCGGCATAAATCTCATTATTGTAAACCGCGAGATCATAAATTTCTGCATCCGCCCCGGTTCCACATGGGCTCCACGAAGTACCATTCCACCGCGCGATATAATTGTAATCGTTATTAAAATCAAAATCGCCACCGGCATAAAGCTCTCCATTAAAAACTTCAAGAGTATAAGCATCGCCATTGAAATCTGTTGTTGCGCAGCTATTCCAGGTTGAACCGTCCCAACGGGCAATGTATTGCATCGGGTTGCCTCCGGAAGTCATGAAACCTCCGGCAGCATAAAGGCTGCTGTTATAAACTTCCAAATCATCAACAGATGAATTCAAACCATCTCCGAGTGCAGTCCAGTTGGATCCATCCCATTTCGCAACGCGGCTGGCACTTATTGCTCCTGCCTGGAAAAAATTACCGCCCGCGTACAACTCGTTATTAAAAACCTCCAAAGCCCAAACAGTACCGTTGACTCCGCTTCCCAAAGCACTCCAACTTGTGCCATCCCATTTTGCAATGTTGTTGGCGGAATCACCCTCAACGGTAAGAAAATTTCCGCCCACATATAATTCATTATTGAACACCAGGAGTTCCGTAACTCCGTATTCAAATCCGGATGTGGTAAATGCCGACCAGCTTGTGCCATTCCATATTGCTGTGCCATTTACCGGTAATCCACCGGCTGAATCTATTGCTCCTGCCACATACAACTCACCGTTGTAAACGGCCATTGAGTAGGCACCACTTTCGAGACCGCTGCCACAGGCATTCCATGTTTGCGCATTTGTTTGCCGTTGAATAAAGATGAGAAATGCAAGAACTAAGGGTACAAATTTTTTCATGTCTATAAATTTTAAAACAAACTTAAACAAAGAGTTGAATTTGATATTTTAACGCAGCTCGATTTTACCGGGCGGATTAGGGGGACGCCAACCGCAGGTTAAATATCAACCATCACCTTGAAGCCAGCGTATGCGCAGCGCTTCATATCAAAAGGCATTGCCATTTCTTTTTTACTGTACTTTTTATTGAAATACGCCATCACCTTTTTATTCACCGAGTTGCGATGTGCGCGTGATTTATAAACAATAAATGAAAACCAAACGGTTTCACCTGGTTTTGTCTTCGCCATCTTTGGAAATGTGAGGACGACAAATTCCGGTTTTGGATCCTCAAGCACACATTCTTTGTAATCGATGGCGCCAAATTGCTTCCAGATACGACTCGCCTCGCGCGCTATCTTTTTATATTTTGCCTCGTTTTTTTTGGGAATCGGGATTACAAACCCATCAACATATTTTCCTTTTGCCATGATTTTAAATTTTAAATTATAAGTTAATTGTAGATCAGCCTTTGTCCGTTTCTGTTACAATAAAAATATTAAGAAAAAATGCGTCATGAGGGAAAGTATGGGACACATATCTCTGCAATCCGGCAGGATGAGGTGCTTATCCCCCATTGTTATTCAGCATTCTGCGGCTGGCATGTTTTATGGGGCGCTTCAGGCAAACTTAAAATCATGGAAAACCTGATTTGTCATTCATTCAATCTTCCGCACACTACCGGATGGAGTATCCTGTACTTTTTTATTGTATTGCTTTGGATTTGGGCACTGGCGAGCAACCTCTTCAGTTCATCAAGCATACCAACCAAAATCTTGTGGTTCATTGTTATTCTTCTGTTCCCCATTCTGGGAGCAGTGTTGTATTTCTTTTTTGGAAGAAGGGCGCAGCAGCTTTGATTTTTTTTTGTCTCAGCCGCTTCACTCCGTGCGCAGGTTAATGTAGGAGAGGAAGCTCCTGAGACTAAGTTAAACAGGATGTTCCTCGATATATTTTTTCAACATACCTTGAAGTGACTCATAATACCCAGCGAGATCCTTCCTGGTAACTTCCGGTTCTTTCTCATCCGGAATGGTCTCTGTCATTTCTTCAATGTATTTTGACAGTTCAGGATATTTTTCCTTAATCAGCATGGTGATTTTCAGAATGTCCTCATTCAATTTTTGCTCCGTTTCCGTCATCAGTTAATTGGATTAATAAAAAGTAAAGTTGATTTACTCCCCACGACAAATTATTACACTATTTCTTAAATAGATTACATCATTCACACATCCTCATTCAACATGATGTTTCGTGTCCGCTTTCACACAAAGCTAACGAAGGGAGACAGGAGTGGGCGTAAAAATTTGAAATCAATAACCGCCCGCACGTACTAAACTTTTCGAACATCATTTGTATTTTGGTCTTACAAAATATTTCATTACCAAAAACCTTATAGCTATGAAAAACCCGTTACTCCTTGCCGGATGTTGTATGCTGATGATCAGCTTTTCTTCATGCGCACAGAAAAGTGCAAACCTTGATGGAAAATCTTTTACCATCGAGGTATTTGATGTGAATGTACCTGATCAAAAGGATGATGATGTCATTCATTTTGATGGCGGAAAAATAACTTCCGATGGATGCGATGAGTGGGGATTTAATTCTTCTGAATACAGCGCTGAAAAAGAAAAAGATAAAACACATTTTGAAGCCACCTGCTCCAGCGATACGGAAGGAAAAATAATCTGGAAAGGCACCGTAGACGGAAACAAAATCGAAGGCACTTATCTCTGGCAAAAGGATGGACAAGGTGATATCACTTACAGTTTCAGCGGTGAAGAAAACTGATCTCAGCCGTTGTTGGAGTTGTCTCCAACAACCCGTTGAAGTTTAATCTGCTTTACTTTCCGTTGGTGACGCTACTCCAACTAGGACGAGAATGTCAGTTTGAAACAACTGACAGCACAGAAATAACTGTTTACATTTGGTAGAAGCAAACGATTGCTGAAGGCAAATAAAATAATGACTACTTTCCATTTCAAACTGAATAATCGATGAAAACACTTCTCCTCCTGATTGCAGCAGGTATAATCAGCACATTGGTTATGGACATTGGAGGGGCGCTCCTGAGGGCAAGTGGATTTACAGCCGGAGCACCGCCCGAACTGATCGGTAAGTGGCTTCAATCGTCTATCAGAGGTCGTGTTTTTGTTGATGATATCCGAACCAGTTTAGGTGAGCCAGTTCCATTAAGCAGATTCCTGCTATATCATTATATTATTGGAGTCATGTTGACCTTTCTCTTCTATTTTATTATTTCTTTATTTAAAATTACACCCCTACCTTGGTGGGCGCCTTTATTTTATGGGTTAATAACTACCCTCATTCCTGCTTTTCTGATGTTTCCGGGTATGGGGTTTGGCATTATGGGGCTAAAGGGACCTGCTGAATTCCTTTTATTGCGCACAGCAGTTCTTAATCATTTGCTTTATGGTATCGGATTAACTCTGGCTTTTCGATGGCTTTTCAAATAAAAATACATGGACCATATTCTGTCAGAAAAATAGAATAATAAACAGTTTTAAAAAGTCCAACGAAGGTTCGGCCGATACCTGATATGTCTTTAAGTTCTTTGGTCGGGTAGATTTTCTCACATTTTTTTTTTCCTCTGCCGTTGTTGGAGTTGTTTCCAACAACCCGTTGTGGTTTAATCTGCTTTACTTTCCGTTGGTGACAAGAGGCTGACCGAGAACTCACTGTTCGAGGTTAGTAAATAAAAATCTATTCCTCTTCATGGGCTAATAGATTTGCTTCATGAGCAAATTCAAACCAATTCAAGACTCACAATTGTA
>Ga0247727_10014058_pt1 | contig 13371 bp, 13 predicted proteins | sample WisWelCaveWW1625_FD_202498 | JGI IMG/M metagenome (GOLD analysis project Ga0247727, IMG submission 202498) | Biofilm microbial communities from Wishing Well Cave, Virginia, United States - WW16-25 | ecosystem: Environmental > Aquatic > Deep subsurface > Groundwater > Cave microbial mat | place... | reverse complement strand
GGGGGAAAGAGTCCCGGCTGCGTTCGAGGTAGTTATCCCATCGGTGGTGGAAGTAGAGCGCAGCGCCGTGATCAATGAGCCAGAGTCGCCGATGCCACATCAGCATGTTCGTGTTGCGCGGTGTGCGGTCAACGTTTGTCACGTAAGCGTCGAACCAGACGACCGAAGAGGCGAGTTCCGCGTCAAGCTCATCCACCACCGGGTCGAACGTCGCAGAACCGGGCAGGTAATCGAGCGCGAGATTGAGACCGGCGCTCGCCCTGATCAGGTCTTGTATCTCCGGGTCAGGCTCGGTGCGGGCGAGTTCAGGGTCGAGTTCAACGAAGACGATCTCAGGCACGGGCAGCCCGGCTGCGCGCGCGATCTCCCCCGCCACTAACTCCGCGATCAGAGCTTTAGGCCCCTGGCCCGCGCCGCGGAACTTGAGCACATACATTCCATCATCATCGGCTTCGATGATCGCCGGAAGCGATCCGCCCTCGCGCAATGGCGTCACATATCTTGTGGCAATAACTGTTCTCAAATTCATCGCCTGTCATGTGCTCTATGATCAATCGCTTCTCTGTCTAATTTCACGCTGGCCTCACTGACAGCAACGCTACACTTGTGATGTTGCCACCCTTTCAGTCGTAGATGCAATCGTTGCGACCATCTCGGCTGTGGTGTTGGATTTCGCTGAGTAATAGCAGGCCAGTCTGATTTTCGTCGAATTAGACAACGCCTTTATTCCTCAGCCCCTTCCTCGTAGTCGTCGAGAACACTCTCCTTGAGGTGGGCTAGATTCGGTTGAGCAGCCAATTCACGCAGGCTGTCGTACGACAAGTAAGTGCAGCTTTCCGAGAGTGGCCCCCGCTCCAGCAGTGAGAACACCGGGCGCCTGAGTTCCTGCAGGACCTTATCCCTTCGTCCGAGAGGCGCGACGATATGAAGCCTGATGTCCATGTTCGGCTGAAGTGCGAGGAGGTCGGCCATGCGAAGAATTCCGGAGTACACTGAAGTTGTATGCTCAACCTCGAACGCCCGACGAATCGATCTGCCTTTGAGCCAGAGGACGTCGATCTGTTCAATCGTTTTCAGGGTAATCTCATCGTAGTTAAGGGGCAGGCGCTCCAATGGAGGTGAATGATCGCCCTTCCACTCAGCAGCCACAGCAGCACGATCTGATCGAGGAAGCCAGACTTGCATGCCCATTCGAGACCCGATCTCTGCCAAGAGCGCCTGGATCTGTATCGACTCCCGAGCCTCCACTTGAATGGCTAATGTACCTGCGCTTTCAATGTCCTCGTTCTCTGGCACTGTAACAGCTACATCCTTGTCGACACGCCGAACGCGATGCGTTGTGAGCTTTCGAAAGTCGGCGGGATCGACCGGATACGTCTTGTCTCCTCGCGCCTGTTCAATCAACAGGGCTTCGAGTAATCGCCCATCTTCCTCCGAAAGCTGTACGAGACTTGTGCGAACACGCCCGGTCCATGTCGGCGTTCCCCGGGTCTGGCCATTTGTGAAGGAGAGCTGATTCCAGACAGTGTCTTCGTAAATGGGAATGGCCTTGTCAACAGATAGCCACACGAGAGGTCTCACGCGAAAACGAACTATGAACGGATCATCGTCTGAATAGAAGATCGGCGTGTTGTCTTGAAAGGGACCTTCCAGGACTTCCAAGACTCCAAACCAGCGCGACAGCTTTGTCATATAGCAGACGAATTTGTCGCCCGGCTGCACCCGTTTAGCAGCATTCTTGTGCCGCGCCCGGAAGCCTGAGATAGACCGGTCCGAGCGATCAAATGCTTCGTAGGTTTCGGGGCTAAAGAGATCCAGAAAGTAGCTCACTGATCCCCCTCTGATTATGATGATGCATTGACAGTCTCAGGCCGCCTTCTTCTTCTGGCTGCGGTCAAGCCTGGCGGCGACCTTCTCGGCAATGCGTTCAGCTAGCGCCTCGCTTCGATCATCCATTGGGACGGCGGATGGAATTTTTCCGCTGACGATTTCCCTCAAAGCCTGATTGATCTGCGTCTGGTATGGCGCGGCATTGGGCAGAGCCGCGCGCTGCTTGAAATATTCGATGATGTCTTCGTCGAGCAGGATGTTGATGCGCGCCTTGCGCACGGGTTTCGCCGGGACTTCACGCACCGTGACGCGCACTGCCACGTCCTCGCCGCGCTCGTAAGCCAGGGCCTGATCAAGCGATTCCATCAGGCGATCAAAGTTCTCTTTCTTCATGGCCGCTCTTCTCGTTTGATGAGTTCGACACCAGCCAACTTCGCCAGTCGTTCCGAGAAGGCCGCGCTTCGACAAAGCTGAGCGGTTTGGGGCTTTCCGATCCATTCATCCAGCCGGATTTTACACGTCAGTGTGTATAACGCAACAAAGAGTACGGCGGTTTATCAGTATAGACGATGCGACCGGCCTCCATTTGTACAATGCGGGCGGCGAGCGCTTCAGCCTCAGCGCGGTCGTGCGTGATGTAGACGGTAGTGATCTTCAATCGACAACCATTGGAGAGCCGACTTGTCCGGCGTATACTTCAGGTGATCTCGCCTCCTCGCTATGTGATTGAGGCGACGTACGGATGAAATATGGCAACGACTCAACCAGTTTACGATGGCATTCTCCGGCAGGCGTTGGACTTGCCGTCTGAGCAAAAGGTGCGGCTGTTAGAAGAGATTCTGCAACATGAGCTTGGCTCTCCGGCGGAAAACAAGCGGCCTTTCCTGGAGAAGCTGGACGAAACGCTGACGAGATTGACAGCCAGAATAAGGTCGGGCGTGATGGCGCCGGAACACCCGGTTAGCCATCAAACTGCTGGCTCTCCACGGCGTCCGGATCCGGCGCCAGCGATGGAATGGCTGCGCCTCCACAGCAAAGAGTACGGCGGCCAATGGGTTGCTCTCGACGGAGGCCGGCTGATTGCCCACGGGCCAGACGCCCAAGAGGTCTATGCCGCAGCCCAAGCGGATGGAGCATATCTCCCTATGATCAATTACATTGAGCCTGCTGACGCGCTCCCTTTCGTGTTCTGATTCCCTATGCCCGATCTTTCTTTCGATGTCACTCACATTTACACTTCCACCGACGGGATAAAAATCCCACTGGTGATCTCTTTCGGAGGGAAAGAGGTTCAAACTACCGGATATGCGGACTGCGGCGCTGAAGCCTGCATCTTCAGCAACGAGATCGGACAGATGCTCGGCATAGATATCGAGGCTGGCGAGCCGAAGTCGTTCGGACCAGCATCGGGTGGGACGCTTCAGACCTATGGCCACCTGGTCACCATTGAATTCCTCGACATCAACTTGGAGAGCATAGTCTACTTCGCAAAATATCCTGGTCTTCGCCGGAATCTCCTCGGTCGGGATGGTTGGTTGAGCAAACTGCGGTTTGGGCTGGTGGATTATGACAGCACCGTCTTCCTTTCTCGCCTGACGTAAACATGCATCTTATGGTTTGATACGGCCGGCCTCCATTTGCACGATGCGGGCGGTGAGCGCCTTAGCCTCGGCACGGTCGTGCGTGATGTAGACGGTCGTGATCTTCAATCGGTCTTGCAGTGATTTCAATTCTTCCAGCAATCGTTCTCGAAGAGGGGCATCCAGGTTCGACATCGGTTCGTCGAGCAGCAACAGGCGCGGGCGCGCCACCAGCGCACGCGCGATGGCCACTCGTTGTTGCTCGCCGCCGGAGAGCTGCGATGGATAGCGATCAGCGAAGCCTTCCGCCCGCATCAGCCGCAAAGTTTCGACGATGCGTTTTGGAGATGGCCGACTTGGGAAGGCGCTCGAACTCAAGTACACTGAGAAGCAGTGGGTGAAGATTGACGGCCACGAGCGGAAGCTGCTCGATCTCACCACCCGGTTGACGTTCTCCATCCGGGCCAGGGCACGGGGCTATAGCATTCAAGAAAATGTTTTGCGCCAGTTGGCGCACCCGCGTCCTCGCGGGCAGGTTGCCGCAAGGGCGCATTTCCGGGCAATGGGCTACTGGCCAAGCCTGCCCGCGAGGACGCGGGCGCACCGTTTCTGCCTTTATGAACAACCATATCTCGCCGCAGCGAAAAAGCCTTATGCCCGGTTCCGCTCCGCACACGTTGCTGATCATCAGCGGCTGTTCCGGCGCGTCGAATTCAACCTTGCTGCGTCGGTCTCCGATCTGCCGACTGACGAACGGTTGAAGCGTGTGCAGGCGGGCGAGACAGACCTCGCGCTGGAAGCGCTCTATTTCCAGTTCGGGCGCTACCTGCTGATCGCCAGCAGTCGTCCGGGCACGATGGCGGCCAATCTGCAGGGCATCTGGAACGATCAACTGGCGCCTTCCTGGGACAGCAAGTACACGATCAATATCAACACTGAGATGAATTACTGGCCGGCGGAGGTCTGCAATCTGGCAGAGTTGCACGAGCCGTTGTTCGACCTGATTGACAATGCGCGGGAAGACGGGCGCAGGGTGGCGAAGAACCTTTACGGCGCGCGCGGGTTCGTGATCCATCACAACACCGACCTGTGGGGACACGCGGCGCCGATTGATGGAGTGGGTTCGGGAATCTGGCCGATGGGTGGGGCGGGGCTGAGCCTGCATCTGTGGGATCGCTACGATTTCACGCGCAACCGCGAGTTTCTCGCCGAACGCGCGTATCCGGTGATGAAAGAGGCCGCCGAGTTTCTGCTCGATTATCTGGTTGATGACGGCAGAGGTCATCTGGTGACCGGCCCATCGCTTTCGCCGGAGAATCGTTACCGCGCGCCGGACGGCTCCGCGGCCAAGCTGTGTATGGGACCGGCGATGGACACCGAGATCACGCAGGCGCTCTTCAGCCGCGTGATTGAAGCCAGCCGGTTGCTCAACCTGGACGCCGATTTTCGCCAGAGATTGGCCGCCGCGCGCGACCGCTTGCCGTCATTGAAGATCGGCAAGCACGGGCAGTTGCAGGAATGGCTCGAAGACTACGACGAACCCGATCCCGGTCACCGCCACATCTCGCACCTGTTCGCGCTGCATCCGGGCAATCAGGTCACGCTGCGTGGCACGCCGGAGTTGGCGCGGGCCGTGCGGGTCTCGCTCGAGCGCCGCCTGCAAGCCGGGAGCGGCCACACCGGATGGAGCCGCGCCTGGATCGTCAACTTCTGGGCGCGGCTGGAAGAGGGCGACCTGGCCCACGAGAACATCGTCGCGCTGCTCGCCAAATCCACTCTGCCGAACCTGCTGGATAATCATCCGCCGTTTCAAATTGACGGGAACTTCGGCGGCGCGGCGGGAATGGCCGAAATGCTGCTGCAAAGTCACGCCGGTGAGATCAGCTTTCTGCCCGCGTTGCCCAGAGCCTGGGCCGCAGGCTCGATCAAAGGGCTGCGCGCGCGCGGCGCTGTGGGTGTTGATCTGAGTTGGACGGCAGGAAAGGCGGCGTTCGCCGTTTTGCGAGCGAAGGTGACGGGAGAGCATAAGCTGCGACCGCCGCGTGGACAACAGATCGCATCCGTTTCAGAGCCGGGAAGAAAGCTGCCTCTTTCAGCCGTTGCCGATGGGGTGGTTCGGTTGAAGATGGTTGCCGGAAAAGAATACCGAATCACATTCCGTTGAGGAGTCGTTCATGGCGCGAGCGATGCCCTGAAACAATGAAAATGTGGAACAGACTGAAGTCTGTTCCACATTTGCTGAGGAGATCTAAACCATACGGTTATTGCCATTGACCCGCCGCCGGTCGCCCGATGTCCCGGTCTGGCAAAAACAGAAACAAGAATTATTATTGATTTTATCCTGCGAATCGTGTAGGCTGCGCACGTTGAGATGACGCGATATGCCGAAAGGAAAGAAGGCCGTAAAAGTTGGGCAGAGGAAGGCGGCGCAGAAGATGACGGCGCTGCGGCTGATGCTCGACGGGCAGGGCGCGAATTTCACTCGCCAGCGCGCAGCCGTCTTCGATTATCTGAGCGAGGTTGATCACCATCCGACTGCGGAAGAAGTCTTTCTGGCCGTCAAAAAGGAACTGCCGAAGATCAGCCTGGCGACGGTCTACAAAAATCTCGAAGCCTTGGTCGCCTGCGGCGCGGCGTCGAAGCTCACTTACGGCGATTCGGCGACGCGTTACGACATCCGTACCGATCATCATTACCACAGCCGCTGTCTGAGGTGCGGGCGAATCACCGACATTGATCCGGCGGCGGGCGAGCAGTTGCTCAAGCTGATCAAGCCGCCCGCCGGATTCAAAATCGCCGATCACCGCGTTGAACTTCTGGGCTACTGCAAAAACTGCAAATGAAGGAAGGAGCAAACATGGAAAAACCGAAGATGCACAAAACCAGCATTGACCTTGACGCCGAGACGCGCGAGCAGATTGTCGCGTTGCTCAACCAGCAACTGGCCGACACGTTCGACCTTTACAGCCAGACGAAACAGGCGCATTGGAACGTCAAAGGCGCGCAGTTCTTTCAGCTCCACGAACTGTTCGACAAGCTCGCAGCCGAGTTGCTCGATCACGTGGACACGATTGCCGAACGAGCGACGACGCTTGGCGGCACGGCGTTCGGCACGGCGCGGATGGCGGCGGCGAAGACACGGTTGCCGGAATACTCCGCCGAGACTATCGGCAGCCGCGAGAGCGTTGAAGCTTTGGTGAATCGCTACGCCGAGTTATCGGCGACGACGCGCGCGGCGATTGATCGCGCGGACGATCTGGGAGATGCGGACACGGCGGATTTGTTCACTGGCGTTTCACGCGGACTGGACAAGGCGCTGTGGTTCCTCGAAGCGCATCTGCAAGCGTAGAACCCGGCGGCCTGTTCAAATTTGAGAAACGAGAGCGCAAGGAGCATTCGGTTCCTTGCGCTCTTTCTCTATCGGGCGATAATGATCGGCGATGAAGATTCTGATTGCACAACAGATGCGCGAGATTGACCGGCTGACGGTCGAACGTTGCGGCATTTCTTATGCGACGTTGATGGAGACGGCGGGCAATCGCGTGGTCGAGGCGATCGTTGACTTCGTTGGCCCGGTCAATGGAAAAGCGTTCAATGTCTTTTGCGGCAAAGGGAACAATGGCGGCGACGGAGCGGTCGTCGCCAGGCTGCTGTGGATGCGCGGCGCAAAAGTCTCGGTCTACCTGTTTGGCCGGATTGAAGAGACAAAAGGAGAGGCGAGAGCCAATTTTGAGGCCGTCAGGCGTTTGGCGGAAGAGGACGAGAGGAGGATCGCCGGCGACAAGTTCACCGACATCAGCTTCACCGAAGTTCTATCGGCGGAGCAGGCAGCCGAGAATGACGCGTCGTTCCGCTTTGATGTCGCCCACTGCTACGTTGACGCATTGCTCGGCACGGGATTGACCCGCCCAGCCGAAGGGATATACGCAAACGCGATTGCGCACCTCAACGATTACAGAAGCAGGTATGGCCGGATCAGAGTCGTTTCGGTTGACATCCCTTCAGGGTTATCGTCTGACCTCGCTCATCCGATTGGCCCGCACGTCAAAGCCGATCTGACCGTCTCCTTCACCGCGCCGAAGATCGGGAATGTTCTTCCGCCTGCCTGCGATGCGAATGGCCGATTGATCATCGCGCCAATCGGAACGCCCACTTGGTTGATTGAGCGCGATTCGAGATCACATCTCGAATTGGTTGAACAATCGCGGATCGTCCAGTTCCTGCTCGATTCGCGCCGCGCTCCTGGCGCGCACAAAGGCTCGGTCGGCAACGCGCTTCTGATCGCCGGCTCGCGCGGCAAAACCGGCGCGGCGGCGTTGGCTTCAGAGGCGGGTTTGCGAGCGGGCGCCGGACTCGTCACCGTCGCCACAGCGCGTTCGGCTCAATCGTTGCTCGTCTCTCAAACGCGAACGGAAGTGATGACCGAAGCGTTGGATGAAGCGGAAAGCGGCGCGATCGCGCACTCGGCTCTCGACCGGGCGTTGGAGCTTGCCGGGAAGCACATGGTCGTCGCCATCGGCCCTGGCCTGTCTTCCTCGGACGAAAGCACGCGCCGGTTCGTGCGCGAGTTCGTCGAGAAGCGAACTGCGCCAATGGTCATTGATGCTGATGGTTTGAATGCGCTCGCGCCGTGGCCTGAAGATTTGAAAGGTTCGGATGAGCTGCCGATCATCATCACTCCGCATCCGGGCGAGATGGCGCGGCTCACTGGCAAGACGAACGCAGAGGTCGTCGCTGATCGAATCAATGTTACGCGCGAGTTTGCGACAAAGCATCGGGTCGTCACAGTTTTGAAAGGCAGCCGCACGGTCATCGCCGCGCCGGACGGAGAAGTTTACGTCAATCCGACAGGCAACGCGGGAATGGCGACCGCCGGGTCGGGCGATGTGTTGACCGGGCTGATTGCAGGCTTGCTCGCGCAACGGCCCCAGTCGCCGCTCGAAGCGACCGTCGCTGGAGTCTATCTGCACGGCCTCGCGGGCGATTTAGCGGCGAGCAAACTTGGAATGCGCCCACTCATCGCTTCCGACATCATCGCCAATTTGAGCGAAGCCATTTTGCAAGTTGGCGGCGAAGCTGAACGCGGACGGACGAACACGATCCCGACAATCTGATGCCATCAATTCCAACCGGACAGTTCATCACGCGCTCAGCCGAAGAGACCTTCGAGTTGGCGTACAAAATCGGCGAGGCGATCAGCGAACCGGCGGTCTTCTTGCTCGAAGGCGATCTGGGCGTGGGCAAGACGGTATTCGCCAAAGGCATCGGGGCAGGGTTGGACATTGATCCTGCCGAAGTCAACAGTCCGACGTTTACGCTCGTGAATGCGCATGACGGGCGGATGCGAATGTTTCATCTCGATTTGTATCGCATTGAAGGCGGCGCGGATGAGGTTTACGATCTTGGCCTGGATGAGATGCTCAATGATCCTGATGGTGTCGTGGTGATTGAGTGGCCGGAGCGTCTCGGCTCGTTCGCGATTTCAAACGCTCATCGAGTGATCATTTCTGATCTTGGCGGCGATGATCGAAAAATAGCAATCACCTGCACTGGATAAGCCAACAACCGGGCAAGAATCTGAAGATATTTGTGCTGACACTTAACACTCCACTCGTAGAACTCCACCATCACGGCCTGCCCCGCGTCGGCCAAAAAACCGCGCACGGCCTGGCGGTCGAAATCGCCGCCATTGCCGCCAAGCCCGACGCGCGCGACGCCACGGTCGAAGACCTGTTGCATTACCTGCCGATGCGCTACGAAGACCGCTCGAATCTCGCCCGCATCTCGCAACTCCAGGACGGCCAGACTGCGTCGGTCGAAGCGGTGGTGCGCGTAGGCGGGATCATTCCGCTCAAGGGCGGGCGGTTGAAGATGTACGAGTTCATCGCCACGGATGGTGAGGCGCAGGTGAGGGCTTACTGGTGGAATCAGATTTACCTCAACAAAGTTTTTCAACGCGGCACGCGCGTGATTCTTTACGGGCAATGGAAGCTGAACAGATACAAAGGCTATTTCGAGGTCGAGAATCCCGAGTACGAGATTTTGACCGACGAAGACGATGATCAGGAAGTGGCGGCGATTCACACGGCGCGGCGCGTGCCCGTCTATCGCAAGCTCGGCGATTATCGCACGCGACAATTGCGCTCGATCTTTCATCACATTCTGAACAAGATCGAAAAAGAGATTACGGAATCGCTGCCTGCGGAGATCATCGCGCGCTGCAATCTCATCCCGCACGGCGAGGCTTTGCGCAAAGTCCATTTTCCCGCAGACGATTCGCCGATTGACGATTACAGTCTGGCGCGTTCGCCTGCGCACCGGCGAATGATCTTCGAGGAGTTTTTCTGGCTTTCAATTGCGCTCGGTTTGCGTCGCGGCGAGCGCATCGCCGAACCGAAAGGCGAGATCATCGAGATCACCGATCGTGTGCGCGAAGCCGTGCGTTCGATCCTCCCCTTCCATCCGACCGAGGCGCAGAAGCGCGCGTTGAAAGAGATCGTTGACGATATGACCAGCGACAAGCCGATGAACCGGTTGTTGCAGGGCGATGTCGGCAGCGGCAAGACGATTGTCGCTGTCCAGGCGATGGTCATTGCGGTTGAAAACGGCTACCAGACGGCGTTGATGGCGCCGACCGAAATCCTGGCCGAGCAGCACGCGCGAAATATCAGACAATGGCTGGCGAAGACGCCATATCGCGTCGAGCTGCTCATCGGGAGTTTGAAAGCGAAAGAGAAGCGCGAGGTTCAGGGAGCCATCGCGTCTGGGGACGTTGATCTGGTCGTTGGTACGCACGCGCTGATCCAGGAGGCGGTGCAGTTCAAAAAGCTGGGCTTTGCAGTGATTGACGAGCAGCATCGGTTTGGCGTGCTGCAGCGCGCTGAGCTGCGCCGGCGCGGGATGAATCCGGATGTGCTGGTGGTCACGGCTACGCCGATTCCGCGCTCGCTGGCGATGACGGTTTACGGCGATCTGGAGGTTTCGGTGATTGATGAGATGCCGCCGGGTCGCACGCCGGTTTCAACCCACGTGCGCGGCGAAGACCGGCGCGAGAAGATCTACGAATTCATCCGCGACCAGATCAAAAAAGGCCGTCAGGCCTACGTCGTCTATCCGATCATCGAAGAGTCGGAAAAGCTCGACCTGCGAAACGCGACCGAGATGTACGAACACCTGCGCAAAGACATATATCCCGAATTCAACGTCGGGTTGCTGCACGGGAAGATGAAGCCGGCGGAGAAAGAAGAAATGATGCAGGCTTTCGGCGCGAACAGGCTTCAAATCCTCGTCGCGACGACTGTGGTCGAAGTCGGCGTGGACGTGCCGAACGCTTCGGTGATGCTGATTGAGCACGCCGAACGTTTCGGTTTGTCGCAACTGCATCAATTGCGCGGGCGCGTCGGGCGCGGCGCGGTGGAAAGCTACTGCGTTCTGCTTGCGCAATTCCAGAAGACGAAAGAGGCGCGCGAGCGATTGAAGATCATGGAAGAGACGACCGACGGCTTCAAAATCGCCGAGAAGGATCTGGAGATTCGCGGCCCCGGCGAAGTGATGGGCACGCGGCAATCGGGCATCCCCGCGTTCCGCATCGCCAACATCGTGCGCGATCAGAAAATTCTGGAGATTGCGCGGCGCGAAGCAACCTATGTGCTCAACGAGCGCAGAAACACGCGCGAAACCGATCGGTTGATTCGGCACGTGCGCAGCCAGCCGCGATACGGATTGGCGAATGTCGGTTAGATGTTGGCGGTTTCCCGGAGTAGAGCAGGTAAAGGCGAACGAGGCTTTGCTTGATCAGCATCCTGCTCTTCCAACACCACAAGCACACAATGCCAGCGCGATGCCGCCGGGATTGGCTCATAGGCCTTTTCGTGGCGCAATGCGAATGCAATCGCCTCTTCGACGGCTTCACTCAGGTCGGGATGAATGCCCTGCTTCAAGCAGGCATCGAGATGTGTGGCGAGAATGTCTTCCGCCCAGGCAAGCTCTTCATCGGTGATTTTGAATGGAGATTCGGACTCGAGTCCGGCGAGAGAATGACGTTTGATGTGTGAATCCAGCAGACGCTTAGCCAAAGGAACAGCATTTGGGTGTTTCATCACTGCCTCACTTGTTGCTGTCGTTGATAATCAGTTTTTTCGTAACCGCGAATTGACGCAGGCATACTACATTCGCTCCCGATCACAAGCAAGTTAATTCCCGATCAAAGTTTTTGGCTGAAAGGTTATGCCAAGTGAGTGAAGTGTGAAGTCACGATTGCGGCTTGTGTTCTCGCCATAGTTTTGCGCCTGCGGTCGTCACTTCGAGCCGGCGCGAGAGGCCGAAGCGAACGAGGCCGCGCTCACAAAGTGCGGTGATTTCCTGTCTCGCGCTGGTTTCGTCAATGTCGGCGTCGAGGCCAAGCGTGCGGTCAATGATCCATCCTGCCAGGCCGACTCTTTCAATGCCGACCGACACAGCCAGGTGTTCGGGGCTGTAGCGTCCGCCGAGTTCGGTGATGATGCCGAGCAGCGCAAGCGCAAAAGGCGTGAGATCGTTAGTCGTGAGAGATGATACCGTTGAGATTGATTCGGAGTAGTTGATTGGCGGATCGTTCCCGGTCAGCGGCAATGATTCTTGCGATTTCTCGATTCTCTCGCGCAATTCGTAATCGCCGCGCAACCCGCGCGCGATCTGCTGTTCGTAAAGCAGCAGCGTGCAGGCCGCGTCCAGCGAGGCGTAATTCAATTGCTCATTGCTCAAAGGGCGGCGGCTCCAATCGCCGCGCTGTTCGGTCTTATCCAGTTGAAAGCCGAGATGAGTTTCGACCTGAGCTTGGAGCGAGCAGCGTCGTTCGCCGCTGCGACGGGCGGCGAGCATCGTGTCGTGGATCGGCGAGGTCGAGATGCGGAAGTGTCGCGCCACCCTCACCGCGTCATAACTGGCATTGTGAATGGCTTTGGTCTTTGAACTCAACTCGAGCGGTTGGCGCAGCGGTTCCAAATCGAATCCGGCCAATGCGTCAATCACGGCAACCCGGGTCTCCTCGTTTTCGCGGAAAGCCAGTTGTACAAGCGAGACTCGTTCCGATTCCCGATCCCACCAGTTGACCGTCTCGATGTCGAGCGCGAGCGCGGGCGCGGCGTTGATTTGCTCGACCATTGCCGCAAGCGCAGATTTGTCGTTGATCAGCTCGACGATTTGATTGAACATCGCGGCCATCTTCATTGATCGTTTGTGCGGAAGCAAGGCGAATCCTGGAGCGAAATTACGCCCCGTGCAGCGTCACGTTATGTGAGATGGACTCTTCCGGTGGCATCAGGCGAACACACACCGTGCTCGCTGTGCGAAAACTGGCCGGAATGCCAGGGTAGCCAGCGGAAAAATTTTGAAAAAGGTGTTGACAAGGATACTGACTTGCATATAATTCGCGTTTGCCCGCTGGAACGGGTGACACTCGAAAGCAATCAACCAAGACATTCGAGAGCGATATTTGAAAACTAGGCAAAGCGTATTACGTCGAGACCTTGAGAATCTTGTCTTGAAAGACCGAAGATTGAAAAGGTCATTCGATCATCTGAATGACAAAGGATTTTACTCTGAGAGTTTGATCCTGGCTCAGAATCAACGCTGGCGGCGTGCCTAACACATGCAAGTCGAACGCGAAAGTTCCTTCGGGGATGAGTAGAGTGGCGTCCGGGTGAGTAACGCGTGGGTAATCTGCCTTCGGGTGGGGAATAACCCAGGGAAACTTGGGCTAATACCGCATAATGCAGCGGCTCGACATCGAGACAGTTGTTAAAGCCTCTTCGCAAGAGGGGGCGCCAGAAGAGGAGCCTGCGTCTGATTAGCTTGTTGGTGAGGTAACGGCTCACCAAGGCTGCGATCAGTAGCTGGTCTGAGAGGACGGCCAGCCACAATGGCACTGAAACACGGGCCATACTCCTACGGGAGGCAGCAGTGGGGAATTTTGCGCAATGGG
>Ga0247727_10014057_pt1 | contig 13372 bp, 13 predicted proteins | sample WisWelCaveWW1625_FD_202498 | JGI IMG/M metagenome (GOLD analysis project Ga0247727, IMG submission 202498) | Biofilm microbial communities from Wishing Well Cave, Virginia, United States - WW16-25 | ecosystem: Environmental > Aquatic > Deep subsurface > Groundwater > Cave microbial mat | place... | reverse complement strand
CAAATAATACTGTAGCTCGGCGATCGAGGCTTGGATGTCATCAAAGGCCCGGTGCACCTCTTTTTTATCGAATTGCACGCCGTATTTGCTTTGCATCAACACCTTCCAGGCGCTAACGTCAAGCATCCGGTAATGTAATTTAAGATCCAGCCCCGGCCACCACTGCTTGATAAAATTGCGGTCATTATGGATGCTGTTACCGGCCAGCACCGCTGGTTCGTCGCCGAACTGCTCCTGCACCAGAGTCACTAACTCCTGTTCGACTTGCTGGCTGGGCTTGCCGTTGTCCAGCTTGTTGACGAATTCATCTCGGTTAGTCGGAAAATCCGCCCACCAGATGTTTTTTTGCATCCGCTCGACCACCGCCTGACGCGGCTGCCGCACCGTTGATTCATAAGCAGCCAGGGTCTTAAAATTAAAGTCCGTAATCTCGGCCGCCACCTCCAAAATCAAATCCTGTTCGTGGTCTAGCCCCGTCATCTCCAAATCCACCCACAACAACTTAGTAGGAATCGCCTTTTTATCAATCATCACCAGTAAGTATAGCTTCTTATTCTAAGCAAACCAAAGTCGTCTATGGTATACTTTGTATAGTTATGAAGAGCGTCGCCAATACCTCAGTTCTGGAACCCAAAACCGGCTGCATCGCCAGCGCCATGCGGATTATTGGCAACAAGTGGACTGCCCTTATCTTGCGCGATCTGTTCGCCGGTCCCAAACGCTTCTGCGAACTGGAAAAATCGGTCGGCAACATCAACCCCCGCACCCTCAGTCAACGATTGGACAACCTGGAAGCCAGCGGCATCATCACCCGTAAAAGCTTCGCCGAAGTCCCGCCCCGCACCGAATACCAGTTAACCGCCAAAGGCCAAGACCTTTTGCCCGTCTTAAAACAAATGGCCGCTTGGGGCACTAAATACTGCTCAACTGACTGCTAAATTTTCCGTTTGAAGTCGAGGGCGGCAGAGTTAATGCAAAAGCACTGGCCGGTTGGCTGGTCGGGCGCGTCGTTAAAGACGTGGCCCAGGTGGCCGCCGCAATTGGCGCAGGTGACCTCTACCCGGCTCGTACTGTGGTCGTTATCCTCAATCAGCCGAACGGCGTCACTGTTAGCCGGGTCGTAGAAGCTGGGCCAGCCGCTGCCGCTGTCGAACTTGGTGTCGCTCTTGAAGACCACGGCACCACAGGCCGCGCAGGTGTAGTCGCCGCTGCCATGGTTTTGTAGTAGTTTGCCGCTAAAAGGCGCTTCGGTGCCCTTTTGGCGCAGCACCCGGTACTGCTCAGGTGTTAGCTTTTTCTGCCATTGGTCTTCGCTGAGCTGCACTGGGCACTACTTTTCTTCTTCGACTTCTAGTTCGGGTTTGGTGGATTTTTCGGACTTTTTTGATTTGGCAGATTTAGCGGGCTTATTAAGTTTATCGAGCTTAAAAAGCTTGACAATCGCATAAATAGCCGCCAGAACGAAGATGAAGTTCAGCAGTGCGTAAGCAAAGGCCCCCCACGAAAAGCTGGATGAGCGGCCATGGAAGATTAGGGTGAAAGTTTGGGCATCGATGTCACGGCCAAACAACAGACTAAACAACGGCTCGATAAAGCTAGAAACCAGCTGTTTAACCAAGGTTTGGGCTTGCAAACCAACGATAAAACCAACCGCCAGGCCAACCACGGCGTACTCGCGCAAAAAGCCCACGAAACCGCTGACCGGATGAACTTCTGGCGGCGTCGGGATCATCGGGATTAGGGGCATGGTGTTTCTGTGCTGCCGGCTGCTTTGCGGCTCCTCGAAACGGATGGTGGAGTTGTTGCTCAAGTATTGATGCGGTTTTTGTTGCTTGGGTTTTGCCATAGTCTAGCGTTATTATGCTACATCCGGTCGGGGGCCGCAATGCCCAAGATTTTTAGCCCCTCTTTTAGGGTGTTGGCGTAGTGGCTTACCAGCTCGAGCCGCCAAGCCTCACGCGGGTCGCCAATTACCCGGTTATCCTCGTAAAAACGGTTAAAAACCTGGGCCAGTTCGTATAAATAGGTGCAGACATAGTGCGGCATCAGCTCGGCCACGGCCTGGTTGACCACCTCTGGATATTCGCCAATTTTGCGGGCCAGCGACCGCTCCCCGGCCTCCAGTTCATCCGAAATTCCTGATTTAGGATTTTTAGAATCGTCGACTTTGCGCAAAATCGACCGTGCCCGGGCATGCGCATACTGCAAGTAAGGCCCGCTATTGCCTTCCAAACTAACCGACTCCGCCGGATCATAAATGATATTACCGCCAATCCGGTTTTTGAGGAAGGCATATCTCACGGCCGCCAGAACCGTGTCCAAATTTTCTTTTTCGAACAATTCTTTGGCTGTTTCCGCCGCCGCCTCCAGGATATCACTTGCCCGCAGGATATTACCCTTGCGGCTGCTCATCTTAATGCCGCCGGCCATTTTGATTTGCCCGTGAGTGTAATGCGTGGTGGTGGCCACCAGCTTGGGTGCGTACAGACTAATGCTCTTCATAACCACGGCCAAATGGTCCTTCTGGGCGGCATCGGTTATTATAAATGACCTGTCGGGCGCGAAATCCTGATACTTCTGGTAAATCAAACCGACATCTTTACCAGCATAGGTTGGCAGCCCCTCGCTGTTAATAAATACCTGGGTAAAGAGGCCGTACTCCTCGCCACGGAAGATAACGGCGCCGTCAGACTCTTTATAAACGCTACCGATGTGCTTTTTTACGGTTGCCAGGCCCAAATCCGCCACAGCGCTCTCTGGGTAGTACTTCTCGAACGGTGCCATTTTGAGCCGTTCGTATAAAGCGTCAAACCCGTCGTAACTCCACTGTCGGCAAATCCAGTAAATTTTGGCGAAAGGGCTGTTGTGGTCGTTGCTGTCGTGTAGTTCGTACACTCTTTTGTTGGCCGCGATAATCGCTTGCTTGGCTGACTCGTTTTCGTCATAGGCCGTATTACCAGTTACGTAGCGCTGGCTTATCCAGTCAAGCTTAGCCTCGTCTGGTATATTTGCTAACTTTTCAGGATGCTCGCCGCCAAGCTCGTTAATGACCGCCCACACCGTTTTACCAACGTGCAGGCCAACATCACCGCCAAAATTTACCCGGTGCACTTTGGCGCCGGCATACTCCATCAAATTAGCGACGGCATCGCCCACCAAGCTGGTATAGAGGTGTCCAGCATGTAAGACCTTGAAGGGGTTGGGGTCGGAGTATTCGGCAACGATTGACTGGCCCTGCAAAGATTTCGCTGGCTTAACGGTCAAGGTGTTAATTAGGGCTTTGCCGCTTAACTTCAGATTGATGAAGCCAGGGCCGGCTACCGACACTTCGCTGACCTGGTCGGCCAAAATTTCACGAAGTTTCACGGCCAGGGCCTCGCTAATCTCGCGCGGGTTTTTGCCCAGCTTTTTAGACAGCTGCAAAGCCACGTTGGTGGCGTAATCACCAAACTGCTCCTCCGGGCGGGTCAGCTGAGCGTCAACCTCAACCCCAAACAATTGTCGCACTACGGCTCCGAGTTGAACTTCTAGAGTTTGTTTCATGACGGGTCATCCTTGAAAGCTTGGTAAATATTAACAATATTCATGCTTTTTGACCAAACGAGAACCGTTCAGGCGCTTGAACTCTACAGACTCAGTCTCTTCAGGAATGCTCAAGACAACGCTAATTTTGGACGATGTTGACATACTTGTAAGTATAACAGTGGTAGGCGATAATGGCTTTAGGTCAAATTGTTTTTAGTTTAACAGCTCAACCGCGCCAGCCGGTCGTTTCATTCTATAGTCTGGCGTGAGTATACCCGACAGCATGTCATCGCTCATAACCTGATCAAGTATTTTAAAGCCAAAGCGTTGGTACAGTCTGACTGCCGGATTATTGATTGTCACTAGTAACTCAATGTCACGCCCATCTAAAAAGGTAAGAGCTTGGCTAATTAGTCGACTGCCGACTCGTCCGTCACGCCGTCAACTATGCCCGGATAAATCGTTAGCCAGCCGTCCAAGATAATATTCCAAACAGCCTCGGCGTCATCAAGCCGTGCTGGCTCGATGTTAACTGGCAATGGTTCGGCCACGATCATCAACCCTGATGTTTGGCTGAAATTTTCATAGTAGCCCCTTGGCCTGATCGAAGCCCAACATTAGGTTCATGTTTTGCACGGCTTGACCGGAGGCGCCTTTCAGGAGATTATCTATAGTAGAGACGGCCACTAGACGGTTAGCGTCATCAACTTCAAAGCCGCCGATGTGACAGAAATTAGTCTTTTGAGTGTGGGTGATCTGGGGTATGGCTTTAGTAACTTGCACGAACGGTGAGTCATAATAAAAATCCTGGTACAACTTCAAAGCTTCTTTGGACGACAATCGTTTATCTAGCAGTACATGGGCAGTACACATCATACCCTGAAAGGTGTCGATGACATGTGGGGTAAAGCTTAGCTTGGTGGTAATGAACTGCTCTATTTCGTACTTATGACGGTGGTTGGTAAGATTGTAAGCTACCAGATTATCTCTGATGATGCTCTGGTTTTTGGCGTAGTCGCTAGCTTTGCCAGCGCCCGACCAACCGCTTTTACAGTCCAAAACTACGTGGTGGGCGTATTTTTGGACTGGGTAGACGGCCAAAATGGCGGCCGTGGCGTAACAACCGGGGTTGGCTACTAGTCTGGCCTGTTTGATCTGTTTTTCGAACAATTCTGGCAAGCCGTAAACGGCACCATGGCTAGAGTTGAGATGCCGCCTATCGTAGACCTGCTCGTACTTTTTGGTGTCTTTGAAGCGGTAGTCGGCGCTGAGGTCGATGACTTTTATAGCCTTGTCCATCTGTTCTACGGCCTCCATCGACACCTTATGCGGCAAGGCCGAAAAGATTAGGTCAGGTTTTAGCTGGTTGACCTGTTCTAGTGAATAATTAGTGTAGGTCTCTGTGCCCTTGTAATCTGGATAGAGCCTACTGACCGGTTGGCCGCCATATTGCCGGCTGTTCAAGACGGTTAGGCTAAGGTCCGGATGATTTTTGAGCAGTTTTAACAGTTCATAGCCGGTATAACCACTGGCGCCTAGGATACCAACGGATTTCATAACTTAAATGCCCCCCTAAGGATAACCAGGCCATCGTCGGCCTGCCGTTTGGTAAGAATTAGAGGCGGCAACAGCCTGACGACATTGGGTGTCGCCGCATTGCATAGAAGGCCCCTTTGCTGCGCTTGTTCGACGATCAGGCTAGCTTTATCCTGGTTAAGTTCAATCCCAATCATCAGGCCTTGGCCGCGAACACTCTTGATAAGAGGGGTCGTTTTCTGCAATGGCTTTAGCTTATCCGTTAGATAATTACCGACTGTAGTGGCATTTTTCATCAGGTTGTGTTTTTCGATATAGCCAATAGTCGCCAGAGCCGCCGCGGCCGATAAGTTGTTGCCTCCCAGGGTTGAGCCATGGTCGCCCCGCCCCAATTCATAATCCGACAAACAAACCCCTATAGGCAAGCCATTGGCAAGGCCCTTAGCGGCCGTAACGATATCCGGTTTAATACCAGCGTGTTGATAGGCAAAGAACTTACCAGTTCGGCCCACGCCGGTTTGGACTTCATCGACAATCATTAATATTTTATGTCTGGTGCAAACTTCTCGGACTTGCCTCAAAAAGTTTTCTTCTGGCACAATTATGCCGGCTTCGCCCTGAATAGGCTCCAGCACTACGGCCGCCGTGTTATCTGTTATTAAAGCTTCTAGGCCTTTCACGTCGCCATAGTCAGCAAATTTTACCACTGGTGCCAGTGGTAAGAAACTTTCCTTGAGCTGTGGTTTCCAGGTCAATGCCAAGCTACCAGTTGTTCGACCATGAAAGGCGTCTTTAAAAGCAATGAATTCTTTTTTTCTGGTGACTTTTTTGGCTAACTTAATCGCGGTCTCAATGCTATCGGCACCGGAATGGCCGAAAAAGCTTTTTTGAAGCCCGGATAGTTGTGACAATTTCTGGGCAAGCAAAATCTGCGGTTCGGTGTAGTAAAGATTCGACACGCTGATTAGCTGCTCGGCCTGGTTAATAATAGCGGCCGTCACCACGGGGTTAGAGTGCCCGACCGGGCAAGTAGCAACACCGCCGACAAAATCCAGGTATCTTTTTCCGGCCTCGTCATAAACACAACAACCTTTACCCTTTTCCAGCAGCAGATCCAGCCGTTTGTAGGTTTGCATAACATGGTCTGCTTCAAGCTGTTTTAGTTGGTGGCTCATTTTACGATCTCCGTGCCGATGCCTTCGTCGGTGTAAATCTCCAGCAACAGCGCCCGCGGTATGGTGCCGTTGAGTAAGTGAGCTTTTTCTACACCGTGGGCGGCGGCCTCGGCACAGGCCCGAACTTTGGGGATCATGCCACCGACTATCGTACCGGCAGCTATCCATTCTTCTGTCTGTTTAATGTTTAAGTGCGGAACCCGCTGGTGATTGCTATCAAGTACGTTGTCTACGTCTGTTAGTATGGTCAGTTTTTCAGCTTTTAGGGCCACGGCGATTTTGGTCGCGGCCGTATCGGCATTAATGTTGTTTAGCTGGCCTTTATAGTCTTCCCCCAGCGAAGATACAACGGGTATTACGCCGTAAGCCAGGGTTTTGAGCAAAAGTCTGGTCCCGACCTCGACGATATCGCCGACGTGACCTAGTTCACTGCTTTTAACTTTCGTGACTAGTGTCCCTTTGGTACAGTCTTGAGCCCTGACTCCAATTTTGGCTAGGCCTTCGACGCACTCTTGGTTTACGTCGGCGAGAACCCGGGTGACTATTTTTATGGTAGCGTCATCGGTCACGCGTAAACCGTGGATAAACTGCTTCTTAATCCCCTGTTCTTGCAGTTCCTCGTCAATTCTTGGTCCGCCACCATGTATGATTACTATCTGTAAACCAAGTTGAACCAGGACGCTAATATCTTCAAATACCGAGTCTTTGAGGGGCTGGCTTTCCATGGCGTTACCGCCATATTTAATGACGATGATTTTACCCTCGAATTGTTTAATGAACTTGGCTGCTTCTATAAGGACTTCGGCTTTTTGGAGGGCTACTTGCATGGCTTCATTCTACTGCTAAGTCGTATACTCGGTATTAATTTTGACGTATTCTTCGCTCATGTCGCAGCCATAGGCCGTGGCAGCGTGTTGCCCTTGCCCCAAGTCAATCTTAATCGTAATCTCATCGTTAGATTTTAGGATATGGCTGAGTTTTTCGGCGTCGAAGTTAGTTGCGACCGTGCCGTTTTCCACGGTTGGCTCTTGGTTAATCCACACTTGCGCATCTGTTTCATCAACGGCTTCAGCACCACTTTTGCCAATAGCCATCATTATTCTGCCCCAGTTTGGATCGTGGCCATAAACCGCGGTTTTCACAAGTGGTGAATTAATGACTGACTTAGCTACTTTTTTGGCATCGCTCTCGGTTTTGGCACCAGCAACCTCGCATATAAGTAGTCTGGTTACGCCCTCGCCATCCCGCGCGATCATTTTTGTTAGCTCCAGGCAAACCTGATCAAGTGCCTGCTGGAATTTTTTTAGATTAACATCCTTCACCGTGCCATTGGACATCAAAATAGCCATATCTGAAGTCGAGGTGTCGGTGTCGATGCTGGTCATGTTAAAAGTTTTATCAACGCCTATTTTTAAAGATACTTGGAGCTGATCCGGCGTGATATCGGCATCGGTTACGATAAAAACCAGCAAGGTCGCCATGTTTGGCTCGATCATTCCCGAACCCTTTGCCACTCCGGCAATCTTAAAACCATCAACTTCCACACAAATTTCTTTTTTGTGGGTATCGGTGGTTAGGATAGCTTCGGCAAAGTCGCCATCTGGGCTAAGCTGCTGCTTAATGCCCTTGCTGCCAACCGCTATCTTTTCCATGGGCAGCTGCAGACCTATGATGCCGGTTGAGGCTACCAGCACATTAGTCGGGTTAATACCAAGCTCATCGGCAACAAGCTCGGTAGTCTTTTGAGCGTTTAGCCGTCCTTGCTGGCCAGTCGCCACGTTGGCGATACGGCTATTTACAACGATAGCCTGAGCCTGGTGATCGGCGATATGCTGCTTGGTAACGTACAATGGCGCACCCCGCACCTTATTTTGAGTGTATACGGCGACGGCGTTACAGACAGTGTCGCTGTAGAGGATGGCAAAGTCCTTACCTTCGTCCTTAATACCGATATGCTTCCCAAGAGATGAGAAGCCTGTAATATTACCCAAGCCGCCTGGTAAATACTTCATGTCAGTAGCTCCAACACTAAGGCTTTTTGAGCGTGCAGACGGTTCTCGGCTCCGGCGAAAACTACTGATTGCGGGCCATCTATAACCTCGGCGGTTACTTCTTTGCCCCGGTAAGCCGGCAGGCAGTGCATAAAAATTGCTTGCTTATCGGCCCGGGCCATTAGTTTTTTATTAACCTGGAACGGCGCTAGGGCCTTGAGCCGCTCTGCCCGCTCGGTTTCTTTACCCATGCTCACCCAGGTATCGGCGATTACAACTCGCGCGCCAGCAACGGCCTCGGCAGGATCGTTGCAATGCTTAACGCTAGGTGTCTGTTTAATAATTTGCGGGGTCATTTCGTAGCCCTTGGGGGCAGCCACGGTCATTTCCATTTCAAGTAACTCGGCTGCCAGTGCCAGTGAATTGGTAACATTATTGTGGGCGTCCCCCAGGTAGGCTAGTTTTATATTTTTGAATGCTCCGAACTGTTCGTAGATGGTTTGCAGGTCAGCCAAGGCCTGGCAGGGATGCTCCAGGTCGGTCATGGCATTGATGACCGGTACGTTGGAATATTTGGCCAGTTCTTTAACTGCTTCGTGGCTGGATACGCGGGCGACGATCACGTCTGCCATGCTGCTGATGACCTTTGCGCTATCGTGAACGGTCTCACGCGTACCAAGGCCAATATCGGCCGGCGCCAGGTACACCGCGTGGCCGCCCAGCTGGGTCATGCAGACTTCGAACGACAGCCGTGTCCGCAGGCTGGGTTTATCAAAAATCATGGCCATACTTTTGTTTTGTAAGCGTAAATCTTTAGGCACACCCTGTTTTTTTAGCTCGGCCTTTAGCCAAATTGCCTGTCTAATTAGAGCTTTCACTCCGTCGGCTGTTAAGTCAGTGATTGAGATCATGTTTTTCATGTATACCTTCCTAAGGATAACAACTTACCCCCTGCCTCTCCAAGGTCGCACCATTTCAAGGTAAGGTACTGAGCCGCCGTGGAAGAAGTGTATGGCTCCCCTTCAATAAGGCTAAAACCAAACCGTTCATAAAGACGTTGCGCGTTCTTCAGCCAGGGCGCTACATACAGATAGATATCATTATCGCCGTGCCAGTCTAGAACCTGTTCTACTAGTTGGCTGCCAACACCTTTGCCACGGGCTTCGGGCGCGACATACAAACTTGTAAGACGGTGGGGTCTTTCACCCTTATTAATCTTTGGCGAGATAAATCCAATTACTGCTCCCTTGTCACGAGCTACGAACACCGCCCTGTTATCATCGGCTTGGCCCGGATGAGCGATAGCTTTTTGCCAACATTCTATGAACTCGCCCTTATAATTGCGCAGGTATTCCCAAATATCTTGTTTTGAGATCTCAAATTCTTCGTTAGGGTAAGTCGAAAGCCAGACTGTCTGGTATAGTTCCCAGATGGGCGTTATATCTTCAGGACAAGCTAGCTCGATTTCAAGCTGAAGTGACGAAACTGTTTCGATTTGGCTAGTCTTATTCATAGTAGCAGAATATACCAAAAACATTAATTTTGTCAACAATTTGCGAAAAATGAAAGAATTCACACATCAAAATATACAATTTTTCATAAAATACTTGCATATTCGTGAAAAATGCTATTAGGCAGCTATCCATCTTGCAGCCCTTGCTTGACCACTTGATAGGCATCCCGAAACGGCACGCCCCGCTCAACCAGTTTATTCAATTCAGCCACTGTGTTCAGCTCACCAGTCATGGCTGCCACTAAGGCATCTTTATTCAGCTTGAGTTGACCAACAGATAGCTCCAACACTTTAAGAGTGGCCATGGTGGAATCTATGGCAGCAATGGTAATGCCCTTGGTCAGTTGCAAATCCCGGTTGTAGCCACTGCCCGTGCCGCAAGCGATGGCTTGCAGCTGTTGGCTATAGCTGCCGAAGCCGTTCACCTGGCCCCTCATAATTTCAAATAGGTCGTAATTGTGCTTGTGCGGCATGATAGACGAGCCAGTCGTTAGGTTAGCAGGCAGACTAAAGAAGTTAAACTCCTGAGTCGTGAACATTAACATGTCCTGTGCGAACTTACCGGCCAGTACCATCAACGGACTGAGGGCTTGCACGGCCATAAGTTCGAACAATCCCCGCGACAAGCCGCAGTACATGGGGTTGGCCTGGGTTTTTTGGAAGTCCAGGCTATTAGTTGTATGCTGCCGGTCAATCGGTAATGACACGCCAAAACCAGCGGCTGAGCCGAGTGGATTTTGGTCTATGATCCCTATGGTCGCTGTGAGCAGAGCCTGAACGTCGGCAAAGCCATCAGCAAAGGAGCATAGCCAGGTAGCTACCGTCGTAGGCATGGCCTTTTGCGAGTGAGTATAGCCTGGCATGGGAGTAGCGCCCGCCTTTTTGGCAGCAGTTTCGTAAGTCATCGCTACCTGAGTTGACATGCCAGCCAACTCAGCCAACTTATCTTTTAGATAGAGCCGCATCATTACCAAAGCTTGGTCGTTGCGGCTCCGTCCAGTATGGATTTTTTTACCAACTTGACCGAGTTTTTCGGTTAGGTAAATTTCAATTGCCGTATGTCCATCCTCGTGTTCAGGTAAAACCTTAAAGAAGCCGCTGACCCATTCTTTGTACAATGAGCCCAGGGCTTCGTTTAACTCCTTAAGTTCAGTTTTGGTCAAAATCCCGATTGACTGCAGCATAGCCACGTGAGCCTCACTAGCATGGATGTCATAACCAAGCAGGCGCTGGTCAAGCAAATAGTCATCGCCCACGGTGTAATTTTCCACTAAAGGATGTAGGCCCTGGCCTGATCCGCTTTGCCATAATTTTTTATTCGTAACCTTCATTATTTTCTCCAAGTTATTAAAAAAGCTCCCTGTTGGGAGCTGTCTGGAGCCTTATTTTTTTAACTAATTACAAGGACAACTCCCGTTGATACGTGAGCCGCGGCGGCGAGCTATAATCGATTGAATTAAGTTCATGCTTTAAACGATACTATACTTTCACTTAATATGCAAATTTTTAGTTGGCTTAGACTTTTAGATAATTAAATAAACGGGCATTGATAGGCTCGGTTTTGGAATATTGGGCTCAAAATCTTGCTCAGTACCTGTGATGAGGTTACAATTAGGTTTTAATGGCCAGAGGCATTAGAAATCGGTTACAAATCGCGTGGCTCCCGTCGGGGAGTTTTGTTTTTTTAGAGCTTTTACCAGGAGTGTCGGCATGACGCCCGGAGCTTTGGTTTTACAGGACGGCACGGTTTTTGAAGGCCGGGTTTTTGGGGCCCAAGGAGTGATGACTAGCGGCGAGGTGGTGTTTCATACCGGGCTCACAGGTTACCAGGAAATCCTGTCTGACCCCAGTTATGCCGGCCAGATTATAAGCTTTACCTATCCGCACATTGGCAATTATGGGGTTAACCTTGAAGATAACGAGAGCCGGGGTATTTTTGCCCGTGGCCTGGTAGCGCGTGATTATGATGAAAACTACAGTAACTACCGGGCCAAGCAGTCGCTGGGTGAGTGGCTGGAACAGGCCGGTATTAGCGCCATTTGCGGCCTGGATACTCGCAAGCTGACCCGTCATGTCCGCGACCACGGCACCCTGCCTGGAGCATTTGGTACCACCAATGTTAAGGAGTTATTGCGGGCTGCTCAGCAGGAACCAGGCACGTCGGATATTGACCTGGTAAAGGCAGTCTCTACTAAGAAACCGTATCAGCTAGGCGCTGGTAAATTGCGAGTGACAGCGCTAGATTTTGGCATTAAGTCGTCCATTTTAACGCATTTGGCAAAATTCGCCACAGTTACAGTGTTGCCGGCCAGCGCTACTAAAGATCAGGTGCTAGCTACCAAGCCTAACGGCGTTTTTTTGAGTAATGGCCCGGGCGACCCCGAAGTTATAGATTACGGAATTGAGGCAATCCGGCAATTGCTGGGTACCGTGCCAATATTTGGGATTTGTTTGGGACACCAGCTGTTGGCCACGGCACTGGGCGGCCAAACAGAGAAGATGCCGTTTGGGCACCACGGCGCCAACCATCCGGTAGCAAATCTACGCCGCGGCAAGGTTGAAATTACTAGCCAGAACCACAATTTCGCTGTGGTCGAGAGCAGCCTCAAAAACGCCGTTGTTACCCACCGCAACCTCAATGACGGCGTCGTGGAGGGCCTAAAAAGCACTAAATACCCGGCTTTTAGTGTCCAGTACCACCCCGAGGCCGGACCGGGCCCGCACGATGCTAGCTACCTATTCACCCAGTTCAAAGCCATGATGGAAAGGCAAAAGTAATGCCCAAGCGCGCCGACATCCAGAGCATCCTGATCATTGGCAGCGGCCCGATCGTGATCGGCCAGGCTTGCGAGTTCGATTACTCCGGTGTGCAGGCTTGCCGGGTACTGCGGGCCGAGGGCTACCGCGTCATCCTGGCTAATTCCAACCCGGCTACCATCATGACTGACCCGGACTTCGCCGATAGCACCTACATCGAACCGCTGACGGCCGAAGTTCTGGAACAAATTATCATCAAGGAAAAACCGGATGTTATCTTGCCAACCCTGGGCGGCCAAACCGCCCTCAACCTGGCCATGGAATTACATGAAAACGGCAGCCTCAAAAAATACAAAATAGGGTTGATCGGCGCTAGCCCTCAGGCCATCGCTACCGCCGAGAACCGGCAGCAGTTCAAAGACGCTATGGAGGAAATTGGCCTGGCTACGGCCACCTCCGCCACGGCCCATAACCTAAAACAAGCTAAAAAAGTTATGGATGGTATCGGCCTGCCGGTTATTATCCGCCCAGCCTACATTCTGGGCGGCAGAGGCACCGGCATCGCCGAAACCAGAGCTGAGTTCGAGAGGTTGGCGGCCGCCGGCCTGGATGCCAGTCCAATCGGCGAGATACTAGTTGAACGCAGCATAAAAGGTTGGAAGGAGTTTGAGCTGGAGGTCATGCGCGACCATCGCGATAATTGCGTGGTGGTTTGTTCTATAGAGAACGTCGATGCCATGGGCGTGCACACCGGCGACTCGATCACCGTGGCGCCAATCCAGACTTTAACGGATGTGGAATACCAAAAAATGCGCGACGCGGCCTTCGCCTGTCTACGGCGAGTCGGCGTGGAAACCGGCGGCAGCAACGTGCAA
>Ga0247727_10014056_pt1 | contig 13372 bp, 15 predicted proteins | sample WisWelCaveWW1625_FD_202498 | JGI IMG/M metagenome (GOLD analysis project Ga0247727, IMG submission 202498) | Biofilm microbial communities from Wishing Well Cave, Virginia, United States - WW16-25 | ecosystem: Environmental > Aquatic > Deep subsurface > Groundwater > Cave microbial mat | place... | reverse complement strand
ATAAGGGGGTGCTTGGTATTTGTTTTCATGTATTGATAGACTTTCAGTTCCGTATGGTAAGAGTTTCGATGTAAGCTAATTATCTATCTGCTATTTCAAACCAAAGAGAGTCAGCAATTTTAAGAATTCCTATATCTTTATTCTTTTGATATAGTCTTTCCGCATGTATACCAGGGATTTCGAAAGGTTCCAATATGGTTTGCAAATATCCCAAGAAACTTTCAATGCCGTTTTGACTTGTACTACTTTGGAAAGCATTCTTTTGGATTCCGATAATTATGAGAGTTCCAACAGAACTTGGACGATTAGCTAAAAGCACAGTTAACAATTCTATCGCAATTAAAAGAGAAAATTGTCTATAGGCGTACTTATCCTCAAATTTCTGTGCAATCGCACCTGTAAAGTTACCCATATCGAATAATTCTTCAAGAGAATTTGGCGTATCGTTATTAATGTTGATGTATTTATCCAGGTCGAAAAGCAAAGGTCTATATTTAGCCAAAAGTAATTCACCGAATGAACTTTGGGCTGTTGTAATGTCACAAACGAAAAATTGTCCAGCTTTGCCAGGTATTGCTATTGCAAGAGGATTTGTACCTAAACATTTCTTTTGAGCATATCTTGGCTTAACTAGTGGAGGAGTAGTGCCAAACAAAATGCCAATGTAGTTTTTGTTAACAAGATTTCTTGCATAATAACTTAACACGCCAGTGGGAAATATATCTAAGCAAATGCAAATGTGAAGTGGGTTTGACTCTAGTTTTTCGGTTAGATAATCTGTAATATCTTTTGCAGCAACATAACCTAAATTGGGTGTAATTTCCAAAGCTTGCTTTTGACGGGATTACAGGATTTACGGGATTCCAAAAATCAAGTCGATCCTGTTATCCTGTCAAAAAAACAAGATTGTTTGATTCTCGACCAACTTTTCGGAATTGCTCCCTCGGTGAAGTAACGGACTTAAATTTGTCGAGTTAACATTTCATGCCTCTCAACCTCACCGCGCGCGATCAAGCCATGCGCAACGGCGAGCACGGGCCGGCGGCGCAGATGGCGATGTCCATTCTGGTCCGCATGGCTGAAGTGGCCGGTGCGAAAGCATTGCTGGACATCGAAGGCGCGCACATCGACAGCACGGTGTACATCGGCGAGGCCGGTTTGGAATACGCCGAGCGGCTGGCGAGCTTGGGCGCGAAAGTCGCGGTGCCGACGACGCTCAACGTCAGCGGTTTGGACGAGCATCACTGGCGCGAGTGGGCGGTGCCGCCGGATTGGGCGGCCAAAGCGCACCGGCAAATGCTCGCGTATCAAAGCATGGGCGCCGCGCCGACGTGGACATGTGCACCGTACCAGACCGAATTCAAACCGAAGTTCGGACAGCAGATCGCCTGGGGCGAGTCGAATGCGATCGTGTTTGCCAATTCGGTGATCGGCGCGCGCACCGAGCGCTATCCCGATCTCTTCGACGTGTGCTGCGCCATCACCGGCCGCGCGCCGGCGAGGGGTTTGCACCTCACCGAAAATCGCGCCGGACAATTGCTGCTGCGATTAACCGAGGCGCCGCTCGCCCTCCAGGAAAGCGACGAGTTTTATCCTGTGCTCGGACATCTGCTCGGCAAAGTCGCCGGCGATCGCATTCCGGTTGTCGAAGGGATGAGTGTGAAACCAAATGAGGATCAATTGAAAGCCCTGGGCGCGGCGGCAGCGTGTTCAGGTGCGGTCGCCTTGTTTCATCTCGTCGGTATCACACCCGAAGCTCCCACGCTCACGGCCGCATTTCAGGGCCGCGCGCCAATGGAAGCAATTGAGGTGACGATGGACAAATTGCGCGCGGCGCGCCGAGATTTGATCCACGGCCCGAGCGAGGCGCTCGACATGGTCGTGCTGGGCAGCCCGCACTTTTCGCTGGATGAATTTAGAAAATTAGCGCCGCTGTTGCTGGGTCAGCGCAAGCACCCAAAGGTTAAATTCCTTGTCACCTCGAGCCGCGCGATGACGCTGCTCGCGCAGCAAACGGGCGTGCTCGATCCCATTCTGGCGTTCGGCGCGCAGCTCACGGTGGACACTTGCATCCTCACCACCCCGATGCTGCCGCCGGAGATCAAATATCTGATGACGAACTCGGCGAAATTTTCGTATTACGCGCCGGGGCTGCTCGACAAACACATCACTTTCGGCAGTCTCGCTGATTGCGTGCGGTCGGCCATCGCGGGTAGCGTGGTGCGCGAGGAGGACTTGTGGGAAAAATAATTCGCGGCAAGCCGGTGATCCGCGGCCGCGCGCGTGGCGAAGCGCTGATGAGTCACGAGCCGCTTTCGTTTTGGGGCGGTTATGATTGGAAGACCGGCGAGATCATCGACCGCCGCCATCCGCTTTCCGGAAACATCGCCGCTGGAAAAATACTCGCCGTGCCGTTCACGCGCGGCTCCTCCACCACCACTGCCGTGCTGTTGGAAGCCATTCGCGCCGGAACCGCGCCGGCAGCGATCATCACCACCGAAACGGATTTCTTTTTTGCGCTCGCCTCCGTCGTCGCCGATGAGTTGTATGCCAAGCCCATTCCTTTAATCGCGCTGGAAGCGGCTGATTTTGCCAGCTTGCAGACGGGCGATCAAATTGCCATCGCTGACGACGGGACGATTGAGATTTCATGATTAACTTGACGCCCAATGAAACATCGTTTAAAATGGCCTCAGATTTCCGCCTTCCGCTTGCGGCGGCACCACTTTGCCGATCGAAAACCGGCTGACCTCGTTGCCATTTGCCGGAACATTTGCGGCGTGCAAGCGCAATTGATGGCGGCGGTGGAGATCGCTTTGTGGGCGCGGCGGCACGATCTCACCTGCGCCAGCATTCACGCCGCGTTGTGGGAGAATCGCTCGCTGGTCAAAACCTCCTGCATGCGCCAAACGCTGCATGTGATTCCGGCGGTGGATTTTTCCATTTATATCTCGGCGTTGCGAAAGAGCCGAATGGCCGCGCTGTGGCGAATCATGGCGAGGTTCGGCATTGCGCCGAAAGAAGTCGAAGTGATCAACGCCGCCATCGTCGACGCGCTGCGCGGCGGCCCCATGCCGCAACGCGAATTGACGGAACAAATTCTGCCGAAAGTCGGAAAAAAGCTCGCGGCCTATATGAAACTTGCGTGGAATATTCAGCTCTTCCGGCCGGCTCTCGTCGAGGGCTTGATTTGTTACGGCCCCGAACGAGACAACAAAGCGACTTTTGTCCTCGCCGATCGCTGGCTTTCCAAACAAAAAGCCGTTGCGGAAGCCGAGGCAAAACAAATCCTGTTGCGCCGCTATCTGCGAGCGTATGGTCCGGCGACGCTTCAGGATTTTGCCAGGTGGATGGGCTTGCCGATGCCGGAGGCCAGAGAAGTTTGGATATCTCAAAAAGCTGAATTGGTTGAAGTCGATGGCGAGGATGAGAAAAAATTTATTCTCCGCGAAGATTATGATGAGTTCCTCGATAGCAAGGTTGATGAACAAATTTTGCGGTTGCTTCCCCATTTTGATGCCTATCTGCTGGGTCACGCCGATAAAAATCTTTTGGTGGATGCATCCCACTACAAGCGGGTTTATCGCAATCAAGGCTGGATCTCGCCGGTGGTTTTGCTCGATGGGAGAGTCGTCGGGATTTGGTCTTACCAGCGTCGAGGAAAGAACTGGCTTTTGGAAATCGTTCCGTTTGAAAAATTCTCCAAAACGATTCAAGCCAAGATCGCAGCAGAGGCTGCAAGTTTGGGAGAGTTCCTGGAAACTTCGTGGGAAATCAAATTCAACAAAAAGCCTTAACTCCGCTCAAAAATTTCCTTGGCAATAATCAAGCGCTGAATCTGGCTCGTGCCTTCATAAATCTGAAAAATTTTCGCATCACGCATAAGCTTCTCAACGGGATAATCGCGCGAGAAGCCGTAGCCGCCAAAAACTTGCACGGCATCGGTGGCGACGCGCATCGCCGTATCCGCCGCGTGGCATTTGGCATACGCCGCTTGTAACGTGTTGCGCTTGCCCTGATCAATCGTCCAGGCCGCCAGCCAGGTGAGCAAGCGCGCGGCTTCGATGTCCTTCGCCATGTCGGCGATCATGAAGCTGATGCCCTCGTGCGCCGCCAGCGGCACGCCGAAAGTTTTTCGCTCTTTGGCGTAATTGGCAGCATGTTCCATTGCCGAGCGAGCGAGTCCGACAGCCAAAGCAGCCACCACCGGGCGCGAATGATCGAAGGCGCCCATCGCCGCTTTCCAGCCGTCGCCTTCTTTGCCGAGCAAATTCGTTGCCGGCACTTTGACGTCTTCGAATGAAACACCGCGGGTGTCCGAGCAACGCTGGCCCAGCTTGTGCTCGTGATTGCCGATTTTCACGCCGGGCAAATCAGCAGGAACGAGAAAACCGCTCAGGCCTTTGTAGCCTTTGGCCTGGTCGGTGTACGCCAGCACGAAAAACCATTTTGCCACCGCAGCGTTGGTGATCCACATCTTTTGGCCGTTCAGCACGTAGTCGTTGCCAACTTTTTTTGCTGTGGTTTGCAAGGCTTGCACGTCGCTGCCGGCGCCCGGCTCGGTGACGCAATAAGCACAATAAGAATATTTTTCCGTCAGCGGCGTGAGAAATATTTTTTTCTGCTCGTCGCTGCCGGCGACCAACACCGGCGCAATGGCCAGCGTGTTGCAGATCATCGTCGTGCCAATGCCGGTGCAGCCCCAGCCGATTTCTTCGGCAATCAGGCATTCTTCGAGCACGCCAAGTCCCAGCCCGCCATATTCTTTGGGCACGTGAACGTTCATCAATCCCAATTCCCAGCCTTTGCGGCAAACTTCTTCAGGAAATTTTTCCTGCTCGTCGAGCTGCGCCGCGATAGGAAGAATTTCATTTTTGGCAAACTCGCGGGCTAGCTCGCGGAATTGTTGTTGGTCGTCGGAAAGGGAGAAGTCGATCATATTTTCAGCCGCTCATTTTATTTTGCCCGCTAAACACGCGAAACGAATTCTTTGGTGTATTTTGCGGGTAGGTTATTTCTTGCGCGCCGCCAAAAAATTTTTCAGCGCCGCCGCCGCTTCTTTTGATTCAAAACAAAGGCTCTGCGCGTAGATTTCATACTTGAGCATCGCTTCAAGCGGCTGCTCGAAGGTTTGATGCAGCCCTTTTTTCATGAGCCGCAGCGCCAGCAGCGATTTTTCGGCAATGGCGGCAGCGAGTTTGAGCGCGGCCGGCATCAATTCCTCATCCGGCACAATGTGATTCACCATACCCAGCCGTAAAGCTTCGCCGGCGGGGATCATCTCGCCGGTCATAAAAAGCTCTGCGGCTTTGGCCGGACCGACGAGACGCGGCAGAAAATAAGTACAGCCAAGATCGGGATGCAAGCCGATGCGGCTGAACGTAAAGCCGATGCTTGCCGATTGCGCCATAATGCGAATATCGCACGCGAGCGCAATGCCGGCGCCGCCTCCTGCGGTTGGGCCATTGATGGCAGCGATCACAGGTTTTTCTGCGGCGTGAATCATTTCGACAATCTCACTGCCGGTCGATACCAAAACTTTGCCGCGCGCAATGTCTTTCGCCGCAGCGAGTTCCATGAGAAAATTGACATCGGCGCCGGCGCAGAAACCTTTGCCGTTGCCGGTAACGATGACGACGCGCACGCCCTCGTCTTCGAGCAGCTCGCGCAGCGCCACCGGCACTTCCTGCACCATCACGCCCTCAAAAGCATTGAGCCGCTCTGGACGATTGAAGCGCAGAATGCCGACGGCGTGGTGTTTTTCGAGTTGGAGGAATTGGTAGGTCATAGTTCAAAGTTTTTGGTTTCTTTTTCAAAAAATTCACGGACTTTCTTCCAGTCAACGCGTTTGATCATTTTCGGCATTGGGTCTTTTTCCGCGTCCACAAAATACGTCAAGCTTTTCTTTACGTGAAACGTACTCAAGCCGGTGCCAGCATAGCGTTTTTTAAAATCTTCCCAGATGACTGGCAATGGACGGATTTGCGCTAAGAAGTAAAGATCAACAAAGTCACGTCTGTAACCCCGCCCGCCAATCGCATTAATTTTCATCGCGCCTATGTCCACAATTGAAGCCAATTGGATACCCCAGGGCGAAGCAACTGTCTGGTCAATCAGCGGATATAAATAAACGATGAAACTGCAACTGACGTTATTCAAGGCAATATACAAAGTTCCCTTGCTGATACTTTGCTTGGCACAGTTCGGATGAGCGAGCAATTTTTTGAGAAGTTTCGCGGTAGAGAACTTTTGTGCAGTGAAAAAATCGAGATCAACGGAATAGCGATGCCCGATCTGCAAAGCCAGTGCGGTTCCGCCGGCGAGATAGAATTGTTTAATCTCTGGAATCTTGCCTAATAATTCCAGGTTGGATTTTTGCTCCGCATTAAGGATATTTTCGTACATTCTTCTGGCGTTAATTTAAGGGTGCTTTGCCAACGTTTAATCGTACGATTGCTCAACCCCCGTGAATAGGTTGAAAGTAATAATTCTCTTATCATACGGTCGCCATAAATTTTTCGGGCATTTTTCACAGCGTCTGCATCGCCATAGTCGAGAAGGCGCCCGAGAATATAAAAAGCGTGTTCCTTCATATCAATGTTTTCGGGTTTCACTTCCCAGAAGTATTTGTGCCATTCTTTAGGAATCTTCGCCATCTCAAAAATCTCCAGCAAAATAAAATACTGAACGTACCTCAGTAGGGCCAAAGCCGATTTTTTCTGTGCGAGGCTATCCGTTCACATTCTTCCGGACTCAATTTACACTCTTTCAACCAAAAACGCAATGCCCAAACCGCCGCTCACACACAGCGTTGCCAACCCGAGTTTAGATCTGCGCTTGAGCATCTCGTGCAACAATGTCACCGTAATGCGCGCGCCGGTGGCGCCGATTGGATGGCCGATGGCGATGGCGCCGCCGTTGACATTCAATTTTGATGCATTGAAATGCAGCTCGCGGTCGCAGGCAATCACTTGCGCCGCAAAAGCTTCGTTAAGCTCGATGAGATCGATGTCCTCGAGTTTGAGATTATGCTTTTTCAGCAAGGCACGCACCGCCGGAACCGGGCCAATGCCCATGATGGCCGGATCAACACCCGCCACGGTATAACCGGTAATTCGCGCCATAATCGGCGTGTTATTTTTCTTCACAAAAGCTTCGGTCGCTAAAACCAACGCCGCAGCGCCGTCAACAATTCCCGCAGAGTTGCCGGCGTGTACGGTGCCGTCCTTCTTGAACACCGGCGGCAGCTTGGTGAGGCTTTCCATCGTCACGCCATCGCGCGGATGCTCATCGGCTGTAACAATTTTCTTTTCGCCCTTTCCAACTTGCACTTCGACCGGCACCATTTCATCTGCAAACCGATTTTCTTTTCGGGCGCGCTCGCAGCGGTGTTGCGTTTCCATAGCGTAACGATCTTGTTCTTCGCGAGAGATTTTGTATTGCGTCGCCAAAGTCTCGGCAGTTTCGCCCATGACTTGGCCACAAAGCGGACAGAGGAAACCGTCCTGATACATGCCGTCGACGAGCTTCTCGTGGCCGAGGCGATAGCCCCAGCGCGCTTTGGTGAGCAGATACGGCACACGGCTCATGCTCTCGCTGCCGCCTACGAGAATGGCTTCGGCATCGCCGCTTTTCATCGCTTGCACCGCGCTGATGATGGCGCGCAAGCTGGAGCCGCAAGCTTTGTTGACCGTGAACGCCGGCACTTCCACTGGCACACCGGCGCGTTTGGCGATTTGCCGCGCCGGATTCGGGCCGACGCCGGCAGGCCGGGCGTTGCCCATGATCACTTCATTGAGTTGCGCGGGTTCAACTTTGGCGCGCTCAAGAGCCGCTTTCGCAGCGAACGCGCCGAGTTCGGGTGCCGCCATTTCTGCGAAAGCGCCGCCGAATTTGCCTATCGGCGTGCGGACGGCGGAGATGATGAAGATGTCTTGAAACATGATAAAATTCGTTGCTGGTTACTGGTCGTTTATTGCTGGCAATATGAATTTCATTTTCTGTCTGCCGTAATTAACGCGCTTGATACGCTTTCACAAAATAAATGCCGATCGTTCCAAAGATAAGAATGAGAAAGATCGGAAGAAATGCAACGCCCAACCCCTCCGCTTTTCCCAAGGCGACCTGAATGGTCTGTTGCTGGAGATAAGCGAACATTAAAACGATTTCCGCTTTCAAGGCGCCAATCGTGTTGCGGGCGAGGTGATATTGCGCTGCGGCGTTTTGCTCGGTGATGGGCCAGGGATAGTTGTAGATATGAGGATATCTGCTCAACACGGTCAGCCCAACATAAATTACCAAGCTTATCCCGGGAAGAAGCCATAAAATCCATTTGCCGCCCCACGCATCAGGCTTGCCGGAAACGCCGAAATGATGGGGGATGGTCTCGGGAAGGAGCGGCCAGGATTTTATGGTGACATAAAGTATCGCCAAAATGCCGAGCGCGGCAGCGGTTTCCAAGCCAATCTCCAAAGAGGATTTCGGTATTTGCAGAACAGGCCTTCTGCTTGGTTTAAGAAAGGTGGTCTTGGCCATGGCTAAAACCTTACCTTTTGTGTCACACTGATGCGCGCTATCGGTGTGGGCTTCTATAGCCCCAACGCAAGACGCAAAGCTCGATCAACGTTCTGCATCATTCGCGGAACTAATTCTGCCACTTTTCCCACTATCAAATTCTTGTGGATAGTAAAAAGCTTATCCGCCTTAATTACCGAGGAGAGCTTCAATTTTGTTTGCCCGAAATCAGGATCGTTATCAAGAACCGACACCTCGGTGGAGAGAAGTGGTTGTCCCAGATATCTCGTGACAAACGCAACAATCACATCATCCCCAGGCCGGGTATCGGGTGAAACGATCAAAGCCGGACGGCGTTTCTGTCCGCTCAAATCGGTGAAAGGCAAAATGGTCAAGACAACATCGCCACGTTTCACGAATAACGCTCCACAATATCAGATTCGCCGTAGATGTCTTCCTCTTCCAGCACAAAGTTAAGCGCGCCACTTTGCAATGACGCCAGCATTCCTTCCAAAGTGCGAAGATGGTCAGGTTTAGACTCAACACCGTATTGGCGCAAGAGTTCGGGAGCATCGGCCAAAGAAGAAAGCTCCGCGGCTAGGGCAAAACCGGAAAGATCGATTTCGCCGCGCCGATAACGATCAACAGCCAGAAGTTCTTTGACGAGTTGCTGAATCGCGTCGGAGGAAAACCCTGAAATTTGCGGGCGAATTTGTTCGACAGTCATGGTGTATCCTTTCAAAAACAAGTCCAAGAAATCGAAATAAATAGGCAAATTGTGCTTGTCGTGGTACTTCCCAGACTGGCAGTCTGGCTGCGCCCGTAGGGGCTACGATTACGGCTACGACAAATCCACCCACACGCTCTTCGACTGCGTATAAAACTCGAACGCTTCCATGCCGCTTTCACGACCGAAGCCGCTCATTTTGTAGCCGCCGTAGGGCATCGCCGCATCGTAATTGTTGTAGGTGTTAATCCACACTGTGCCGGCTTTGAGAGCTTTCGCGAGGCGATGCGCTTTTTTGATGTCCTTCGTCCAAATGGCGCTAGCCAGGCCGTACATCGTGCCGTTGGCGATTTTGAGCAACTCATCGCCGTCTTGAAACGTCAGCGTCGCGAGCACCGGGCCGAAGATTTCTTCTTGGGCAATTGTTGAAGTCGGTTGCACGTTATCGAAAATCGTCGGTTGGAAGAAATAACCTTTGCCGGGCATGGGTTCCGGCTGGCGGCCACCGACGAGCAAGCGCGCGCCTTCTTTTTCGCCGATCTCGACATATTTTTTTACATTCGCGAGTTGCGCTTCGGAAACGAGAGGGCCGAGACGCGATTTGGCATCCATCGGATCAGCCGGTTGCATTTTCTTGGCGCGCTCGATAACTTTCTCCATAAAGCTGTCGTAGATGGATTTCTCGACGAGCAGGCGCGAGCCGGCGGTGCAAACCTCTCCTTTATTATAGAAAATTCCCATGAGCGCCATGCGCGCCGCCGCTTCGAGATCGGCATCTGCGAATACGATGTTCGGCGACTTACCGCCAAGCTCGAGATGAAGTTTCTTCACCGTGGCTGCCGCATCACGCATCAATTGTTGGCCGGTCGAAGTGCCGCCAGTCAACGCGATGCCATCGACATCGGGATGTTTCACCAACGCGGCGCCGGCGTTAGAACCATGACCGGGAACGACATTCAAAACGCCGGGAGGCAAGCCGGCTTCCATGCCGATTTCGGCCAAAACCAACGCGGTCAATGGCGTTTGCGCCGCTGGTTTCAAAATCAACGTATTGCCGGCAGCCAGCGCCGCAGCAACTTTGCGCGAAGCGAGCAGCAGCGGGAAATTCCACGGCACGATGAGGCCGACGACGCCGAGCGGCTCGCGCAGGGTGTAGCAGAAATACGGGCCGTTGACCGGAATGGTGTGGCCTTCGAGCTTGGTCGCGGCGCCGCCGTAATAGAAATACAAATCGGCAGAATACGGCACATCGATTTTGCTGGACTCGGTGATGGTCTTGCCGTTGTCGATGGTTTCGAGCTTGGCAATCTCGTCGGCGCGCTCGAGCATGCGTTCGCCCATTTTCCAAATGATGCGGCCGCGCTCCGAGGCGCTCATCTTGCCCCACGGGCCGTCGAGCGCCGCGCGCGCGGCTTTGACGGCGCGATCGATATCCTCCGCGCCGCCTTCAGCGATTTGCGCAATGACTTCAGTGGTTGCGGGATTGATGGTCGGGAAAGTCTTGCCGCTGGCAGCGTCTTCCCACTTGCCGTTGATGAAAAGTTTGGTCAGCATAGATTTGCCAAATGGTGATTTATTCAAATTTTTGTGGTTTTATAACCAACCCAAGACAGCGACGTGCTTGCCAAGCCCTTAGAAAAGTGTTCAATGAAATTTCAATTTCTTCGCCACGCGCCGGATCAATAAATGACACTTGGTTCCTTTCTAAACCATTTACGACGATTGCATGCGTGTCATATTGGCCACCATAGGGAAGATGCTCGACGCCAATAATTGCAATCACAGGTTGATTTTGACCAAGGAATTTAATGATGTCATCGGGTTTGGCGGCCTTCAATTTGGCAGCTTCGAATCCTAGAGAAATAATGCCTCGTGCGGCGTCTTGTTGATCAGTGCCACGTGGCGTTGTTTGACAAGCGGCACAAATTCTTTCCTCAGTCAATTCCACCCCATAGTGGCTAAGCACGATTCTAATGCACGCAGGCACACAAGAATAATCTTGTTCTTGCTTCAGGCTAGGCAGCGCAATTTTCACTCGGGCAAGCCTTTAAGTTTTGCACGACTATCCGATTCTTCTTCAATTAATTCGCCATACTGAGAGTACGTCAAATAGCCAATAGTCTCTGGCCGATAGGATAAAACAACTTCAACGCGCCACTTTCCGTCAGCCCAAACGGGCGGTTTCACGGCGGTGGCATCGCCAACATATTCTGCCAAGTAAGTACAGGCGATATCAGCGATTTCTTCCGTCGTTAATTCCTGTGAACGGATCACCGCCGTACCGTTGCTCTTTTCAATTGAAATTTTTGTGCCATCATGCCACCCTAATTGTTCAAGCGCTTCCGTGGGCAGGAAGAGAACTTCGTTTTTGATTTCGGCCATGACTGTAATCATGCTACAACTCCACAATTATACGTTTCCACCAATAATGCAAGTCGCAAGTGAGAAAATCGCTTCCACTTCTCACTTGCAAACTTGCCGACTTGTTACCTCCCCGCAAAATTCGGCTTCCTCTTTTCATTATACGCCGTCAAGCCTTCCTTCGCATCTTCGCTTTGGAAGAGTTGCTGTTGCAGCTCGCGTTCGATGGCAAGGCTTTCGCTGAACGGGACTTCGATGCCGGATTGCACGGAGCGTTTGATCAAGCCGACAGCTTTGCTGGCCTTGTTCGGCGGCAAAAATTGGCGGGCGTATTCCAAAACTTTTTCCCAGAAATTCTCCGCGGGGAAAACGTGATTAACCAGGCCCATCTGCTCGGCTTCCTCGAAATCAAAAGTGCGGCCGGTGGCCATCAATTCAATCGCGCGTGTTTTGCCGACGAGGCGCGCCAAGCGCTGCGTGCCGCCGGTGCCGGGCAACACGCCGAGAGTGACTTCCGGCAACCCGATTTTGCCGGCGCCTTTTTTGGCGAGACGGATGTCCGCTGCCATCGAGATTTCCAAGCCGCCGCCGACGCAGTGGCCGTTCAGCGCCGCGATCACCAGCTTCGGCGTTTGTTCGAGACGATTTAATGTTTCGTTGGCGTGCAGGCAAAAGAAGTATTTGAAGCGCGGGGTAACTTCCTGCAACATGCGGATGTTGGCGCCGGCGCAGAAAAATTTCTCGCCCGCGCCGCGAATGACGATCACGTGGACGCCGTCATCCATGCGCGCGTCGAGAATCGCCGCGTCGAGCTGTTTCATCATTTCGTAGGTGTACGTATTCGCCGGCGGATCGGACAGCTCGATGATCGCCAGGCCCTCTTGGGTGGAATAATTGACCAATTTATCAGCCATGTTATGCTCCTCGGTTAAAGGTTAAAATTTATCTTCTTTTTTAAATTTGCTGGCGCTGTTTGCCGCAGCAGCGGCATCACTAAAAAATAGCAAAAAAAGCGAGAATGTCAAACGTTTTGACGGAGAAAAGCAAGCAAGGAAAAAGGCCGTTGCAAAAAGCAAACGGCAAGAACAAATAAGGGGATGAGTTGATGTCATTAGAGGAGATTGAAAAAAGATATTTTCAACATTGATTTAAAAAAACCTTGCTTTTTCATTTTAACTTTGGCATATTATGCCGGAAATAACAGCAAGGTCAAATCTGGGAGACAAGGCAATCTCCGATGGCTTTCACTAAAACTCCTGGGTCTTATGGCTTCCCCAGAGCCGGACTTCGCCCGGGGTTTTTGTGTTTTGTCGGCACGTTTTCCAATAAAGCCCAGGCAGCCTCGTTCACCCGGGTTTGCGAAACAATGCGCCGGCTTCTGATCATCATCGCGGAGAAAAAATCTTGCACGAAAAATACTTAATATGCGTTGTTTTGTCTACAATTAACTACGGCCGAAAATACATTTTCTGTCGCCGAATAATAGTTAGGCGCAGGCGAAACAAAGTAAGGAGGTAATAAAATGAAAAATCCACATGACTATTTGGAATGCAATAAATGCTTTTGGGTGTTTGTTGCTCTCTTAACCTTTTTGTCATCGTGTGACTTGAATTCGCCTACTAAACTTGACGGGCCTTTGCCCATGAGCGGAGTTCCCGTTTCACAATTAGCTGCTTTCGATGATGCCATGCAACAGTACATGACTGAGCGAAATAAAAAAGCTGGGATTTTAGGGATCATGAAGGATGGAGTCGTTGTTTTTGAGCGGGG
>Ga0247727_10014055_pt1 | contig 13373 bp, 11 predicted proteins | sample WisWelCaveWW1625_FD_202498 | JGI IMG/M metagenome (GOLD analysis project Ga0247727, IMG submission 202498) | Biofilm microbial communities from Wishing Well Cave, Virginia, United States - WW16-25 | ecosystem: Environmental > Aquatic > Deep subsurface > Groundwater > Cave microbial mat | place... | reverse complement strand
ACATCATTGTTGCCGAAGCAGGCAGTCCTATACTATGAGCTTCTTCCATTATTCTAATCCATTGATCACTTGAGATCTTTTTTGGACTAATTACATTCTTTACAGAATCTACTAGAATTTCTGCACCTGCTCCAGGAACTGACTGCAATCCTGCTTCTTTTAATCTGGAAAGAACCTCTTTTGTACTGGATTTTTCTATTCTTGCTATCATATCAATTTCAGATGCAGAAAGTCCATGGACACCAACCTCTGGAAAATTCTTTCTAATCATTCTAAATGCGTCTTCATAGTATTCAATTCCAAGATTTGGATTATGACCACCTTGAATTAAGACTTGGGTAATTCTAAACATCTCCCATGCTGTTTTAACACGTGATTCAATTTCTTCCAGTGATACCGTATAGGATTCTTTATGTTCTGGTGGTCTGTAAAATGCACAGAATTTACAGTCTGTAATGCAGACATTTGTATAATTTAATATCATATTATTTACAAATGAAACTTTTTTTCCGTATTTTTGACGGGTTAGATGACCAGCCACCAAGCCCATCAGATGCACGTTATCAGATTCTAAGAGTCTTACACAGTCTTCTAAGCTTGGCCTGTTTCCTGCAAGCGAGTTTTCAAGAATATCACCTATCTCGGAAGCATAGAGTTCCTTTGTTATTTGACTCAATTTGTTTTTGCTTTCGTTTTATGCTATTTAATCCTTGATAACCTTTGCAGACGTGATCTCTTACTAACAATGTATTAAAAATTGCCTATACGAAATTGAAATTTCAATTTACTTTACAATCTAAAAGGAAATGAAAGAAAATGATATAATGATTAAAACAAAAAATGTTGTACCTGTCATAATATTTTAAAACAAAATTTTTCCAATGACATAACAAATGGGAATTGAAACAAAAAGTTTGTTATCCATTAGATCATTTCCATATTTGGTAGACGGTATTTTTTAACTTTCACGGTAAAAATGAGTCAATGACTTTAATTAAAGACAGTAAATATGAGAAAGAAATTTCAGACCCGAAGCTTAGTGTAGACAAATCAATTGATTATCCGATAGATCTGCAGACTCTTAGAGACAAAATTGTTAAAGAATTCAGGAAAAGTGTAAGATATGTTGATCATGGATGGGTAGTTTTAGAGGATGAATTACTTGCTAAATTAGTTTTAGAAACCTTTGCAGATGAAGACAAAAGAAACATTATGAATTGTACTTTGGATAATCCAAGAACAATTACAGAAATACTAGATATTTGTAGAATCCCAAAGACCACGGGTTATAGAACAATCAATTCTATGATAGAAAACCATTTACTGGTTACAAAAGATCGATCGAAGAGGGGCCGTCGAGTATTCAGAGAATATATTTCAACAATCGAGAACGTACAAATCGAAACGGCCAGAAGGTATATTATTGTCAGGATCAGATTTATCAAAAGTACGAAATATCTTTCATCCTAACCATTCTTACATAAATCCTAACATGAAATAACTCATCTAGATATTGACATTCTAATATCTGGCAGTTCCTAAAATGTTTCAAAACTTATGAAACGTTCACGTCCATGCACCCGCTATTTTTAAGGGGTATATAGACAACGAAAGTTTTGTAGCCCGTACGGAAATAATTACGAACGTAACAACTACTCATCAAACTAATAATCTAGTTTTAGTTAAAGCATGTGAATGACTTCTGATGGGAAAATAGATGAGGCAGAAAGATGGTTAGATAAGATCCGTAATTCAGATCATCGAAAAGATAGAACTGCACTAAATGATAATGTCAATGCTTTTTTGAACGCTGTTAACTCTATTCCTGATCATTTATTGGAAGAGTATCAACAAAAATTTGGTCTAGGAGTTACATTTAACGATGAACTACGTCCTAGGATTTTTGAAAATGTTGCTAAAAAACAAGGCAATGGAAAAGCACTCAGCTTTATCTTGGCATTCAACCAAGAAAAGGCAAAGGTTGAATCTGACTCAATAGGGAAAATTCTTTCGAGAAAACGAGATCTTGATACTCATCGTGATAGCCAGAAGCCAAACAAACTCGTTGTTGTAGTAGGCGGTATTAAGGATCCTAATGATGATTTTTCTGTAAATTTTCCTGAATTTTCTGGAAATGTAGATGATGTATGTAAGAAGCTATTAGATATGATGAAAGACTTCGTATCAAGACTTCGAAACCAATTTCCCTGAAATCAGATGTCATAGATCTTCTCGTTCATACCAGTATGTTTTCACAAATCTAGGTCTGTCAGTAACATTTGGTATTACACAGATCACAGGCGGTATCGTCACTTGTCTTAATTTTCTCCACTGGTTTGGTGACAGTTCACTTTCACCAGTTTTGACTTCGATCCAGCGAAAGTCATCTTTGCTTTTTGGTTTGAAAATTTCTGCACGAGCACCATTTCCAATCTTGCAAGCAAGGAAATCAAATACGTAACTCGGACTTAGTATGGATGAATTGGATGGTTTTGAGATTCTAGCTACCTCTTCTTTTATTTCATCGGGCATCTTTATCGGAATTCTAAGCATTCCCTTTTTGAATTCAATTACTCCATTTTTCATCTCAGATTTGTGGATCTGTTCTAGGGAAATGTATGCCCAACCATGTTTGTCACAATAATCCTTGTAGTAACATTCTCCAAGCATCCCAGCTAGTTCTGGTGATAATATTATTCGAGCCATGCATAGTATTAGACTCGCAACAATTCAAGTTTTTCCTGTTATATTTTACTAAATTTTACATCCTTAACCAGATCAACATTATATCGTTGAATTAGCTAAAGATCCGAATTGAAAATAGCATTATTTCTCGGTGCTGGTGCGTCTGTACCATTAGGAAAACCAGTTACAGTTGATTTCAAGGAAATACTATCACACAAAGTCGATATGCAGAGCATTTCATATTGGTTTATTCATCATTACGGTTACAATGATGTTGAGGAAGTATTGCAAGCTATACGCGATACCAAAGATTTCTGGGAAGGTTATGGTTGTAAGTATCTACGGCATATTTACAGATTAGTTATCAAAGATTCTTCTGGAAAAGAAATTTCTTTTGAAGATTACATTAACGAATTATCTAAACTTGAAAAAATTATTCATGATGAAGTTTTCAATGTTTATCGTTGGAATCTTGACTATGACGGTGCCCTGAAGAAGATCTACTCGAAATTACTTGATTTTATGAAAGAAAGCTCTGAAAAAATAATGATATTCACCACAAATTATGACCGTGCGCTAGAAGAATATTGTGGTAGGATCAATGATGATTACCATTGCGATGATGGTTTTCGATTATACACAAGAACAGAAAAATTTTATTGGGATGGACATGGAAAATATGAAAAAAGTCCTCTTGCTAAAGAAGGAGCAACAGAAGTCTTTCTCCATAAATTACATGGTTCATTAAATTGGAAAGAGCATAAGGGAGATGTAATCGAAATAGAAAGAACTTCTGAAGAAGGTCGACCAAATGACAAAAATTATTCTGATAGCATATTGATCTTTCCTACTCTAACAACAAAAGATAGGCATCAGTTGAAACCTTTCAAAAGTATTAGGGAAGAATTTGCACAATACATGAAAGAAGCAGACGTTTGCATAGTCATAGGCTTTTCTTTTAGAGATAATCATCTTAAAGAAATTTTTACCGATTTCATTACAGAAGGTAAAAAATTCATAGTCATCTCTCCCAAAGCCAAATCCGATTACAATGACAATTTACTAGTTAGTATGGCTAAGACAAGTGATGGGAGAGATGAAACGATAAGGCGTGGATTTGTACGTGGTACCACTCATGTTAGTTTCATTGAGAATAAACTTACATCAGAAAATGTGAAAAAGATCATACATGACATCCAGAGAATAATCGAACCAGAAAAACATTTAGTCTAATTCATTTTGGTTTCTGGATATAACGTATGTTCTAATTCACTTATTTCTCTAAAAATCCGTTCTAGATCTTGTTTAGTTACGTTATGTTTGTATCCTTCGTGACTCATCGTATCACGAGTCTCTTTGATTCCATTGGATAGAAGAAGCGCCAAGGATACCTCACGTTTTTCCTTATCCTTAATTAGTTTGGACAGTTTTGAAATCAAAGAACGAATTGGCTCATCTTTTTCAATTTCTCCGCCTAGATCAGTAATTTTCTTTTTGATTAGATTCTCGTGTAATTGAATTAAGGACAAGCAGACTAACCAATTATAATCAAATCCAAACCTTCTTTTGACAATAATGCCAGCCTGATTGAATTCATAATACTCTAAATTATTTTGTTCAATGAGGTTTTGGGTATAGATATTGCCACTAAATAACAAAGCAATCAATCTCTCTAATTGCCGTTTGTTTAGTTCTATTGTATCAATTATATCAAATATTCTTTGAACGCCTTTTTGATGGATTTTTTTGCTTTTTTGATACTTTGCGTACTCTTTTGCATCCTTAGCTGATCGCAACATGATTGTATCAAATCTTTCTGAAATTGACCGTGCTTGTTCTATGAGCGGTTCAAAACGTTCTTCTGCAAATTTTTCCCACTGTGATTCTGATAATTGTTTAATTTCTGTCAGAAATATGAAAAGTGATTTTTCTATAATTTTATATTGAATCTCTATCTTTTTTATTTCATTAGTTTGTTTTTCTAATTTTTCAATTAGAGGTTGACAACTTTTCTCAATTTTATTTTCGATTTTTTTAGAAATGCTATCTTGTTTTTTCAAAACAATCTCACTAACTCCCTTGTTTTAATCATAATCATAGTTTGCCACTCACGATTTATCCCTTTATACAAAACTCTCTTGCTGAACTGTTTTGCAATTTCATCCAATACGACTTTCACAGCATCTTGTTTTAATCTGACATTTCCTTCATCTGTTGTAATAAAATCAGTCTTTGTCACTTTCTTTTCATTTAGAATTTTCAAAATTGCTATCTCTACAAGCCATCTGAATGGCTCTTGTAGATCATAAATCAATGGAGCCCTGTTTGTGTGTGTTTTATGAATAAATCCAATGTATGGTTCTAGTCCTATGGTGTTTACAACTTTCCAGCACTCTGATTCCAAAATAGAATACCCATAATTGAAAAGTGCATTTATAGGATCATCAGCATTTTGTGAGTCCTTGTTGTCTCCATAATTTCTTGTCAGAAACTCCCATTTCTTGTCAAACGTTGATGCCAATGCCTTCCAGTAAAACTGTGATACGATTGCTTCTATTCTTAATACAGATTTTAGGTCTGGTACATTTGTAATATCTGAAGCACATTTATCAATTATTTTGTCATAACTAAAACTAGAATACGCCTTTGATAGCCACTCTAACACTTTCAAACTGCCTTCAATTTTTTGCTTTATTATCCACCTTGCAATTTTAGCCTGTTTTGCCGGATTGTTGTGTGCCTCATACTGGGATACTTTTACAGTTCCCTGATTTGCTATCATTGGAGTCATTGAGGTGACAAGCCTTCCATTCCAGTCCAAAATGGCAATGTCTCGCTTTTGCTTCATCAGCCATCTGATTGCAGATACGGAAAGCTTGCCATGACTACCTGAGATTATGACCTTATCAAAATCGATCTGCTTTCTTCTGTACTTTGTTGTCTGCCTTGGTCTGTCATAGTAATGACCGTTTGTTGCTTCCAGCCTTCCCCCATCAACTGAAAGATTGTAACCATAACCGTTTATTGTTAAGAGTTTCATTATGTTTTTTCTCCTCTAAATCTCTTCTTGAAATCTTCTTTTTCAGAAGCTAATAATGCATTACTTGGATCCCATAATTTTGTCAATTCAAGTATTGTCTCAGACGATAAATTTCTGAAATACGGAAGTACTGCATTAAAATATTTGATCGAGTTTACCTGTTTCCGAATAGATGAATTTGTAAAACGTTTTGATTGTTTAAGTTTGCTTGTAAAACCTTTGACATTTTCCTCGATTTTTATACTCCTCCATTCGCCTCTTATGATGAACAGTGTACTAATCATTCCTATTGTTTCTAAAATGGTTTTCAACGCATTGAAGTTTTGTTTGAGTTTGACGATATCATTCTCATTGTAAATTATTTCGATATTTTTTTCAAAGTTTTCATAAAATCCTAAAATGTATTTTTTGAATTCATTTGAATTTAGTAGTTCAATCAATTTTGAAGAATCGATCGTGTTCAATGTACAAGTCTTCTGGATCTCTTCAATAATTGGTTCAATTCTGGCAGCGTATTTGCCATCGACCTCTTCAAGATAATTTTTGTTCTTAAGCTCTTTAATTCTAGGATATAGTTTGGCTGTTGGAGGAATGCCTTTCTTTACATTGTAGATAATCTTGCCCACGGAATATCCAGTTTCAGGTTTTAAATAACATAGAAAGTAGATTCTAGACGGCAACCCCTCTTCGAGTAGTTTTTTAATCTTTCTAGGCATGGTTTTCCATTGGTTCTATATAACCAACCCATGGCTATAATCCTTATGGTATTATATATGAAAAGCCAATTTTCATCAATATGAAGTCAAAGACAATAGAATTAGGAACAAGAAAACTTTCGCGGCAGAACTATTCTTGGATTCTAACAATCCCAGATGTCTGGGTCAAGAATTCTGGAATGCAACAAAATGAGATAGTGCAATTCCTCATGGACAAAGACAACAATCTGATCATTAAACCACATAGGAGATACGTAATTGAAAAGGTTTAGTGATCATTTTCCAACTTTTTTTGATTGGAAAAATCAGGCTGGTAAAAGTACTTATGTTAAAAGAATTGAAAGACTTCATTATAAATATCCCAATGCAACTTTATCACAACTTTCTGGAAGACAAAGACTTCCACAAACCAAACTGTCTTTACATCTTGTAGATCCTAGAGGTCTAACTCCAAAAGAACTTGAAATAAAGAATCAAGCTTTGCATGTACTTAGTAGAATAAGAAGAGGTCAAACTTTGGATGATCTTGATTCTTATGATGTCATAAAAAATAACTTGACAAAATATCTTGGAAATACAATAAAAATCAGAGGTGATTACATAAAAGCAAACAAATCTGATCAAATTCCACGATGGATGGTAATAGATGAAGATGGTGTAGAGTCTTCAATAGTAGTAAGGAATTCAAAAGATGCATCAACAATTGGAAAATATTTCAATGCAAAACGACATTTTCTAGAAACAGGTGATGCTTCTGAATTAAAAAAATTCAGCAAAATCAAGATCAGAGATATTGATGGCAATATTCACAGACTAGAGACTAATCCAAACAGGATATACGATATAGAAGAGAGAAAGGAGGCACCAGAGGGTTTTGAAATCTACCAATCAGAATGACAGTCTAAATGAGGCAATAAAAGAGACGAAAACCATCTCAAAAATCATAAATTCAGGCACAACCTGCCTTTTATGCTTCGAAAATGACCCTATCGTGATAGAGGAACATCACTTAGGAGGAAAAAATAACTGTTCTATTACCATACCTCTATGTGCTAACTGCCATCTTCGAGCATCAAAAAATCAATCAAGTTATGACAATTTATGGAATAAACGAAATAAACCAAAAACCTTGAAACTCTTGTTTGTTTTAAAAGATTTGCAATTTCTAGAAGACAGAATTATTCAGATGAACATAGATGATTGTCGAACCAATTGAAATTGCAGTGAGAGCTTATGTAAAACCTAGAGTTACGATGAGGTTTGAAAAACCTACACAAGTTGAGATTCCTAACAATGCAAGAGTTTTGGTTTTTGACACAGAGACAACTATAGACCAATACCAAAACTTGCTGTTTGGATCGTATTCGATTTATGATAGTAATGTTAAAGTAGAAAGTGGGATATTTTATGATCCAAAGTTTGTTTCAAAAAAGAATTTAGAGATTTTGAAGAAACAGTCTGACAAAGTTATTCCAGTACGAAAATTTGTCGACGAAATATTCTTACCAGAGGTTTATGAAGCACAAACTCTCTGCATAGGATTTAATCTGCCCTTTGATCTTTCCAGACTGGCAATTGATTTTGGCTATGGAAGAAAATCAAGTCATGGAGCTTTTTCATTCAAGCTCACTGAGAACAAAAAATATCCTAGGCTGATAATTAGACACATCGATAGCACAAAGTCGTTTATTCGGTTTGGAACTTCGGGACTGACTAACAGACAATATCGTGGAAATTTTCTTGACCTGAGAACTTTGTCTTATGCCTTCTCAGCACAAAAACACACCTTGGAATCTGCTTGTGAATTCTTTGAATCTCCTATCAAGAAAAGCCCTGCTTTATCACATGGAAGAATCACTTCAAAATATGTAAAATACAATCTCAATGATGTTGAAGCAACCTACAGTTTGTACCTGAGATTGTGCCTAGAATCTGAAAAATATGGTCTTTTTGTGCCTATTACTAGGATCTACTCTCCAGCATCAATAGGAAAGGCTTGTCTTGACGCTATGGGAATTATGCCATTTTATCGGACAAACAAAATATCGCTTGAAACTCTTGGGAAAATAATGACAACATACTACGGTGGAAGAACAGAAGTTAGAATAAGAAAGTATCCAATCAAAATTAGATATCTTGATTTTTTGAGTATGTATCCTACAGTTTGCACATTGCAGGATTTATGGAAATTTGTAATTGCAAAAGAAATTGTCGAAGAAGATTGTACTGAATGGACAACACAATTTTTAGAAAAAATAACACTTGATGATCTTAGCAATCCGAATCTTTGGAAAGATTTTGCAGTAATTGTTTGCATAAAACCAGATGAGGACATTCTTCCAATTAGAGCAAGATACGGAAACAAGCATGCATACAACAGTGGAATCAATTATGCTAGTTATGATGGGGAACTGTGGTATTGCTTACCAGATGTAATAGGATCAAAGATACTTGCTGCAAGACCTTCTAAAATCATCAAGGCAATCAGGCTAAAACCTGTTGGCATTCAGGAAAATTTGAGAACAATTTCAATCCTTGGAAAAAGGATTGATCCTACAAAGCAAGATTTCTTCAAAGAAATTATCGAATACAGACAGAAGCTGAAAGACAAAGATGATCCCAAGGAGCACATACTAAAGATAATAGCAAATGCAACAAGCTATGGAATCTATGCTCAGATAAACACCATAAATCAGAAAGGCGAAGTTGATGTTTTTGGTCTTGAGCATTTTACTGCAATAGTAGAAAAAATCGAAAGGGAAGGTGATAGATTCAATCCTATTCTGGCTACCCTGATTACCTCAGGATCAAGGCTAATTTTGGCTATGGTTGAGGCTATTTTGGCTAGAAATGGCGCTACGTATGCTTTTTGTGATACTGACAGCATGGCGATTCCAGCAGAACGTGTTGATGAAGTACAATTATTTTTCCAAAAATTAAAACCATACAATTTTGAAAAATTGTTATTCAAGTTAGAAAAAGAAAATTTTGTTGATGACAAATTATCTGATTTGTGGTTTTATGGAATAAGCTCAAAGCGATATGTCTTATATAATTATGAAAATGGAAAGATAACAATCAGAAAACATTCTTCTCATGGTCTTGGTCACATCGCAAATCCATTTTCAACAAGATCTGATTGGCAGGAAGAATTCTGGAAAGATGTTTTGGAATTGCATTACAAGAAAAAATCAATTGAAGAGGTTAATGAAAAATATTCAAATCACTATGCAGTGTCAGAGCTTGCAATATCTACTCCTACTCTAATGAGAAGATTCGTGAAATTAAATAAAGGAAAGAGCAATGATCAGAAAGTTAAACCATTTAATTTCTGTCTAGTTGGATTTGGAAATTCTGAATCAATTAAACCATTGACAGTTTACAGGAAGAATTCACAAGAAGCTATCTTTGATGAATTCATTGACTACAATACTGGTAAAATTATGCAAGGAATTCAATATTGGAAAACCATGAATGACATATTTTGGGAGTATGTGAATCATCCTGAATCAAAATTTGATGGTAATGTTGGAGTATTACAAAGAAAGAATCTAAAAATTATTAATGTTGGATATATTGGAAAAGAAAGTAATGATCTTGAGGAAAATGGGATTTTGGGTATTGATGATCAGTCATATCTACAATATCAAAACACAGAGATTGCTATTCAAAAAATATTGGAATTAACGCCTAAAAAAGCTAGACAATACAATATTGGAAAGACTCAATTAATTCGAATCAAGAGAGCAATAAGATCAAAAAATTATAATTTTAGAACGAAAACCATGGTATTACTAACGATAATAATTAAGAACTGTTACTAGTACTTCTTTCTGTGACGTCAAATTTTGAGAAAGTGACAGGCACCGCATGTATGATATTTGGGGTTATCGGCTTGCTCGCACTTTTGATATTTTTCAATTACGAAGGATTCCAGCCTAAAGAGAAAATTAGTCTTGCGTACGGTGATGATATAGATCTCGCACACATCTCTCTTAATTTTATCCTGAATAATGATACCGAATACATCAATATCGATTATAGTCTGTTACGTAATGCGACTAAGGCTAGTTTTATTATAATTGTAATTCCATATGATGGCAGCATTTCTGTTCCAAGTGCTGGGTGGGAGCAGGAAAATATAGAATCAGCAAAATCTATGATAATTTTTAAGAAATTCCAAGAATCAAACAATACTGGTATCGTATCTGATCAGAACAATATGAATTTCGTTTTAGATAGGAACATTGTATCTTTTCGATTTCCAAATAATTACATACAGTTACCTTTTTCCAACAATCCAATAGAAACAGAAGTGAATGATTTTGTCACTACTATATCAAATGGCAAATCCTACAAAAGCTGGGGGCAAGTAAACGCAGATGTCAAAATTACCATTGATAAAGAGTACGATCAATGGAATACTCAACCAACTTCAACCTTAAGTTCAATTCCAAACCCAAATGGTGGAAATAATATAATTTTACAATGGAAAGTTACCGATAATAGTCCATTCTATGTTCTAGATTACACTAGATCCAAAGATCGTTTGTATGGAAATTACATACAGACTATAAGTGGTGTACTTTTTGGTGCCGGAATTGGTATGATTTTAGCAGGTAAAGCAAGAGAACGCGGCGAAAAAAATCAAAAAAGACTAGAAACCAATATTTCTGAAACAGAACAGGGGTTAAGAGATTTTATTTCAAATCAAGACAAAGAAATGAAAGATTTCATTCAAGGTCAAAGATACTTACAGGAAGGAAATGTGTCATTCAATGCGAAAAATTATGATGATGCTAGAAAATCATATGAGAGATATTTAGAAGGAAATCCGAATGATGTAAAAGCGTTACTCAAAATTGCACATGCATTTTACAATTCCAAACGGTATGAGGAAGCTTTACCTTTTTATGAAAAGGCATTAAAAATTGAACCTGAAAACACCATAACACTGAACAACATTGGAGCTACATTACTAGGATTAAAACGGTATGATGATGCAATTCCACATCTTGAAAAAGCAGTAAAACTCGATGACAGATATAGTGATGCATTAAATAATCTCGGTGCATGTCTTTTGGATACTAGAAAGTACCCAGAAGCAATAACATACTTTGATAAAGCATTAACAATTGATCCAAAAGATATTCTTCCATTAGTTAACAAAGCAAAAGCTCTTTCACGATTAAAAACTTATGAGAAATATGTGGAATCATTGGAATATTGCAATAAAGCTATAGCAATTAAATCAGATGATGTAGAGGCATTATTACAAAAAAGTTCAACTTTGTTTGAATTGGAGAGATATGACGAAACCATTTTGTGTTGCGATAGGGTGCTTCAATTGGATCCCCTAAATGATTCAGCACTTTTTAACAAAGCAAGTGCCCTAATCAAGCTTGGCAGATTTAAGGAAGCGATGCCATGTATTGATCAGTACCTTGTAACACATCCAAAAGATGTTTATGCTTTAGGTTATAAAGCCAATCTTCTTGGTGAGCTAGGAAACCAAAGTGGTGCATTGGAATACATTGAAGAAGTATTACATATTGATCCAAGAAATGTTTATGCGCTAAATAATAAAGGCGTCGTGCTAGGTAAACTTGATAAACATCAAGATTCACTGATCTGGTTTGATGAAGCACTAAAAATAGAGCCAGATTCAATAGACACTCTACTCAACAAAGCCGTTCCTTTGGTTAACCTTGGAAAATATGCTGAAGCTGTAACTGAATGCTTTGATAAAGTTTTAAAAATAAACCCAAAAAATATAATAGCACTCGAAAGAAAAGGCAAAACTTTGATGGTAGCTGGAGAATACAACAGAGCAATCGAGGATTGCTTTAATGAGATTTTGAAAATTGATCTCAATAATATTGAAGCATTATTATCAAAAGCCCAGTCGTTTCACAAACTAACAAAATTGGAAGAAGCAATCAAAATTCATGATGAGATTTTAGGAAGGGATCCTAAACACATAGAATCACTATACAAAAAAGGAGTAATTCTAAGGGAGTTAGGAAAATATCAGGAAGCAATTGACGATTGTCTTGATGAGATCTTAACTATTGAACCAAATGATACCAAGACATTAAATGTAAAAGCTGCAACCTTGTACAAAATGGGACGCTTTGAGGAATCACTTGTTGTATTTGATAAGATATTAAGTATTGAACCAAGAAATTCAATGATTTGGGAAAATAAAAGCTGGTCTCTTGCAGCTTTAGGAAGATACCATGAAGCTTGGTATTGTCACAACAAGGCTGAGAAGTATAAAAAATTAGGAGAATAATTTATGACATCTAGAATTCTCCAACCTTCAAAGGTCTAATTCCCAAAAATTTCCTAAATTTATTTACAAATTCAGCCATGGATTCATCTGTATCTAGTTCATTTTCAGGCTCTACAGAGTACATTTCCTCAAAGTACTTGTCATCTTCATGATAATTCCACAGCATGCAGATCCTGTGAATCAAAACCTTTTTCATCAAATCAGAAACAGACAGTCCACTAGCATTTGCGTATTCAGTAATAGCTTTGAACTCTCCACTTGATACTCTAGTTGACAAAGTTGGCATCTACATATGTTTACAGTTGTTTACTCATAAACACTGGTTGTTACTCTCGTCATTACTTCCGTATGGGCTACAAAACTTTTCTTGTCTATATTCCCCGCTATTTTTAAGTAGGGTACACCAAGGAATATCTCTTAATGGTATCTGGATTACAGATTAGATTAAATCGAATTTTAAGATCAGGAAAGATGCTTTGCATCCCCATGGACCATGGCATATCAAGTGGACCAATCAAGGGACTAGAGGATCCACATAAGGTAATTTACACATGTCAACATTATGGATTGACTTCGGTCATTGTCAATAGAGGAATTCTAAAAACACTTCCTAAACCACTTGCAATCGGAGTTTTGG
>Ga0247727_10014054_pt1 | contig 13374 bp, 10 predicted proteins | sample WisWelCaveWW1625_FD_202498 | JGI IMG/M metagenome (GOLD analysis project Ga0247727, IMG submission 202498) | Biofilm microbial communities from Wishing Well Cave, Virginia, United States - WW16-25 | ecosystem: Environmental > Aquatic > Deep subsurface > Groundwater > Cave microbial mat | place... | reverse complement strand
ATCGACGTTCAAGTCCGAGCAATCGACGCACGCGTCTGAGTGATCGACGCCGAGCTGGGAGCCGTCGACGCGTAGGTCCGAATGATCGACGGTCAGGTTCCGGCGGTCGACGGATAAATCCGAGCCATCGACGGAAAAACTGGGCAAATCGCGGGCTGGAATCTGCCAATCGACGCCGAAATCCGAGCGGTCAACGGGCAGAAGGGAGGGGGCGAGGGGGAGAAGCGATCGGCAAACTCTGCCTTGCAGCTTTGTTGGCGGAGGATGGCGGCCATTTTTTCGGCTGCGGTCAGGTTCGTATACCGAAGGTTTGCCCCTTGCAGGTTCGTACGTGCATGATGCGGGATAACAAAAAGTCAGGATTGACGGTCGCGGCCATCACGCCATAATCACGGTCCAGAGGAATTCCGCGATGATGAACGGTGTGACGTCATCCAACACAGCGGTCAGGCGTGGGGCGCGAAACACAGCGACCATTCGCCGCTTGGCGATAGCCGTGACGCTATCATCGCTTCCATACTTGGGTTATCGCATTGGGCAGCAGCGGCATGAGAGAACAGTCCGCGCAATCCTCGCAGAAGCCAAACAGGCAACGCTTCGCTATGAGGGTCGCTGCGAGGAACTGGCGGATACTCGGCTGCGCAGCAGAGAACTCTTTAGCAAGTGGTTGCCACTCGTTGACACCACAGGACGATCGATCCCACGACCTGGCAGCGGCGTTCCCATGATCGTGCATTTCGTACGGCGCACCGAGAAGTTGGCGGATCCAAAAGTCTGGAAGCCCTGGCTCGAGGCAAATCCGCAGAGCATCTACTGTGTCGTCATCGCCCACAAGGCCAGCGTCGTCAACGGGTTGGCGCACGCCATGGGCTTTGACCACCGCCGCAATTTCTTGATCGCGGATGAGGAAGCAGATCTTCATATCATCTTCCACGCGACCAAGAACGCACGGATGTTCGGCGTGAGCGGACATGGTGAGGTTCGGCTGGATCACAAGATCACCGCCGCAGAAAAGGCGGTCGACCTCTGCGTCGTGGCCACCAAGGGCCTTAACTAATGCGAACTCGAATCAACCACGGCGCCTCGGTCGTCGAAGTCCTGGTGGTCCTGGTCATCATTGCGACGTTGTCGGCGATGATGATTCCTGAGATAAAGGCAGTAGGGCAAAGGGTGCAGGTGTTAGCGTGTCAGGCGCAACTCGGGGAATTCGCGTTGGCGATTCGCAGTTATCGTAATGAACATCAGGGTCGAGTTCCAGGAAAAATCGACGAGTTGGTTCCCAGGTACCTCGACGCGAAGAGCCTCGTTTGTCCCTTCACGCAACTCATGGCCCCCGTGCTGGTGCAACAAAAGAAGATGATTGCCGAGAAGCACAAGAAGAAATGGAGCACCTACCTCCTCTTTGCCATTCGCCTATTGGATGGCATGAAGGAGAAGGGGGTTTTTGAGTTCGGATATGCAGATATCTTGAAGCAACGTGGTGATGATACGCCACTGATCTACTGCCGCGAACATCGGGAGTCTTTCCGCCTGTTTCCTGGATTTCTCAATGCGAAGCAGTCAAGAGACGCCTGGTACTTTCCAGAAGCACCGATCGTAGTGCTACGCTGGGGCGGCAAGGTCGAGCATACGATGAAAGGAGGTGCTCTCTCCGACCACACTTCTCGCGGTACTTTGCAAGACCTGCATGATCTATGAATCGTGACACCTGATCGGTGCCGATGGCGAGCAGCGCGGCGATTTCCGTGTGATGCCAGTCCGCGCGCAGAGAATCGAGAATGTGATACATAACCGCTGTCATACTTTCGGCAACTCGAAGCCCTTGCGCGCTTCGCGGCCCCGGAAGTTGCGATTGGTGGCCGCGTCGTCGAAGGTCTCGGTCTTCGGGTCGAACTTGAGCTTCTGCCCGGTGCGCCAGGCGAGGTTGCCGGCGTGGCACATGACCGAACTGATATGGCCCTGGCCGATCTCCTGATTCAACTCCTGCCACTTGCGGTTCTTGACGCACTCGAGGAAGTTGCGGATGTGCAATCCGAGCGCGACGCCGCGGCCGCCTTCTTCCTTGACGAGCTTGTTGCCGGCATCGTACGCCTGCCAGCCGGTGTTGTTGATGAGCACCCAGCCGTCGTCGCCGTAGACGGCCGCGCCCTCGGTGGCGTTGAACAATCGCGGGCGACTCCAGATGCGCATTTCGTAGACCAGCACGGCGTTTGGGTACTCATACGTCACCATCTGCGTGTCCGGCCACTCCTGCGCATCGTCGAAGAAGAACTTGCCGCCCGCCGCCGACACCGAAGTGAACCACCCGTCGAGTCCCATCACCCACCGGCAGAAGTCCATGCGATGCACGCCGTCGTTGCCGAGGTCGCCGCAGCCGTAGTCGAAATACCAGCGCCAGTTGCCGTGAAAGCGCATCGGGTTGAACGGTCGCTTCGGCGCCGCGCCAAGCCACATATCGTAATCGACGCCGGGCGGCGGATCGCTGTCCGGCACGCGCGCGATGGCGCCCTGGCGGTCGGTCTCCCACGCGCGGCCGAAGATGACTTTGCCAATCGCGCCGCTCTTCACGTACTCGACCGCGTTCTTCACGTCGGGCGCGCTGCGCGCCTGCGTGCCCATCTGCACGCAACGGTTGTACTTGCGCGCAGCGGCCACCATCGTCTTGCCCTCGATGATGTTGTGGCCGTCGGGCTTTTCGACGTACACGTCCTTGCCCGCCATGCAGCCGTGAATCGTCGGCAGCGCATGCCAGTGATCGGGCGTGCCGATGACCAGCACGTCCACCGATTTGTCGTCGAGCACGCTCCGGTAGTCGACGACGAGCTTCGGCAGCTTGCCGGTCTTGTCGAGGATCTCCTTGCCGCGCCGCTCGCGCACAGAGGTGTCGAGGTCGCAGATGTGCGTGAGGTTGACGTCCGGCTGCGCAGCGAAGTTGAGCAGCAAATTGCCGCCCTGCCCGCGCACGCCGATGACGGCGGCGTTGATCTTGTCGTTGGCTGACACGCGCCGCGCACTCGAGGTGGCGACAATCGCGGTGGCTGAAGCAAGCAACGTGCGACGGGAAACGGACATGACAGACCTCCGAGCAATCGAACTTGCCGCGACGATTCGCCGTGGATGGGGTGCTGCCTCTCGGCTTCTCTTTCACATAATCATGGGTTAGGCTGAAGTTCATCTCGCACCGAGGAGCGACTGTATGGCGACCTTCGAGATCATCGAACAGCAAGGACTGAAGATAGTGAAGGCCACCGTCACCAACGAGACCATCCGCGCGGAGGCCGGCGCGCTGCACTACCTGCAAGGCAAGGTCGAGTTGAAAACGGCGATGCCATCGGCTGCGGGACTGCTCAAGTCGATGGTCACGCAGGAGTCCATCTTCCGCCCCACTTACACGGGCAGCGGCGTCGTGTATTTCGGACCGCCCTCGTTCCATGAGTACATGATGCTCGACCTCGACAAGGCGGCATGGGTGCTCGATCGCGGCGCGTACGTCTGTTCGGACGCCGGCATCGAAGTCGGAGTCTTCCGTAACAAGGCACTGGCCGGATTGTTCGGCGGCGAAGGTTGGTTCCAGACCAAGCTCGAAGGCACCGGCCGCGCAGTGCTGAAGGCGCCCGGCCCGGTGCAGACCATCGACCTGCAAAACGACCGGCTCGTGGTGGACGGCAGTTTTGCGGTGGCGCGGCAAGCGCACCTCGATTACACCGTGCAGCGCGCGAGCAAGTCGCTAATCGGCTCGGCGGCATCCGGCGAGGGCGCAGTGAGTGTCATCGAAGGCACTGGCCGGGTTTACCTCGCGCCGGTCCCGAACTGGCAGGTCAGCCTGATCGACGCCATCTCCGGCCGTGTCGTGATTCCCAGCAAGAGTTGAAGTAGCGCCCGACCGTAGGTCTGAAGAAATATGATTCGTTGTCCATTTGCAATTCTCGGTCTGCTCACATTCGCGGCGCAGGCAAGCTCGAACGATCACCTGACCCCCGAACAGGTTCGTTTTTTTGAATCCCGCATCCGTCCGATGCTGGCCGATCACTGTCTGGCCTGTCACGGCGAGAAAGTGCAGAAGTCCGGCCTGCGGCTCGATTCGCGGGTGGCCATGCTCAAAGGCGGGGCACGCGGCGCGACGATCGTGCCCGGCGAGCCCGAGCAGTCGAGGCTCATTGCCGCCATCCGCCGGACCGACGCCACGCTGGCCATGCCGCCCGACGCGAAGCTGTCCGAGCGCCAGATAGCCGATCTCGTTGTCTGGATCAAGCAAGGCGCGTACTGGCCGGAGCTTAATCGATCGGAGGCGGACAGCGGGAAGCCGGAGCGGCATTGGGCGTTTCAGCCCGTGCAAAGGCCCACCGTCCCGCGCACGCGCACTGCTCAATGGAGCCGTAGTCCGCTGGATCAGTTCATCCTGGCGAAGCTGGAGGCCGAGGGATTGAAACCGGCCTTACCGGCCGACCGGCTCACGCTTATCCGACGTTCCACGCTCGATCTAATCGGCCTGCCGCCAACCCCGTCGGAGGTGGACGCTTTCCTAACGGATCGGTCCCCCGACGCCTTCGAACGTGTCATCGACCGTCTGCTCGCCTCGCCGGCTTACGGCGAGAAGTGGGGCCGCCATTGGCTGGACGTTGCGCGCTACGCCGACTCGAATGGCCTGGACGAGAACATCGCGCACGGTAACGCGTGGCGTTATCGCGATTACGTTGTCGCCGCACTCAACGCCGACCAGCCGTTTGATCGCTTCCTGACCGAGCAGATCGCGGGCGATCTCCTCCCCTACTCTTCCCCGGCGCAACGACACCAACAACTCATCGCCACCGGCTTCCTGTCGCTCGGTCCGAAGGTGCTGGCCGAAGTGGATCAGGCGAAGATGGAGATGGACATTATCGACGAACAGCTGGATACGCTGGCCCGGGCAACGATGGCGTTGACGCTTGGCTGCGCACGCTGCCATAACCACAAGTTCGATCCAGTTTCCACCGAAGACTATTACGGCCTCGCCGGCATCTTCAAGTCCACCAAGACGATGGAGAACTTCAAAATCATCGCACGCTGGTGGGAGAACCCGATCGCTCAGCCCCATGAGCAGGCAAGCTTCGACGCTCACGCGCAACGAGTGCAGTCAGCGAAAGACGCCGTTGCCGCTTTGATTGCGAAGGCCAAAGCCGAGTTGATGACGATCGGCAAGCCTGTGCCCACCGCCGCCGCCGCGCTGGAAGCGGCGTTTCCCGAGGCCACCCGCAATGCGTTGAAGCGGCTGCGCGACGAGCAAACGGCACTGGAGAAGGCAGCGCCCGAACTGCCGATGGCGATGGGCGTCGGCGAGCGCGAAGCAACCGACCTGAGGGTGCACCTTCGTGGTAGCCATTTGAATCTGGGCGCAACGGTGGCTCGCCGCTTTCCGGTAGTACTGGTGGGCCCGCGTCAGGACGGCTTCGATGCGCAGAATAGCGGTCGTTTGCGGCTGGCCGAGTGGATCGTCAATCCGCAGCATCCGCTCACCGCTCGAGTGCTGGCGAACCGCCTCTGGCGGTGGCACTTTGGCCGCGGCCTCGTCGCCACCACCGACAATTTCGGTTTGATTGGCGACCAGCCCACCCACCCGGAACTGCTCGACTGGCTGGCGACGCAAGTGGTCGAGCAGGGCTGGTCACTCAAGCAAATGCATCGACTGATTATGCGGTCGGCGACTTACCAGATGAGCGCGGAAGACGGCAGGCGGAGTGCGGAAGCGAAAGACACCGACAATCGCTGGCTCCACCATTATCCAACACGCCGATTGCAGGCCGAAGAGCTGCGGGACTCGCTGCTGGCAGTGAGTGGGCGCCTCGACCGCTCGATGGGCGGCTCGCTGCTGCACGTGAAGAACCGCGAGTTCTTCTTCGATCACACCAGCAAGGACACAACGAAGTACGACAGCCTGAAACGCACGCTTTACCTGCCGATCGTGCGCAACCATCTGTACGACGTGCTGCAGTTGTTCGATGCCACCGACGCCGCAGTCGGCCAGAGCGAGCGCACCGCCACCACCGTCCCCACGCAGGCGCTGTTCTTCTTGAACAGCGAACTGATGACTCAATCGGCCCGCGCGCTGGCGACAAGTTTGCTGGCGCAAGCAGGGAGTGACGATCAACGGGTAACCGAACTGTACCGACGTGCCTATGGTCGCAGCCCCGCCGCGACCGAAGTCGCCCGCGCAAAGCTCATCCTGGCCCGCTTCGAGCGCGCATCCCCTGAAACCGAACCAGTCAAGCGCCGCGAGGCGGCGTGGACCAGTCTGTGCCAGATCGTGATGGCAGCGAACGAGTTTGTGACCGTGCGTTAGCTAAGCTGAGCCGCGATGGTTCAGAGCCGCGAAGGGGTCGACTCGACGACTCGAGTCGACCGAGCGGCTTCCGCAGAGCCTGTGAAAACCGCTCTCTCACGTTCGCGCTCTGGTCACGGCTGAAAGAACTGCCCCACCAATTCCCGTCTGGGCGGCGGTGACAGCCAGCTCACAACGAAGCCCAGCGCTCCCGCTACCGCCAGTCCCCACACAAACGGGTCGAGGCCGCACAGCGCGTAGGCGCGGAAGCCCGGCTTCACCGGGTCGAAGAGGTTGTAGGCGTAGAGCACGAACATCGTGAGCGGACCGCCGACCATCGCGGCCAGTGAACCGACCGCGGTGGCGCGCGGCCAGAACGCGGTCATCAGCGCGGGGACCATGAACGCCGCCGCTACGCTGGTGCCCGAATAGACGATAAGGTCCTGCAAGAACTGCGGTGGATGAATGGCGGCGAACGCCACGATCAGCGCGATGGTCACCATCGTTAGATACGACACGCGTTTGATCGTCTGCTCGCTGGCGTTGGGGAACAGCCAGCGCTGGTACAGGTCGCGTGTCAGCCCGGAGCCGATCATTATCAGGTACGAACTCACGGTGGCCATCACGGCGCCGAACGGTGCGGTGAGGATCAGCCCGGCGATGACCGGATGCGCCACCGACACCGACAGTCGCGCGATCATCTCGTCCGACTTGCCGGACGCCACCAGGTCGGGCAGAATCGCCCGCGCGCAGATCGCGACCAGGAGCAGCGGCAGGTAGATCATCACGTTGTAGGTCGCCAGCAGCAACTGCGCCTGGCGAATGGTCTTGGTGTCGCGAAAGGCCATGTGCCGGACCAGGGTCGGTGCGGAGCCGATGCTCGCCATCGTCCAGACGAAGAAGTACGAGAACGCGCGGCCTAATGGATGCCAATCGCCCGAGCCCGGGCCGTAGGCGAACTCCGGCCCGACTTGTTCGATGCCCGCCTGCGTCGCGGCCGCCAGTCCGCCGGCCTTCATCAGCGCGAGCGGCAACAGAATCATCACGCCGACTAACATCATTACGCTCTGGAAGACGTCGGTCCACACTGCGGCGAGGAAGCCGCCGTAAACGGTGTAGCCGACGACGACCACCGTGAAGACGGCGAGGCCCAGCAGATAGCCCCGATCGACCGAGCCGACGGCTGCCGAGGCCGGACCGCTCTCCTCCGTCAGTGCGATGGCGGACGAGCCTGCCATCACCGTCTTCAGAATGACGGCGCCGCCCTTGAATTGGCTGATCATGTTGACGGCGAGGAAGATGACAATGATGAGCGACGCGGCACGCCCGAGGGCCACGCTGCCGAAGCGCGCCGCCAGCAGGTCGGGCACCGTCACCGCCCCGGTGCGCCGCGCCAATTGCCCGATCCGTTTGCCCAGGACTCCGAACGAGCAGAGCGGCACCACCATGTAACTGGCGATCCACAACGCCACGATCCATCCGTACGTATATGCGAAGGACGGATAGCCAACAAACGTGCCGCCGCTCTGCACCGTGGCGGTTAGCGCCATCGCCCACGGTCCCAGGCCACGGCCGCCGAGGAAGTAACCCTTCAAAAACGACTCGCCCTTCATCGCCTGATTGGCCGCATAGCCGAGGTAGCACGAAGCTGCCATGAAGACCACCAGCGCGGCGAGCGGCAGGTAGTCACTCATTGAGTTGCTCCTGAACACCGTAGTGGTCTTCGCCGAGGTCCTCATCCTTCATGAAGCACAGGGAGAACCAGACCGTCACCGCCCAGCAAACCAACCACGGCACGACAATGCCCAACCACACCCACTCCGGCATACCGTAGACGAGTCGCAAGCCCTCGGCACTGCGATCGAAACGGCTGAGGTCGAGTTGCATTCCGAGCAGGTTCGGGGCGGGCGTGTGTCGCGCATACCCGAACAAATAGCAGTACGTGAGGGTGTAGATCAACGTCACCAACAACATGACCACGACAAACAGCGCTTCACGGCGCGCGTATTGGAGCGGTGGCGGCGGAGCAGTGGGAGGCGGTGATTCAGTCATTCAGTGATCCTTTGCGTGAACTGAGACTAACTTCGACAACCGACGCGCGCAGCACGCTCGACCGGAGCAATTGCCCCTTACCGACCACCGCGCCAATGCCATACTCGCGGGCATGACGGATGACCTTACCCAACTGCTGAAGCACTGGCCCTACCGACCGGACACGGTCAATGCTCGCAAGCTGATCGGACTCGACGGGCGCGAAAAAGTCCAGATGCGCGTGGACCTCGGCATCATCCAGATGGAAGCCACCGGCCGTCCCGATGGCCGGCGCCCGCAAGGCATGGAATCGCTGCTGGAGTATCACCTGACGCGCCTGGAAATCCATCGGCGCCAGCACGGCGGGGACGTAGGCTTCACGCTGTCGACCTCCGAATGCAAACAGTTACGCGACGAAGGCACGCAATACTACCTCCGTTACTTGAGCCTGTTCCACTGCAGCGACTACCAGTCCGTCGTGCGGGATACCAATCGCAACCTGCAGCTCTTCGACCTGGTGCGCGCGCACGCCGCGGAGGATGACGACCGGCGCGCGCTGGAGCAGTATCGACCCTACGTCCTCATGATGAACACCCGCGCCCACGCGCTGATGGCGTCCGATCGCAAGGAGTATCGCCGTGCGCTGGAGTTGGTGGACGAGGGGATCACGCGCATCAGCGATTACCTGGAGAGTCTCGGCGAAGTGGCCGTCACCTGCCGCGAGATCGAAATCCTTCGCGAGTTCGCCGACCAGCTTAAAGCCGATAAGCCGCCGACGGAAGAGGACATTCTGCGCGACGAACTACGCGACGCCGTCGCCCGCGAAGACTACGAATTGGCCGCCCGCCTGCGCGACCAACTGCGCGCCCTCGGTGTCCTGCTGTAACGAGTTCAACCCTGGCGCTGTCGGAGTCGGCCACAACTTAACCCCCCGGCTCCCTTCCCTAATCGCGTCCGCAGGACGCGATTAGGGAAGGGAGCGGGGGGTTAGGTAGACCCTACCGCATTATCCCAAACATCAAGAGCATCAGCAGGCCGTTGTTGGTCGCGTGGGCGACGATGCACGGGATGAGCGAGCCGCGTAGCTCGAAGAGCACCGAGAAGGTTGCGCCGAGCAGGAACAGCGGCGGGAAGCCGAGGGGCAGTTGCGGATGCACGGCGGCGAAGACGAACGCGCTGCCAATCGTTGCCACCCAGGGCCCAAAGCGGCGGCGCAGCGCACCGTGCAGGATGCCGCGAAAGAACGTCTCTTCGAGCAGCGGCGCGACGATGACGGCCAACGCAAAGGTCATCAGCAAGGTGGCAAGGTTCGGTGCCCCGGACACGAACTGTTGAATGGGATGCGACGGCGGCGGCAAGTCGGGCAGCATGCGCTGCGCGAGCAGGAAGGTGAACACCGCCGAGCCGAGCACCAACGGAATCGCTGCGAGCCAGCCGGCGAGACCCCAAACCGCCTCCTCCCACCAGCGGCGACAGCGCCAGCCGATTTCGTGCAGAGTCAGTCCGGCCGCGCGTAAGTGGAGGCTCAGCCAGCCGAGGCTGCACGCGGCGAACGCGAGGCTCAGGAACGTGGGCAGCAGCGGGAGCGCCGCCACCGTAATGGCGGGGCGGAGCGGGGCCACTTCCATCAAGAAGAAGAACAGCGCAAACGTCTCGAACAGCGGCCGCGCCGGGAGTTTCAACCCGTCGAGCGTGCCGAACTTCATGCGGCCGGAGGTCGCCAGTATCGCGACGAGCAGCAACAGCCCCACGCCCAACGCGACGATGACCACAAAGCCAATGGCCGCCAGCACCAGGGTGATTGCCAGCCCGGACGAGTCGGCCACTGCGCGTTGGTGCGCCTGCGTCGCCAGCGCAGAGTCGCCGGCTTTGCGCGCAGCGGCTTCGACCACGAGATGCTCATACCAGCCGAGTTGCATTCTGGTCAGCGATTGACGATCGTTGGCGAGTTGTGCCGAAGTCAGTTTTTCGTCACCGAAGATTCTCCGCCAGAGCGCACGCTCGCGCGGGTCTTTCGACAGTTCGGCAGCGCGGTCGAAGCGGCGGCGCGCCTGTTCGGCTTCGCCAAACATCGCGCACAGGATTGCCAACTGTCGAGTCGTCTGGAGGCGGTAGGTCTGCTTGGTCGTGAGTTTGCCTAATCCTCTTTGCACCTGACCTCGCACCTGTTGCGACTGCTGCGCGCCCTGCGGCGAAATGCGAAGCAGGTGCTCGACGCCGTAGGCGTACTTCGCCAGCATTTCGAGCTGCTGGAGTTGCTGGAGGCCGATGCCGTTGGTCGGCGCGTTTGCCCGGCCAGCCGTCGCGGGTCGGGGCGGTGACATCCGTCGCACATGAATGGCAGCAGCGATAACCACCAGCGCAACGAAGACAACCGTCCGCGCGGCCCCACCTCTCCCCGTCTGCACGTCGCTCATTCGACCGTCACGCTCTTTGCCAGATTGCGGGGCTGGTCCACATCGCAGCCGCGCAGCACCGCGACGTGATAGGCCAGCAGTTGCAGGGGGAGCACGGTGACGAACGGCGCGAAGGAATCGGTGACCGCGGGCACGGTGATCACTGCCTCGGCCAGCGCGGACATTTCGGGGTTGCCCGCCGTGCCGACCGCCAGCAGCCGTCCGCGCCGAGCGCGTACCTCTTGCATGTTGCTCGCCATCTTCTCGTAGGCCGCGCCGTCCGGCGCCAGCGCCACCACGCACAGGTTCTCATCCACCAGCGCGATCGGCCCGTGCTTCAATTCGCCGGCCGGATAGCCCTCGGCGTGAGCGTAGCTGATCTCTTTCAACTTCAATGCGCCTTCAAGCGCGGTGGGATAGCCAAACCCGCGGCCGATGAACAGCCAGTGGTTCGTCGCCGCGAACCGCTCGGCGGCGGCCAACACGTCGCCGCCCTCGGATTGGTGTACGAGATACTGCTCCATCTCGTCCGCGACGTCGGCCATGCGCTGCAATCGGCGCGCGATGCGCTCTTCATCCGCAAAGCCGCGACGCTCGGCCAAGTACAATGCCAGCAAATACAGCACTGCCAGTTGCGCGGTGTATGCCTTGGTGCTGGCCACGCCAATCTCCGGCCCCGCGTTGGTGTAGATGACGCCGTCGCTCTCCCGCGCGAGCGTCGAGCCAGGCACATTGACGAGGCTGACGACTTTGAGTCCATACTCGCGCGCCTGCCGCACTCCGGCCAGCGTGTCGGCAGTTTCGCCACTCTGACTGATGGCGATGACCAGCGTGTCGCGGCGCAGCACCTCCTCGGCAATGGCGTCGTGGTCACGCTCGGAATAAAAGTCATCGTAGCGATAACGGAATTCGCTCGCGACTTCGGTGGCGACGCTCACGCGCGCTAACCGCTCCAGCAGCAGCCGACCGATCAACCCGGCGTGCCAGGACGTGCCGCACGCAGCGATGATGACATGGCGAATCCCGCGCACCTCGTCGTCGGACAATCCGAGTTGGTCGAAGTGAATCCGTCTTTCACCCTCTCCCCGTTTCGGGAAAGGGGCTGGGGTGAGGGGTGGCGCATACCGGCTCAGCAGCTTGCGCAGCACGGCCGGCTGCTCGTGAATCTCCTTGAGCATGAAATGCGGAAAGCCGCCGCGCTCGGCTGCTTGGGCGTCCCACTCGCTCACCGTCACCGGCTTCTCACGTTCGACCCCGTCGAGGTCGGTGACGACGACGAGATCGCGGGTGACGACGGCCACCTCGTCGTCGTCGAGCAAAATGCTCCGACGGGTGGCGTGCAACACCGCGGCGAGATCGCTGGCGATGAAGTTCTCGCCCTCGCCCAAACCGATGAGCAGCGGGCTGTGCCGGCGGGCGGCGACAATCATGTCCGGCACGCGCTCGTCCAGCACCGCCAGCGCAAAGCTCCCGTGCAACTCGCGTGCGGCGGCGCGAACGGCGGCGGGCAAGTCGAGCAAATTGCGATGTTCCTCGATCAAGTGCGCGATGACTTCGGTATCGCACTGCGAGCGGAACGCATGGCCGGCGGCGCTGAGTCGAGCGCGCAAGGCCACATGGTTTTCGATGATGCCGTTGTGGACGACGGCCAGCCGCTCGGCGCAATCACGGTGCGGATGGGCGTTGGCTTCGGTCGGCTCCCCGTGCGTGGCCCAGCGCGTGTGCCCGATGCCAACGGTGCCGGACAGCGGCGACTCGTTGAGACTGTGATCGAGCACCCGCAGCTTACCGACACGTCGGCGAACCCGGAGCTTGCCGTCCTCAATCACCGCCACGCCGGCAGAATCGTAGCCGCGATACTCGAGTTTCGTCAGGCCGACGACCAATACCGTCCAGGCCGTCTTGTCACCGAGGTAACCGACGATGCCGCACATGCCCTCGCTGCACGCAATCCGCGTGCCGCATCCCACAGTGCCCATTTCGCGCGCGGACCATTCCGAGCCGCGAAGGTCACAGAGCGGCATTCGCGCGCCCTCGCCCTCGGTGATCGCAAACGAATGGGGATGAGTGGGGGCGTGTAGAGGCCGCGCTGTGACCTTCGCGGCTCGGAATGGTCCACGAACACGCAATCCGTTCAATCGACAATCGGCAATCTAAAATCCAAAATCAACTCAGCGTCACCACGCGCACGGGGCTGGCCGAGCCGTCGCCGGCGGAATTGTGGCCGACGACGTAATAGCGCAGCTCCACCGCGGTTGGTTCACCGGGGAGATCGAAGGGCGGGGCCGACAAGTCCTCCCGATAGCGCACAAAGGCCGTGTCCACGCCGATCCGCTGGCGGAACAGCACGTAGCTGGTGGCGCGGTCGGCTTCGCTCCAGAAAAAGCGCAGCAGGTTGCCGGCCTCCACGTTGACGTTCAGCGCGTCCACGCCGTCGGGCGGGCCGCCGCCGGCCGGCTGCCGCGCATGGTAGCCGTAGTTGGTGAGTCGCGGGTCGAACACGCCCGTGGGCAACGCCGCGCACAGAAAATGGTAGCCTCGGCTGAGCGAAGTTTCCAGCGCCGACCACTTTGCCTGCGCCGCCTCGTTGAGGGCCACGCGGGTGCCCAACTTGGCGGCCGCCTTGGTGGCGTCGATGGTCGCCAGCGTGGC
>Ga0247727_10014053_pt1 | contig 13374 bp, 15 predicted proteins | sample WisWelCaveWW1625_FD_202498 | JGI IMG/M metagenome (GOLD analysis project Ga0247727, IMG submission 202498) | Biofilm microbial communities from Wishing Well Cave, Virginia, United States - WW16-25 | ecosystem: Environmental > Aquatic > Deep subsurface > Groundwater > Cave microbial mat | place... | reverse complement strand
CTCCGTCTTTATAATTTCCGCCGTTTTCGCCGCGCTGAAATTGAATTTCCCGAAAATGTCATCGGCCTGCTGGGACGCAACGGCGCCGGCAAATCGACGTTGCTGGAGGCCATTGCATGGGCGCTTTATGGCAGCCGCGCCAGCCGCACGGACAAATCGCAAATTCGCTCGCAATTTGCGGATGAACACGACAATTGCGAAGTGGAATTGACGTTCAAACTCGGCAGCGAGAAATATCGCGTCTTCCGTTCGCTGGCCGGAAAAAACGCCGTCGGCGAGGCGGCGCTCTATCACGGCGACAGTCTCGTTCCGGCGGCGGTTCGCGACAGCGGCGTCAATCAGGAAATTGAGAAACTGCTCGGACTCGATCAGCGCGCGTTTGAAGTCTCGATTTTTGCGAAGCAGAAAGAGCTCGCCGCGTTGGGCGATTTACAAAACGAAGAGCGGCGCAAAATCGTGAGCCGCTTGATCAACTTGGAGGCGATTGATCGCGCGCGCCAAAATGTGATGAGCGAAGCCAATGCGAAACGGAAATTTCTCGAAGGCGCGCAAACCATGCAGGTTGATATTCCGCTGTTGGAGCAGCAGTTGGCGCAACAACAGGCGCGTTTGCAGGCCGCGCAGGATTCGCTGCTGCAGCTCGAAGAGCGCAGCCGGCAATTCGCCGCTCAACTCGCGACGGCGCGAAAGAAATTGGATGAAGAAAGCGCGCGCCGCGATCAACACCATCGTTTGCAAGCCGACCTCACGGCGATTCGCATTCGGCAACAGGGCCTGGCGAATCAACAGCGGCAACTCGAGAAAGATCAAAACGACATTGTGGCGGAACAACCGCGGCTCGAAGCGCTGCGTCCGTCGCGTGCGGAGGCCGAAAAATTGCGCCGCGAGCGCGAAGCTCTGCAATGGCAACAGCAGCAGGCGATTCGACTTCAGGAAAAGCAACAAGCCGTTAAAACTTTTTTAGAACAAATCCATGCGCGGCAAAACGAAGCGGGCGAATGGCAGCGGCAACTTGGCGATCTGCAAAAACTGGTTGAACAGGAGAAAGCCGTTGAAGCGCGCCATCAGCAGGCGCAAGCGGATTTGCTGAAATGGCGCGCCGAGGAAAAGCAACTGGGCAGGGAATTGGAAAGCATTAAAACGCGCGGCACGGATTTCAGGGCGAAACTGGATGAAGTGCAAAAACTCGGGACGCAGAGTCCGTGTCCGGTTTGCACGCGGCCGCTGGCCGAGCATTTTGCCAATGTCGTAAAGTATTATGAAAACGAGCTGGCGCAGTTGCGCAAAGATTATGTCGCGAAAGACGAGGCGAGAAAAAAAGCGGAAACCATGTTGAAACAGGCTGAAGGCGTCGAGGAAAATATTCGGCAGGAAAAAGTAAACCTCGGCGCGCAACGCCAGCGTTTGAGTCAACTGCAAGATAATTTATTGCGGCATCAAAGTGAAATCGATAATTTGCAGAAGCGCCTGCAAACCGTGCAAAATGAAATTCACGGCATCGGGCCGGTAACGTTTGATGCGGCCCGTCTCGCGCAGGTGCAAGTGGAATTGCGGCAGGTTGAAGCGCAAGCGCAAGAGTTGACCAAATTGGAAACACACGCCAATCAAATGCCGGAATTTAATCGCCGTCTTGCCGAGGTGCAGAAGCAAATGGCGGAAGCAAAACAGCGCGAAGCCGAATTGCAAACGCACTCGGGGGTTTTGCAATATAATGAGGAAATTTATTTCGCCGCGCGACGAACGCATGACGAAGCCAACGGCAATTACTTGCGTAGCCAGCAGGAGGTCGGCGAAGCCAAAGCGCAGGTTGCCACGGCGGCGACGGAGGCGCGAAATTTAGAACAGGCTCTCGCAAAAGCGCGTGAATTGCAGGTGGAGATCGCGCGCGCCAAACACGAGGCGATCATGCTCGACTCGCTGCAGGATCATTTGAAAAATTTTCGCACGGAACTGGCCGGACGTTTGCGCCCGTTGATTGCCGACCGCGCTTCCGAGTTGTTGCGCCTGATCACTGCCGGACGTTACAGTTTGTTGGAGCTGGATGAGTCGTACAATATTTTTCTTTACGACCAAAATTCGCGCTACGGTATTGGCCGTTTTTCCGGCGGCGAACAGGACGTGGCGAATCTTTGTTTGCGCGTCGCCGTCAGTCAGGTGATCGCGCAGCGCACGGGCAAGCCGCCGCTGCAGTTCATCGTGCTCGACGAGATTTTCGGCTCGCAGGATGAAGAACGCAAGCTGATGATGCTCACCGCGCTGCAACAGTTGAACAATTATTTTCGCCAGATTTTTTTGATCACGCACGTGGAAAGCATCAAGGACAGTCTGCCGGTGGTGCTGCAGGTGGAAATGGCGGGAGAGGCGAGCGAGGTGAAGATGATATAAAAACATAAAATTCACCAACGGATAAAAGCGGCCAACGGATTAAAAAATAAATCCGGTGGCCGCTTTTATCCGTTGGGAAAAACTTACGAAATTTTTAAATTTTCTAAAATCATTATGCCCATCATCAACTCCAAAATGCAAATCCGCCATACAGTGTATTACACGGTACAAACGCCGGAAGGCAACGGCCCGCATCCGACGCTGATCGTGTTGCACGGCTTCGGCCAGCGCGCGGAGGAGTTCAGTAAAGTTTTTGAAAAATTGCCGTCGCAGGGAATTCTCGTCGCCGCGCCGCAGGGGGCGCATCAGTTTTATCCGAAATTTCCAGCACGCGAGGTTGGGTTTTCGTGGCTCACGCGTTACGAGCGCGATCAATCCGTCGCGGATTTTATCGGCTACATGCAGCAGTTTGTCGAGTTGCTAAAAACCGAGCATGCCGCAGATTTGACGCGACTCTATGTGCTCGGCTTTTCACAGGGCGTATCGATGGCGTATCGCTTCTGGGCGCATCAGGCCGCGCCGGTGCGAGGAATTATTGCGGTCAGCAGCGATTTGCCGCCGGATGTGGCGGAGCGGCTCAGCTTCACGCGGCCGACAAATGTTTTGCTCGTACACGGACGCGAGGATCAAATGGTATCAATCAATAAAGCGCGTGAAGCCGAAACCATTTTGCGCGCGCATTCGATGCCCGTCGAGTTGCTCGAATTTGACGGCGGGCATTATGTGCCTTCGCTGGCGGTGGAGAGGGTGGCGCAAATGATTATCAGCGCTCAATCATCATGACATCGGCCATCACTTTTCATTTTTTATTTTAAGAAAGTTTGCTATATTACATCACAAAGTCGTCAATTCACTGGTTGAGTTTGTTGGATGAGTCATTCGCTCGCGGAGAACTAAAACAATGAAAAATGGTCTAAAAAAATACAAGGAAATCGGCCAATATTTGGTCGTCGATCCTGAGGTGTGCCACGGCAAGTTGACATTTAAAGGAACTCGCGTACCGGTTAGCACGGTCCTAACGTTCCTTTCAACAGGATATTCCATTGATGATATTTTGCGGAATTGGCCACGATTAAAAAGAGAAGCGGTTGATGAAGCAATTCGCTTTGCTGCGCAACTTATTCAAAAACGTTATCCCATACAGAGAAAAGCTGCGTGAGCCAATTTATTTTAGATGAATTTAAAAATAAGAGCGCCAGAATGGGGAAAGTTGTGAAGATCACCAAGAGCAAAATTGAATATTGGGAACGAAGTCTCTCTTGGCCGAAACTACTTCCGATTATTTTGAAATACAAGGGCGGTTAACACAATTGCAATGTCCCCGCCGCGCGAATGCTCAAAACCTGCACACATCCTCGCTTGAAAACGCTTTCCATCAATTTTGTATAATCTTCGACATTTCGATTTGGCAGAAAAACCTGAATCGTTCCGGCGAAGCCGCCGCCGTGGACGCGACAGGCGCCCTCGCCGATGGAAGTGAGAGAATTTTCAGTCAACGCCAGCGCCAATGTCAGGCCCTGCTCTGAAACATTTTGGGGCGTGAAACAATTTTGCAGCCAGCGCATCGACGAATTTCCCGAAGCGTTGACGTCGTGGAGAAATGCGGCAAAGTCCCCAGCTCGCAGCGCCGCGACCTGACGGTCGACGCGTTCATTTTCATCAAGAAAATGCAGCGCGCGCAGCACGGCGCGGTCGCCGGCATGCGCGCGGAGTTGTTGGATATTATTGAGAATTTCCTCTTTTGTGATTTCCCGGCAAAAACTTTTTCCGAGTTGCACGGCGACGACTTGCATCTCGCGCGGCACGGCCGCATAATCGTCGGTGAGATCGGCGTGATGGCTACCGGTGTCGACGACGATCATACTGAAATTCCGGCGGGCAAAAGCAAATTCGGTTTTTTCGACGCGGTTGCTGCGGATTCGCGAAATCAATCGCAACGATGCCGCCGACGGCGCAGGCGAGTTGATCCATCAGGCCGCAGGGTTTGTTGAAATAGACATTATGATTGCCGCCGATCTCGGTGCGGCCCGGCGTGCTGAAGAGATGAAGGGGGTAATCTTGAAAACGATTTTGAAACTCTTGAATCAGCGCATGATATCGACTCGTCTGTTTGGCAAGAATGGCGTCATCGGCTCTGTAAAGTTCGGTCAATCGTTGTTTGAATTGCGGCGTCGCGATCATGCGAATCAAATCCTTTTAGAAGTATTTTACGAATAAAATAAACATCCCAGTGGATAGAAGTAATTTTATTTTTTGTGGAACAGCGCAGTATCGGCAAGGCGCTGTTTCTTGATTTTATCGCTTTGATACGACACCACCAAATCATCGCCGCCGGTTTTCTCGAAGAAGGTCACGCGAATCGGATGCAACCCTGTCGCGAGTGCGATGACGCCGCGTTTTTCCTGCATGCCGTGCAAGCCGTTATTATCCACCACCAACGAATCGCCGATATAAAGCCGGCTGCCATCATCGGAGGAGGTGAAGAACGCATACACGCCGGTTGCAGGCACGCGAATGAAACCGCTGTATTCAAAGCCGAATCGTTCCACTTCTTGGCGTGGAGAAAAGTTAAAATTTGCCAGCGCGCCTTTTTTCACGGGTGTGAGATTTTTGAAATCCGGTAAACGATCCCAATCGCCTTCGTAATAAGAATAGTCGACGCCTTTTTGGGGTTTGTCGATTTGTTCGGCAACTCGCGGTGTAACTTTGGCAAATTTCGCCGTTGCGGTATTGCTCGCCGGTTTGCCATCGCGAAAACAGCGCGCCGAAATTGTTGCGGTCTCCGTGAGTCGTATCGTGCCTTGCGATAGCGGCGAGTTGAGCGAAGGCACGCTGCCATCGAGGGTGTAACGAATTTCAAAATTCCCGTGTTCCGAATTGAGCGCCACTTCGAGATCATTCACAAAAATATTGTAGTCGGCTTTGATTCGGGGCGGGTAACTCACCTCCGGCTTGCCGACAATATCCAACACGATAACGCTGTTGTTCGCATCCGGCGCCGACAGGGATAGTGTGATCACGAGCGCATCTTCATCGCGCGCGACTGGCAGTGAAGTCTTCTGCGCATCGGCGAGCAAATAAGCTTGTTGCGTTTGATTAAAAATTCCGGGCACGCGCAGCTTGCCCTCACGCGGCCAATCGAAGACGTGCAAATAAAGTCGCGTGTCATTGCCGAGAGCTTTTTGCGTGCAGCGTCCCCAATCGAGTTGTTGAAACGGACTCGCCTGTGTCGCGTAGATGGCTTCGCCATAAACTTTCATCCATTCACCAATTTCGCGGAGGCGATCAATACTCGGTTGCGGAAATAAACCTTCGGAAGTCGGGCCGACATTTAGCAGATAGTTGCCGCCCTTTGCGGCAATGTCGGTCAACATTTGAATGAGTTACTCGGTGGATTTCCAGTTGTGATTGTTTTTGTTGTAGCCCCAATGATCATTCATCGTCATGCACGTCTTCCAATCCACGCCGGGAAGTCCCGTTGCGGGAATTTGCTGCTCCGGCGTGCCGAAGTCACCGGCAAATTCGCCGGCTTTGGTGAAGCCTTCCATGCCGGCGCGCGCCGCACCGACGCGATTATTAATAATGACATCGGACTGAAGACCTCGGACATATTTATAGAGATCAATTCCGTAATTCGAACTCCACGTGCTTTCCCATTCGTCGGCGTTGAATTTAATCGGATTGAATTGCGCCACAAATTTGTCGTATTCCGCGAGCGGAATTTCCGCGGTGCTGCGAATCCATTCGCCGTATTCGGTTTTCCCTTTCCACTCGCCCGCGGGAATCGCATATAATCCCCAGTGAATGAACAGGCCGAATCTCGCCTCGCGCCACCATTGCATGCGGGCGTCGTGTGCGGCGGGAGTTTCGGGTTGAGCGGAAGAATTACACCACATTGTTCCCAAGAAAAAAATCAACAGAATAATAATTAACGGCCTTGTGTTTTTCATTTTATTGTCCTTATAAATTTGCTTTGATAAAACAGTTTTGATGAGTATATTGGCTTTGAATAACGCAGCGCCAATACCAAACAATATGCCTTGCCAAACTTGACTTTGCAAGAAAAATGTTTTAACTTGGCTATATTGAAGCCAACGACAAAAAGGGAAGCCGATGCCGCAACGCGACACGATACACAATCTGGTGAAGCAGGCACTTATCAATAGCGGCTGGGAAATCACGGACGATCCGTATAGGATTTACTATGGCGAACGTTCTCTGTTTGTCGATCTTGGCGCAGAGGTGCAACAATGGATAACGTCACAAACTATCGCAACATTATAAAGCAGCTTGTTCGGCGCTACGCGCAACTGCGTCCTTCGCATGGTGATATCTACACGGAAGCCGTGATCGACGAAATCCGTGATCGTTATGCTTTGATGCAAACTGGCTGGGATCGAGGCAGGCACATTAGAGGGAATCTGCTTTACGTCAAGCTGGAGAACGGCAAAGTTCATATCGAATACGACGGCATCGGATACGGCATCTCGGACGAGCTCGTGGCGGATGGCATTCCGGAGCATGACCTCGTTCTTGCCTATTTGCCCAACGCGCCGACGCTGGCAGATTACAACCGCGCGGAAACGCCAACCAAAGTACGGCCATCGCAAACCAAGCATGCGAGCAGCGCCGCTGTTCATGCGGGTGCATAACATTGGGCGAGAAATATTTAAGTCATGCCATAATCATCTCGCCCAATTGAATTTTTAAAATTTGGGGCGACATCAATACTTCCATGAGGTAATCACCGCGTCCCAATCGCTTCGCGAATCGGTGGCGCCGCTTTCGGTTGGCTGGCGCTATAATCCTCGCCGAGTACGGCAGCGACCGTCGCGGCAATCTGGCTTTGCGTGTGATTCCCCGAATTTATTCTCTCGCCGAGCGTCGGTGTATCCGGGCCGATGATGGCAATCCAAATGTTATCTGCGCCTTTAATCTTCGCGCCGTGGCTCGTCCATTCCTTCGGCGCAAAGCCGCGGCCATGATCGACGGCGACAACAAGCGTAGTCTTTTCGCGATATTGCGGCATTGCTTGCAAAGTTTCCCACAACGTTTTGAGAAAATGATCCGTGCGTTTCGCAGCCTCAAGATAATGATCATAGCGCCCTTCATGCGCAAACTCGTCGGTCTCGCCAAACGTCACCCACATCGCGCGCGGTTGGTTCGCTTTAATGTATTCGAGCACGGCATAAAATGTAATCGCATCATACGGCTCCGTGCCCCACGGATGGTGCAGCTCAGCTTTCAGGCGATTGAGCAAGGCCTGCTCAGCGGAAACTTTGCCGGCGGTGACTGGCTCTACGCCACTATTGACATAGAAGCCGCAACGTTCATAGTTGATGATCCACGACACCACATCCCACGCGCCAAACGCCGCGACTTTGTTTTTGAAACGCGGCTTCCGATGCAACCATTCAAACACGCTGACATTGGGATTGAGAAATTTATTGTTGCTGTTAATCGCGCTGTCGGCGTAGCCCACGATCATTTCGCTGTAGCCGGGATAAGAGAAATGAAATTTGTTTGTCACTTTGACGATGCTGCCCTTTTCCTGATTGCCGTAAAGCTGGCCGTGCTTGCCGACGACATTCCACAAAAACGGCAGCAACGCCTCGCGCCGCGCTTCCGGCGTATTGCGCCAATAGGCTTTCTTCAACGCGACGCTATCCGCCACATTGCCATTCGCTTTGTTCATCATCGTCGAATCCGCGCCGGAGAATACTTCCTGCCAGCGCAGGCCGTCGACGAGAACGAGAAAAACATTCTCCGTGCGTGTCGTCGTGGCAGAGCGTTCGTTCGCGTAGCCGAACATATTCCACCCGCCAAGCAACAAGACGAACAGTGATAGAGTTTTGAAAATTCTCATTTGCCTTCCTCGTCATTGGTTAGTTTATAAAGAATGAAAACTGTACAGGAAAAACAAAGATTTTTCCAACGGATAAAGACGGCCAACGGATGATCGAATTAAAATCCGTTGGCAGCTTTCATCCGTTGGACATTTTTCTTGTTTGGCTCCGGCTCATCCGGGCTTATGTGCTTCGAAGTAACATGTCATCTGCAACTCCCTACTTAACCGGCCAACCGGCAAACAGTCAATCCGGCCAACAGCTCAATACTGATCATCCACCGCAAAAGTATTTTTGCGATACATCCATTTGCCGCGCGTGAAATCGGGGAACTCGACGGATTCGCCGCCCAGCGCGATGGAGGCTTCGGAAAGCGGCGTGATCGCGCTCCATGCGACGGCATCATAAACATCCAACGGCGTGGCGGTTTTGCGTTTGACTGATTCGATGAAAGCATGCAACACAAAAAAATCCATGCCGCCGTGTCCGGCGCCTTGCGCGTCATTGCCAAAACGTTTCCACAGCGGATGATCGTATTGCTCAAGATACGGCTTCGCTTCTTCCCAACGATGCGCTTCTTTGCTCACGCCTTCGATGTACAACGAGTTATTGACGTCCATCCACAAGCCACGCGTGCCCTGCACGCGGAAGCCCAATGAATATGGGCGCGGCAAATTGGTATCGTGTTGCAATAAAATCGTTTCTTCGTTATTCGTTCTGATCATCGTCGTCACCACGTCGCCGAGCTTGAATTTGACTTTTGCATTCGGATGGTTCTCGCCGCCTTTTTTCACGATGTATTCGTGCAGGCCGCGCACCTTTGAAGCATACGAGCACAACAAAATGAAGCGATTGCCGCGATTGATGTCCGTCATGATCGCCACCGGCCCGACGCCGTGCGTCGGATAAAGATCGCCGTTGCGCGTCACCGAATGTTGCGTGCGCCATTGCGCTTCCGAAAAACCTTTCTCGCCAAACTCCACGCCGCCGCCGTACGGTTGCTTGCCGTCGTTGAATTTCACCTCGCGCAAATCATGTTGATAGCCGGCCTGCAAATGCACCAGCTCGCCGAACAAACCCTGCCGCACCATATTGAGAATCGCCATCACATCGCGGCGATAGCAAACGTTCTCCAGCATCATCAGCGGCATGCCGGTGCGCTCGGACGCATTCACCAGATCCCAGCATTCTTCCACGGTCATGCCGACATTGACTTCGCAGCCGACGTATTTTTTCGCGTTCATCGCGTCGAGGCACATCACCGAATGCCACTCCCACGGCGTGGCGATAATCACGGCGTCAATGTCTTTGATCTCCAACAGCTTTCGATAACCGTACGGGCCTTCATTAATCACGCGCGGCGACGGCTTGCCGGATTTTTTGACGACGTCGAGGGCGGAGTCGATCATTCGCTGTTGAATATCGCAAATCGCGACGACTTCGACATCTTCGCGGCGTAACGCGAGATCGAGATGATCTTGCCCGCGCAAGCCGACGCCGATGAAGCCGAGCCGGACTTTCGGTGTTTTGGTGTCGGGGAAGACAACGTGCGAAGGCAGAATCGAAATTCCCGCGCCGGCAAGGGCGGCGGTTTTCATAAAATCGCGGCGGGTGGTGTTCATGAGATTGCTCTTCATTTTGTGGATGATGGTTTTTTAAAACAAGCATCAATTCTTTTGATTGACAACTACAAACAGCGCGTCGGCATAAGTTTCATAAGTCTCTTCTTTCCATGTAAACTTCAATCGAAGATTGCGCATAGCCTTTGTAGTCTTCGCATCAAGATGGGAGTTAATTGCGTTGATCATTAACTTTTTGTTGCGCTTCAATTTCCAACTTTCTTCGAGATTATCAAGATCAACGAGGATCAAAGAGAAACGGTTCGAGGCGTCGAATCGGCGCACGCCCTGATTTTCGTAGAGCCAGACCTTGAGAGCGGTTGGATTTTTGATTGTCTGCCAGATCAATCACGCGCGAGTCGCTTTGAACGCTGCCATAAACTCACGGGCAGCCTTGGATGGGTACTCGGACACCTTGGCTAAAAGCTCGGAGAACAATACGCTCGCCGGTTTATCGGCATCGAAGTATATGCCTTCGCGTTTACAGAAGTTTTTCAATTCCGTGAGTTCGGGTCGCAATCCCTCGGCTTTGCGAAGCACTCCCATATACCCATCAGGGAAGTAAGTCACTTTGAGATCAAAGGGAAAATCATGAATGAAGAAGTCTACCTTTTTCACCAACCCTGTCACTGGCAGAACCGCAAGGTGATCTTTAAAAATATCTTCGATGATGATGGACGGCCAGTGGTTGTACCAAGAGCATTGCACATAGCCTCTCATGCTGGTGTGAAGCTCGTTTTCAATTGCAGAATTGAGTTTTTTCCAACTCTGAATCTTCTTGACATAGTTATCCACGATGGTCTGTTCGAGGCTGTTCTGATAAAGGCCGCCCCAATCGAATACCTTCATTTGATACAACTGCGAGATGAGATAATTTTCGTTGTCTTTACGTTTTGCTCTTTCTACTTGATATGATTCGCGGATAAAGCTCTCTAAAACTTTTTTGCTAGGCTTGTGGTTATATACGTGAGCCAATAATTGACGAGCCGGAACGTCTTTGTAGCCAAGACCAATACGTTGACAAAACTGGCGGAGTTGTTCGGTACGGGAAATTGAGCGTAACTTCAACCAATACACGCCATCGGGGTTGCGAAGCAGATCAACAAATTGACCGTTGTCATACAACTTGCGCAGAGCATTAAAATCAGACGGCATGGGATATCCTAGGATAGTTTCAATTGCCAACTTGTATTTTTAAAATGTGCCAAGCGCTCAATAGCTTCGATGATATGCGACACTTTGAAGATGGTTCCCGTTGGAATGCTCTGGATAAGCAAGTGATTCATAATCTCGTAAGTTTCAGCGCCGTTCTTCCTGCGCACCAGATAGTCTCTTATCAAGCATTCAAGTTGAGTTTGTGAATGGCTAAATGTTATCGGAGGATTTTTTTTCTGCACTTGTTTCCGGCAAGTGATCACGAAATCGGTTTTGAGAGCATTCTTGCGAGTGTCTTGAATGACGGAACGGGCGGAGTATTCCAATGGGCTGATTTCCATTATTTCAAAACCTGCTGCTAACAGCGCATTCAGGAGCGACAACCAGGTTGTATCATCAAGGCTGTTGAAGGCAATTGAAGCATATTTATCTGCCTTGAGCACGCGCCACATTTCGCGAAAGGCCGTTTCAAGCCGATTCTGATAATCTTTCGCATCCTTGCCGCGGCTTTTGGCCTCGGATACAACGATCTCGTTTTCCCATTCAAAATCCAGGCCCAACCAGGCATTCCAAATAAGACTAAGCTCGAGATAAGGTATGCGATTGCCGTGCGGCGGATCAGTAAAAATATAATCTATGGAATCGGATGGAATCGCAAGGCTCGTCGCTGTTCCTTTATTGATCCAATACCCATGCGGGTTACGGCTCAAATCCTCGAAGGATGAACACTCGATAGCAGCAGAAGGAATCATCAGATTGACTTCCTGCTTGCCCTTCAAAATCCGCCGAAAGCGATTTGCAAAACAGCGCCAGACATGAATTTCAAAATGTTCTTCCGGCAACCAGTAACCGATAACCCAACTGCCAACCTCGGCTCTTTCATTTTCTTGCTTGCCGATGAATTTTCCGCGACGACGAATGACAAACACCATGTTGCTGGCCTGGGGTAGCATGGCGCTAAAACAAAATTCCATCACCTGCCGAATATTTTGATCATCTATCCGGCGTATTTTTTCCAATAAATAAGGAGAGGGCAGAAAGCGCACGCGGTGTAAACAAGTCGCCAATCCGAGTTCCGGCTTTGGCATTGATGCGGTTGTTTGCGATTAACTCAATCGTCGGGTGCCACGCCGGTGTACGTGCAGGTGACAATGAGGAAATTTTGTCCTGTTCGGTCGGCGTTTTGATGATTTTATCAGATTTGCATACTTCGCATGAAGCCCATAATTCTTTGGGCTGTTCATTACCCCAGATTGTATGGGTGGCAATGGCATTACGATTTCCGCATTTTGGGCATTCGGTGTGATAGAGTTTATTTGTTTCACTTTCAACTTCGCGCCGGAGCAAATCAAAACTGCGTTTGAGCGCTTTTATATCGACATGCTCAAGACCCATTTGCGTGCATAAAACCGCAATGGGATTGACGTCAATGCCAATGGCGCGTCGATTCAGACGAACACTTTCTATCGCCGTAACCCCTGAGCCGCAGAAAGGATCAAGCACGATCTCTCCGGATTTTGAATATTTCTCGATGTAGCGCGCCACCAGATTGTGCGGCTTCTTTGACCAATACTTATGCATTCCATACATGCCCGTATAGGTCTCTGGACGCTCAGTCCGATGGTTGTTCGCCTCCGAGGCAATATCTTCTTCTGTTTTTAACTGCTCGAAAAACGAAATTTGTCGTGTGCGTGTGCTCATGCAATTATTTTATTTCGCTAACCTCGTTGACTTTTCTTTAACTGGAATTTACGCAAAGTCGGGGTTTATTGCAATGCCTGATTTTCAATGCAATAAAACCTTCAGTGCTTGCAAATATACAACATGAGATGGTTTGCAATTTCATAAAATGCTTGTTTTTTCACACAAAGAATATTAGCTTGTATCAGATCAACAGCGAGGATAACTCAAAAGCACATTAATTGTTTTGCAACTTTAAGTCGAGTCAACCATCATGTCGCAAAATCACAATATCATCAGCGCCGCGGAGAGTTTGATTCAGGAACACTTCGAGCTCGAACCGAACCTCGAAAATGTGATCTGGATCAACTCGGACAAAACAACGGAAATTCGACTTCTCGAAATCAATCCGACGACTTTCCCTGCCGGAGACGTGCTGTCGTTTTACTTTCCTCCTGATGATGAATTTCCTTATCCCACGATCATGGCTGAGATCACACCGGAAGAATGGCAAAAAGTGCTGCGGAATGAAATCCCTCTGCCTGAGGGATGGACGTTGGAAAATTACAAAACCTATTCACGCGAAATGGTTACCGTATGACCGACCGACAGAATTGGCAGACAGCGTTCTTGAAGCAGGCCAGAGTTGATTGGAATACCTATCAAAGAATTCGACAGGGGACGTGGCC
>Ga0247727_10014052_pt1 | contig 13374 bp, 12 predicted proteins | sample WisWelCaveWW1625_FD_202498 | JGI IMG/M metagenome (GOLD analysis project Ga0247727, IMG submission 202498) | Biofilm microbial communities from Wishing Well Cave, Virginia, United States - WW16-25 | ecosystem: Environmental > Aquatic > Deep subsurface > Groundwater > Cave microbial mat | place... | reverse complement strand
AGCTCCGGCCGAGACGACATGTTGAGCGGCGGGGTGAAAATGATCCCAATCAACACGCCAAAAGGAACGTTCAAAGTGTGGACGAAACGCGTCGGAAACAATCCGCGCATCAAGGTGCTGCTGCTGCACGGCGGCCCGGCGGCAACGCACGAATACTTCGAGGCCTGTGACAGCTACTTCCCGGCGGCTGGCATCGAGTATTACTACTATGACCAGCTTGGCTCCTATTATAGCGACCAGCCCGACGAGCCGGAGTTGTGGGAGGCGCCGCGCTTCGTGGAGGAAGTGGAGCAAGTGCGCCAGGCCCTGGGATTGACGCCGGAGAATTTCTATCTGCTTGGCCACTCGTGGGGCGGCATCCTCGCGATGGAATACGCGCTGAAGTATCAGCAGCATCTCAAAGGGCTGATCATCTCCAACATGATGGCCAGCGCGCCAGCGTACAACGAATACGCGCAGAACGTGCTGATGCCCGCTATGGATCAGACCGTGCTGGCCGAGATCAAGGCAATAGAGAAAGCTGAGGATTTCCAGAATCCACGCTACATGGAACTGCTCATCGAGCATCACTATGTTCACCACATATTGCGTTTGCCAATCGATCAGTGGCCGGACCCCGTGAACCGCGCCTTCAAGCATCTGAACTACGCCATCTACACGCCGATGCAAGGGCCAAGCGAGCTCGGCGCCAGCGGCAAGTTAGTGAACTGGGACCGCACCGCCGATCTCGGAAAGATCACCGTGCCGACGCTCGTTATCGGCGCGCAGTACGACACCATGGATCCCAAACACATGGAATGGATGGCGGGCGCGGTGCAAAAAGGCCGCTACCTCTACTGCCCGAACGGCAGCCACATGGCGATGTATGATGATCAAAAGACGTACTTTGAAGGCGTGATCAAATTCATTCGGGATGTGGATCGCGGCGGGTTCTGAGGGATTGGTGTGGTTTGAGAAACCGGCTTTCTTGGAGAAAGTCGGTTTCCGGTCTCCGAAATTTTCACTTGACTTAGCGCGTTTCCTTCAGTACTATTTTACAAATCTCAGGAGAAAGTATGAGCTGGTGGGACTATATCAGTGTTGATCCAAATGTCTGCCACGGCCAGCCGTGTATGAAGGGTACTCGTATTTTGGTATCCGTTGTTTTGGATAACTTGGCCGCAGGACTGACAGTGGATCAAATTATTCAAAGCTACCCTTCTTTGAGCGGCGAAGCTGTACAAGCAGCGATAAGCTATGCAGCCGAACTCACTCGCGAACGCGTGGTGAGCATTCCCGCCTGATGGTTTTCGCATGAAGTTCAAAATCGATGAAAATCTGCCCATCGAAATTGCTGAAATGCTGCGGCCGGAGGGCTATGATGCAGCAACGGTTCATGACCAGAACATGAGTGGTGAAACAGATACCAAAATCGCTTCAGTGTGTCAGCGTGAAGGGCGCGCAATCGTCTCGTTAGATTTAGACTTCGCCGACATTCGATCCTATCCGCCAAGAGATTATGCTGGAATCATTGTGCTGCGACTCAAACGTCAAGACAAGATTCACGTGCTCGACAGTTTTGGACGTTTGCTGAAAATTTGACGATTGAGCCTTTAGATAAGCATTTATGGATTGCAGATGAGAGTAGAATACGAATCCATGAATAGCTGGCCTTGAAAATGTAAGGGATTTGTGTGGTTTGAGAAACCGACTTTCTTCAAGAAAGTCGGTTTCTGAGGGAAGTCACGGCAGAAGAATTTACCAGAATTCTTCCGGCGTGATATTGACTTTTTGGAAGAACATTCTATCTTATCTGCATCCCACACCAAAACGACTTCGACTGCTGGTAGTTAGCGGCTTCTGCTCATGAGGGTAGGGGGATTTCCGGAACGAGGTAATAAATGAATGACCAGGTCACATACGGTTAAAAAAGTTCTGCCCGGCCAGCCCGGTACAAAGAAGCTGGTGGAAAAGTACGGCCAGCGGCGATTGAAAACCATTGAAATTATCGTGGAAGAAGAGACCCGAATATCTATTCATGCTGTGGCCAAGGCCGAATGCGCACGCGGGAAATTCTCAAACCGGTGACGCATTCACCACCAGAAGATAAATGGATTTGTACTTTTTTGAGGAAAGCGAGCGGTAGTCTCGTTTTTGAAAACGCCGTTGAGTTATTCGTCAGATGGCGTCGTCGTCTTTGAATGACTCATTAATAATCTCTTTGAATTTGATTGCAATCTCAGTCAGAGAAGATGTCTCGTTTGGACAAAAAAGGCGGATTGAATCCCCATAGAATTGGTTGGCAAAGCGGTTTTCGTTCAACACGATTTTACCCGTAATTGAGCGGTGAGACCTTAAGGGCAACCCCTTTTAATCAGAGTGGATTATTTAAAAGCATGGCCCTATTTTTTAACGCTCAACTACGGATAAAATCCTTAACGTTATACCCTAAGTGCGAATGCTACTATAATCGTTTTAGGAAGCCAATCTATGAGTAAAAATTAAACCATCAAGCAAACCAAAGGAGGATATATGGAATACAAAGTCGTTCCCTTTTTGGCAGATGTCATGGCTGGCGAAGGCAGCACCAAGGCCGCCGAGCAATTGGCAACTTTAATTAACCAATATGCTGCTGAGGGGTGGAAATATCATGGCCTGGAAGCACTTGTGACCCTCGTTACGACTCCCGCAACGCCCGGTTCATCCGGATGTTTTGGTTTTGGTGCAACACCAGGAATTCCTGCATCGACCGAACGCACCCAAGTTTATGTAGCCGTGTTTTCAAAATAACTTTTGATTATGCGTCATTTAATCTTTTTGGCAATTCGGTTATATCGTCTACTTGTGCCGCCGGAACGCCGCCATAGGTGCTTATTTCGAGAATCCTGTTCAGTACATGTCGAACGTATAGCACGAGAATCTGGGTACAGAGCTGCGTTACATGCGCTGGTTAAACGACTGCGTTGTTGTCGCCCAGGATATGGTTTTCAATTCATTTCTGAAACCAAAAGCTGGGAGTTGGTCTGTAAGGATGGGTCAAGATTTGGGGAAATCGAGATGGCGGCGCATTTAGTTTTAGAATACCAAGCTATAAAACATCTAATAAGAGGAAGGTGTCATGTCAGCATCAGTAATTGGACGAGTTAAGTCAGGAAGCGGCAAAACTTATGAAGTAAAATGGGACCAAGCCAGCAAAGATGTCTATGTCGCTTGGGCAGGATGGTCTCACGTCGGTAAAGCTTCCTCGGCCAGAGAGGTCATGAACAAGGCAGAGGCTTGGCTCTATAACAAGTAAGGGTACCGTATAACAATGAACGCTTTAGTCGCAATCGGGATCTTGATTGTCGGGATACTCTTTGTTTTACGAATCCTGATGGGCCAACATGCATTTAGTGAGTTTGTCGCTCATTGGGCATTTGAAATTTCAAAAGCCATCGTTACCTTACCTTTTAAAATAATAGGGTATATCTTAAGATTTTTTAAATAGAGGAGATAAGAGGAGATGCACAATGAGTATTGAAAATAACTCTCCAGAAGATTTGACAAGTGCACAAAATAATATTGCTAAACCTATCCCAAAATCTAATGATATTCAACCAGATTTTAATTCTGATGATGATATTCAAATAACAAAAACACCTAAACCAAAAAAAACAAAGAAAGAATCTGATGACAAAATTAAAAAAGATTTTTATAATTTTTTTCAACAAATAATTGAATCAATATCTGAAAACAAATCTAATATATTAGAACTACTTAGTATAATAAAAGAAAAAAACGAGAGAGATAAATACAAAGACGAAGCTATAATACGAATGCAAAAACGATTGGAAGAATATGAAAGAGATTTGCTTAAGTCTATAAAAGAAGCTGTCATAAAAGATATTATTCTTTTTTATGATTCACTTACTAAATTTTCGAAAAAATTTGAGTCAGGATCATTTTCTAATGAAGAGTTTAATAAAGAAATCAAATTGTTGAAAGACGAATTGCTTGAAATATTATTCGCACAAAATATTGAACTCATAGATTCTAATACTAAACAACAATATGATAGAAATTATCAGAAAGTTATCGGAACCGAACCTACAGATAATGCAGATGAAAATGAAATTGTTTATCAAATTAACCGTGAGGGTTTTATCTGGAATGGAAATATTCTTCGTAAGCAAGAAGTAATCGTGAAAAAATTTTCTGATAAAATGCAAAATGAAAATGATATTTCTATGGAGTAGGAAATGGATTTATCAGATATTGTTCTAGGAATAGATTTAGGGACGACTTTCTCAGCAGTGGCTTATGTTGATAAGAATGGTACGGCGAATATAATTCCTAACTCTCAAAGTGAAAGAATAACTCCCTCAGTTGTCATGCTCCAGGATAAAAAAAATGATGTAATTGTTGGACAACAAGCCAAAGATTTTTCTGAATTATATCCTGATCGAGTAATCGCTTTTGTTAAAAGGGAAATGGGTAAAAAACCAGAAGAAGTTCGAGATGGTCATCCATATTTTTTTTGGAAACGAAATCTATCACCAGAAGAAATATCTTCTTTTATTTTGAAACAATTAAAGATAGATGCTGAAAATCATTTAAATACTAAATTAAAAGATGTAGTTATAAGTGTACCTGCTTATTTTGGTGATTTGGAAAGAGAAGCGACGATTCGGGCTGGTGAATTAGCAGGCTTAAAAGTACTCCGAATAATAAATGAACCTACCGCTGCAGCTCTTGATTACGGCTTGCACAAATCGAGCAAAAATCAAAAAGCATTTGTCTTTGATTTGGGAGGTGGAACTTTCGATGTAACCATACTTCAAATTCTTGAGAATGAAATTAAAGTAATAGGAACTGATGGAGATCATAAGCTCGGTGGTGTTGACTGGGACAATCGAATTATTGATTACGTAGCGGATCAATTTTTATTAGAATATGGACTGGATCCACGAGATGATCCTGACGCAAAAACGGATTTACGTACAAGGATTGAAAGAGCAAAGATACAGTTGTCAGAAAGAGATCAGACTAAAATAATAGTTAATGCTCACGGCAAGAAATTCAATGTTGACTTAATAAAAGAAATGTTCGAAAATTTAACCTCCGATCTCCTTGAAAGATGCAATGATCTTTGTAGACTTGTATTGGTAGAATGTAATTTAAATTGGAATGAAATAGACACAATAATTCTTGCTGGCGGTTCCACACGTATGCCGATGGTTAAGAATATGTTGAAAAAAATAAGTGGAAAAGAAATTCGTACTGATTTGGTTAATCCTGATGAATGTGTAGCTTTAGGCGCTGCAATTCAAGGTGAGATGCTAAAGCAAAAATCTAAATCTGAATCTGAATCTGAATATATCCCTCAATCTAAAAAAGCTCAAATTTATAAACTTGCGGAAATTATTGATGTGACTGCACATAGTCTTGGGATGATTGTTTTGAAAGATGGTAAATTTAAAAATAGTATTATCATTCCAAAAAATCATAGCATACCTTGTGAATTAAGTAAAAATGATTTTGTCACAAGTTATAATAATCAGGAGACATTGGACATTTATATTGTTCAAGGAGAATCAGAAAATCCATTTCATTGTACTATCCTTGATAGCTATGAATTTTACAATATTCCAAAACGGCCTCGTGGAAAAACAAGAATTGAAGTAAAATTCAAATATAATGAAAATAGCGTAGTTGAAGTAAATGCGATTGATACTAATTCCAATAAATCTCCGCCCTTTCGAAGGAAAGAAAAACCTGATTTAGCTGATTTGGAAAAAGGTGTTAGCAAACCATTAGATATTGGTTTATTAATTGATTGTTCTGGCAGTATGGCTGGTAAGGCGTTGGAAGATGCAAAACAAGCAGCGAATCGTTTTGTTGAAAAAATAGATCTTGACTCAAATCAAGTTGGGTTGATTAGCTTTGATAGCAATGCATATCTCAGACAAAAGTTGACGAACAATGAACATTCTTTATATAGCAGTATTTCTTCTCTTTTATCCACTGGTTCAACGAATATGGCCGAAGCAATTAAAATTGCAAGACAGACCTTATTTTCTCACGGTAAGAATGAAAAGGTGATAGTTCTTTTAACAGATGGCCATCCAGATAGCGCCAATTTAACAATGGACGAAGGGGAAAATGCAAAAAATTCGGAGATTCGAATTATTACAATTGGGGTTGGCGGTGGTGTTAACTCAGAATTTTTAAGACAATTGGCTTCTTCTCCTGATGATTATCATTTTGTAAGCGAAAGTTTTGAATTAGAATCAACATTCATAAATATTGCAACTGAGCTTTCATCAGGTAAAATCCAGACAATTTAGAGGAGAGTAATATGACAAATGAAAATAATATAATCGTTGGTATTGATTTAGGCACTACATATTCAGCTATTGCCTATGTAGATGAACATGGAGATGCTAAAATAATTCCTAATTCGCAGAGTGAAAGAATCACCCCATCAGTTGTTCTTTTTGAAGAAGCAGAAAATCAGACTGTTGTTGGCCAAACAGCTAAAGATCAATCCGAGTACATGCCAGAAAAAGCAGTCGCTTTTGTTAAGAGAGAGATGGGCAAGAAAAAAGATGATGTTCGTTCTGTAGATAATAAAGGTGTACCTAAACCTTATGATTTTTGGGGAAAGAGATTATCACCTGAAGAAGTTTCAGCCTTTATTATAAAAAAATTAAAAGAAGATGCAGAAAAAAATTTGGGGGGTATTCGCATTAAAGATGCTGTGATTACAGTACCAGCTTATTTTATTGATTCCGAAAGGCAGGCTACTAAAGACGCTGGGAAAATGGCAGGTTTAAATGTCTTACACATAATGAATGAACCAACCGCTGCAGCACTTTCTTATGGCATATTAAAAGCAGATAAACCGCAAACTGTTTTTGTTTTTGATCTTGGAGGAGGGACATTTGATGTTACTATACTTAAAATTGAGATGATAGGGGATGAAAAGGAAATTAGAATGATTCAAACTAATGGGGATCATAGATTGGGTGGAAAGGATTGGGATGATAGGATTATAGAATATTGCAGTAAACAGTTTCAAATGGAATATGGTTTAGATCCGCTTGAAGATATTGATGCAAAAGCAGATTTGCGTCAAAGGTCAGAAAGAGCTAAGAAGGAATTGTCCTATGCTACAAGAGAGACCACGAAAATTATTATCAATGCTCATGGGAAAAAATTAGGTGTTGATTTAACTAGAAAAGAGTTTGAAAACTTAACTTCTGATCTCTTGGAAAGATGCAATGACTGCTGTAAATTAGTATTAGAAGAAGCAAAATTAAATTGGAATCAGATTGATACAGTTTTGCTAGCAGGGGGCGCAACAAGAATGCCAATGGTTCTGGAAATGTTGAAGCGTATCAGCGGTAAGGAATTACATCCAGAACTAGTAAATCCAGATGAGTGTGTCGCTCTTGGAGCCGCCATTCAAGCAAAGATATTAGGAATTAGAGGTGATATCGAAAAGGGTTTTGCCCCTTCTCAAGAATTGATGGACAAAATTGGCAAAGTTAAAGTCAGAGATGTCACTTCACATAAATTGGGTATCGTGGCGATTAGGGAGGGAAAAGAAATTGTTTCTGAAATAATTACTAAAGGAACGCCAGTTCCATGCGCAATAACAAAAAGATACCAAACAATAGATGATTATCAGCCTAATGTATTATTAGAAATTAAAGAAGGAGAGAGTGAAGATCCTGCCCTTGTACCGACTATTCAAGAAGCGACATTGCCAATAGTAAAATCAATGCCCGCAGGTGCGCCTATTGATGTTACCTTTGAATATAGCGCTGATGGTATGTTGGTTGTTATTGGCAAAGATATTACAAATAACAAAGACATACGTGTTGAAATAAAACGAGAAGGTAATTTGACACGAGAAGAAGTTGAGCAAGGAACTGCTTTTGCAAATAAAATTGCTGTTACAGGATAATTGTATGGAAATTAATGCTTCAATATCTCATCGCCATCAAATAAATTTGATATCTTTACAGGATAGAGATTGATTATGGAAAGTAATTATAAATATCCAATAGTTGCAGATAATTACTATGAGTTATTTGGTGTTAAGCTATTTAGTATTATTGATGCTGAAGATGTAAACAAAGCTTATGCAGAAAGATACAAATACTGGAAATCATTTATAAGTTCTGAAATTATGGAAGATAAAACTGCAGCATTAGAAGAATTAATCAAGGCCCGGAAAACACTATTACATACAGAAGAGAAGAAAAGGTATGATAATCTTTTAAAGAGAAGATATTATTCTCAATTACAGACAATGGTCGACCTAACATGCAAATTGATATTTGAAAATGGTAGTAAATTTGGTCTAACGGAAGAAGAAATTCGAGATTTAATAATTGATTGCTTAAAGCGAGAATGAACCTTCAATTTGTAAATAAAAATAGTCATTTATTATGAGCCAGAATTTTAGTGATTATCCAAAATATCCAAAATATCCAATTGTAGCAGACAATTATTACGAATTATTTGGATTCAAGCCTTTTATCAATTTTACCGATTCTGAGTTCGCTAATGCCTACGATGAAAGATATCGTTATTGGAAAGATATTTCAAAATCAGAGCTAATGACTGATAAAAGTGCTGCCATGACAGAACTCATAAAAGCACGTAAGGTGTTAACGGACAAGCTTGAAAAGCAAACATATGACAGAATGCTTAAAAATAAATTGCTTTCCAGATTAGATGACGTGATAGAAACTGCAGTGAAGATTGATCAAGAACTAGACTCAGAAGAAGAAAAACATATTATTGAAAAGGGCAAATCGATTGGATTTACAGAAAATGAAATAGACAATAGAATTAATGAATTTATAAAAAAGTATGATGCAGAAAAAGTTCAATCAAAAACTTACGCTACACCGATACAATCTCCCATAACAACAAAAGGTTTGCCTATTCTCAATATCGATGGTAATAAAAATTTTAGTTTTTCAGATGTAAAGTTGGGAACAACTCGTTCAGGTACATTTACTGTTAGAAATTTTGGGGGCGGTTCATTACAAGCTGATATCATTTGTAATTCTCCATGGTTGTCATTTAACACCAATAAAATCCATCAAAGTAATCTTCCCCAGACTTTGACTTTTACTGTTGATCCAAGTAAAGATAAAAGGTGCAAGCTCGGTGCTAGTTTTAATGAAGATATAAAAATTGTATATAATAGTGGCAGTACAACTAAATCAGAAATTATTTCAGTTAATTTTACCATGGAGGGTTATGAGCTAGTAATAAAACGCATGCGAAGTACTTCTACAGGGATAACGGCTGGTATTAGTGCTATTTTCTTGCTGTACTTACTTAATTTTATACAACTTTCTGGTTGGGCGATTTTTGGACTGGTTGTTTCACTATTTTTTTGTGGAGGTGGACTGCTTGCAGTTAAAGATAAAGGAGATGGTGGTTGGTGGGCAGTGGGCTTTGGAGCTTTAATCTTACTAATTTCAAGCACAAAGATTCTCTTCACTTGTTTTCCAATTCTTTTAACATGGTGGATCGCCAAGCCCGTTTTTTCCCGCTATCCATTGAAATCATATTTTGCTGGAGTTATTCCTGTTTCGGTGTTTCTGATAAATTGGGTTGGTTATAGTATCTTAAGTGGAGATCTAAAATTTCCTTCCTTCCCGAAAAAAGAATCTTACCCAGCTAATGTTACCGTTACTGAGAAACCATCCTATAAATTAGGAACTGTAATATCACGTGAAGGAGCAAAGGTTCGGTCAGGTCCTTCAACAAATTATAAAGAGGTTACGGCCCTGCCCAAAGGACAAAGACTTAAAGTCTTGAGCAAGTCGGAAAACAATAATTGGTATAGAGTGGAATTTACGAAAGATGGCATAACAAGAACGGGCTATATTCATGGCTCACTTCTACAAGTTATGGGTTCTGTTTTAGAACTGCCTGATGAACCTAAGACTACGATAATTAATGCTGAAGGAGAAATCCGTGGTAAGGTGGTCGATGCTCACACAGGTAAACCTTTGGTCGCTGCTAACGTAGTCGTACTGAATACTTATTTAAATGCTGGTACAGATGCAAATGGTAATTTCAGCATACTAAATGTGCCTCCTGGTACTTATTCTATGATGACATCTTATATTGGTTACGCAAACGCTGAAGTTTCTAATATTGTTGTTCGCTCAAATACAACTACCACTACCAATTTCCAAGTCAAACAAGCGGCATTAGCATCCAAACCCACCCCCTCCCCTTCTAATGATCCCACCCTTGTTGAACTTGAGGAGGCTCTCAGCAAATTCGAGGACATTCAATCTCAAGCTAAAGTTCCAAACTTAGTGGGTACGTGGGAAGGTCTCTTTGACGATAAGCCAATACAAACATTTATTCAAAGCCAAGACGGATTAAATCTTATTGGCTATAACGAGATTACGTGGTCGTCGTACACTTCAACCACACCTTTCAAAGGAACATTAGACACAAAGAACAACACTATAACACTAGAAGAACAAGGTGGCAGTTTTGGATCTGGTAAGTTTATGGGCAAATTATCCTCAGATAGACAATCAATCACTGGCAAGTGGGAGCGCTACAAAGCAGGACAAACTTATAATTGGTCGGTAAAATTTACTTCCATCACTGTTAAGAAATAAATATCAAAAAGAAATAATGCGGGAGGATCGACAATGTTCAACAGGTTAACAAATCTCTTTTTTATTATGGTTTTTATTGCGGGTTTGGGCTGTGGAACAACAAGTTCTGTCCGTAAATTTGATACACCTTCGGGTTCCCAGCTTGACAAAGGCTTAGACGATATTGTTTTTCAGATGAGTAATCAAATTCCAGCTTCAAAAAAACCAGTAAAAATTTTTATAACTGAATTTGTAAATTTGGACAATCAAAACTCTGATTTAGAAAGGTACCTGATAGAAAAATTTACAACCAAGTTAGCAACAGCGTCCGAATTCAAAGTCTTAGAAAGCGGCCAACTCAACAAAGTTCTTAGTCAATTGAGAATCAAACTATCAGAACTTACCGATCCTTTGTTTAGAAAGGAATTTGGCGAACAATCAGGAGCGGATGCTATTTTTGATGGAACTACACAAGAATTTAAAAGCCAAAAAGTAGTCCGCATCAACACGAGGCTGGTAGATATTAAAACTGAGGATGAGATCGCAACCTTTGGTATAGACATTGAAAAAGACAAACAAGTAATGCGCTTACTTGGCGAGAAGCTTCCTGGTCAACTTATCGTTTTAACACATCCAAAAGACACAGAGGTTTATTTAAATTCTGAATTAGCAGGTAAAACCTCATCGGGTGGTCTTGTCGTCGAGATTCCGTATGGTTCTCATAGTATAAGAATTGACAAAAGCGGATTTAGAAGTTTCACAAAACAGATTTTTATGGAAGAAGATAATTATAAAAAACTGGAAGTAAAATTTGAAGCAGATGAGGCAGCTCCTTTTAAATGTTTCTTTACTAACGCTATTCTCCCTGGGTGGGGTTTAGCTTTGTATGGAAAATCTAAACTAGAAAAGGGGTCAGATTTCTCTAACGCGGGTGCCTGGAACTTTCTAAGTATTTTTGGATTTTATACGGTGGGAGTTTTTTTTGCTGTAGATGAATTAGCTAAAAAGGATAATTTTCTTACCGAAAGACAAAAAGAAAGATATGATACTATCAAGGATGTTGAGTTCAAAACTATGCTCGGGTTGTATGCGGTAAACCTCCTTACCTCTTTTGCTGTAGGGTCAGATTATTCAAAACGAAATAGAACAGCAAAAGAAGTTGAATATACCGAAATGCAAAAGAAATTTTCATTTAACCCAACTATAATAAATAATAACCAGCAAATTGGAGTGGGATTCACATGGGCATTTCATTTTTAGTCAACGGTGGAAAAAGTAAACTCCAGAACATCTTTACAAAACGGTGCTTCTCCCAAAAGTATGGGCCACTAATTGCTTTAATATTCCTTAATTTCTTTGTATCAGTTTCTTGCGCGTTAATTTTTTCAAAGACCCTAAATATCGAGGGGCGAGTACGACTCTCAGATAACCCAGTTAGCGGTCATGGGGGAGTTCGTATATTTACTCCGTCCGTTAACACCTTTTCGAAATCTGATGGCAACTTTGTTTTGGAGGCAACTATCACTAGAAAAGAGCTGGTAACAATTTTTTTCGAAAAAGCAGGCTATTTAACTGAATCGAGAGTACTAGAAGTAGAATTTGATACTGAAGAAGATCCCAAAATCAACGTTGGAACTGTGACCCTTCAAAAGATCTGATCGTTAAGTTTGGTTCACTACTCGAAGGTATAACGGCGGTTTCCAGCGGACGGCGGCGGGGCTACGGTTCTTTGGAGCGAGTTCTGAGCATTTTTCAAAGCCTTTTGCTGTCTATTAAGTTAGGTACCTGAAGCCCGCCGCCGCTGAAATCTGGTGTTAGGCATTTGAACATGAGGAAAGACGGAGTATCCTAATCTCTATTTTTGAATTCAGCCACCAGATCTTCTATCATCGGGTTCACTTCCAGGTTGGCACAAAGGAGCGAACGTATGAACCCTGTCAACCATCCCTGCATTCTATTTTTCTGGTTGGTCTTTTTTGTTATAGGAACATACCCAGCCTCCGGCCAGACCCCGGACGGAACCCTCGATCCTACCTTTGGCGAAGACGGAAAAGTCATTACCCAATTAGGCCCCGGTTACGAATCCGGGTACGGGGTTGCCATCCAAGCAGATGGAAAAATATTAGTCGTAGGCGAGAGCTATAGAAGTGGATCGCCGAGTAACCTGGATGATGACATTCCTCTGGTTCGGTACAATACGAACGGCAGTTTAGACAACACTTTTGGGACGGGGGGAATCGTCATAACGCCGATTGGTTCTGGTATTGATCTCAGCGCGGGTGTCGTACTCCAACCAGATGGAAAAATCGTTGTTGGCGGCGAGGGGTGGGATGGCTCCGCTTATCGCTTTGCCGCCCTTCGATACAACTCGAACGGCAGCTTGGACAACAGTTTCGGCAGCGGTGGGATCGTCATCACGGCGATTGGCACCGGTTGGGATCTCAGTGGGTCGGTTGTGCTGCAACCGGATGGGAAAATCGTGGTCGCCGGCCAATCCACGTCGGGGCAAACAGATGACTTCGTCACCGTGCGTTACAACGCGAACGGCAGTTTAGACAACGGTTTTGGTACGGGTGGCATTGTCAAAACCAGGGTGGGGCATCCATTGATGGTGGGTGGTTCTGCGCACTGCAGCCTGGATGGCAAAATTGTGGTGGTCGGTCCGGTCCACAATGGATCAAATTATGACTTTGGGGTTGTCCGCTATAACCCCGACGGCAGCTTGGACAATACTTTTGGCAGCAACGGGAAAGTCATTACCCCG
>Ga0247727_10014051_pt1 | contig 13376 bp, 9 predicted proteins | sample WisWelCaveWW1625_FD_202498 | JGI IMG/M metagenome (GOLD analysis project Ga0247727, IMG submission 202498) | Biofilm microbial communities from Wishing Well Cave, Virginia, United States - WW16-25 | ecosystem: Environmental > Aquatic > Deep subsurface > Groundwater > Cave microbial mat | place... | reverse complement strand
GTAACCAACGGTTCCGTTTCGCCGGCCAACTATCGCGGCACGCCGAATGTTTTTATCATGATGATCGTCTGCAGCAAGGGACTGTTATAATCAGTCAAGGGATTGGAGCGATTCACACGAGAAGGGTTATAGAGAGGAAGCATGCGCAAATTTCGTTGGACATTGATGCTGGGCTGGTGGCTGGGAGTTGGGAGCGTTTCAACGCTGGCGCAAACCGCCGGCGCGCCGGTCAAATTTGGCAACGAGTTTTTTCCCCTGCCGCCGGAGATCGCGGCCAATGTCGAGTTTTGGCGCAAGGTTTATGCGGACTATCCGACGCATACGGCGCTCATTCATGACGTCCAAGATTTGAGTATTATTTATGAAATCATCGAATTGAAAGGGCTCGCCGACGCCACGGTTTCCTCTTCACATGCTTATCGCAACGAATGGCGAAAGCTGGAGGGAGTCAAAGATGAATATCAATCCGTTCTCCGGAAATTAGCGGCGCGCCAATTTAATATGGCGGCGCTTTCCCCGCGCGAAAAGCGCGTCGTCGAAATTTTTGGGGCCGCTGCCGAACCGAGCCGTCTTCTGCGCGCCGCGGGGTCGATTCGCGCGCAGCAAGGTTTGAAAGATCGCTTTCATCTCGGCTTGCAGCGCTCCGGCTTGTATCGCGATTTTATCGAGGGCGTCTTCAGTCAGCAGGGCTTGCCGGTCGAGTTGATTATGCTGCCGCACGTCGAATCGTCGTTTAATTATCAAGCCTATTCCAAAGTCGGCGCCGCCGGCATTTGGCAGTTTATGCGCTCGACGGGACGTTTGTTTATGACGATCAGCTATGACGTTGATGAGCGCCTCGATCCCATTCGTGCGACGGAAGCGGCAGCGAAATTACTGAAACTGAATTATAAAGAACTCGGCGCTTGGCCGCTGGCGATTACGGCGTACAATCACGGTCTCAACGGCATGCGTCGCGCCAAATCGTTGCACGGCACGGATTTCGGCAAAATCTACCGCGAATATGAAAGCCGCAGCTTCGGATTTGCCTCGCGCAATTTTTATGCGGAATTTTTGGCGGCGCTGCACGTCGCCACGAATTATGAAAATTATTTTGGCGACGTGCAATTTCATCAGCCGCTTGAATTTGTCGAAATCGAAACCGCGCATTATTTGACCGTGAATAGCGTTTTAGAAACGTATAAAATTGATCGAGAGGAATTTCGCAAATTTAATCCCGCCCTGCGGCCGCCGGTGATTAATTCGCAGCGGCGCATCCCGAAAGGTTATACATTGCGCTTGCCGAAATTGCCGGACGCCGAAGGCAAGGCTTTATTGGCGCGCCTCGATGCGGGCTTGCAATATGAAGAACAAATCAAGTCCGATTGGTATCGCGTCAAACGCGGCGATAATCTCTCCGCCATCGCCCGCGAGCATGAAGTCTCGGTCAATTCCTTAGCGGCATACAATAATCTTGATAAAAGTTCGCGCCTCAATGCCGGCCAAATTTTACAAATTCCGCCGAAGAGCGCGAGCCAATTAGCCCGCGCGGCTCCGCCGCCGGCGATCGCAAAATTGCCTGAAGTTTCCGCGCCGCCGGTGACCTCGGCAACGCTGGTGACCATTGCGACGCCGACGCCGAATATTCCCGGCGCTTCTGACGCCGCCAGCAGCGACGCCGAAATCGAATCGATCACCCGCTTTGAACGCGAAGCGATTGTGACTCTGGAAGTCGAGCCGGCGCCGAAAACACCAACTGTTACGAACGGCTCGGATGTCGTCGGTGGAAACGGCGAGGCCACCAGCGCGCTTGCTCCGCCACCCAAACCGGTACGCCGCCTTGAACCGCTTTCCGAATGGATTCATGTGGAAGCGGAAGAAACGCTGGGGCATTATGCCACGTGGTTAGAAATTCCGACGCAACGTTTGCGCGAATTGAACGGCTTGCGTTATAATCAGGACATTCACATCAGCCAGCGCATTCGGTTGAGCTACGAGCGCGTTGACGCGGAAGAATTTCAACGCCGGCGCTATGAGTATCAGCGCAGTCTCGAAGAAGATTTCTTCTCAACCTATGCCGTTGACTCCTTGCAAACGCATCGCGTCGGACGCGGCCAAAATATCTGGCAAATTTGTAATGATATTTATCAAGTGCCGATGTGGTTGATGGTAAAATATAATCCCGAGCGCGATCTGTCCAAGCTCAGCCCCGGCGACACGCTTTCCATTCCGGTCGTCATTCCGACCAATCCCGCCGCCGCGCCGCCGCAGCAATAGTAATCCTGAATTTGGATATCCGAAAGTAAAACCCCGACGGCGTCCGTAGGATTTTCCTTGCAAAAGCCTCGAACGAACGCCGTCGGGGTTATTGATTCGTTGTAACATTTTTGCAGAGCGACCTGCTTCATTCCAAGCAGCGTCGCTCTTTTTATTTTTCCGCAAACACGGCGATATGCAACTAACATAAAGTAAGAAAAAACCGAGTGTCTACTTTTAAAACACTTGATTCTGGCCTAAACAACACTCGTCACTTTTTAGCCCGATCATGTGGCAGCGGCTGCCGCATAAAGTAAACATTAACACTTGATAAAACCGTTGCCGCATTCCCACGGGTTGAGTGGCACCGCCTTTGCGAATGTTTTCACACGAAAATATAAATTTTGCTCAGAGGAACGGTACTCATGAATAGAATGAACTTGTTGTCCGGTAAAAGAAAACTCGCTTGCACTTTGTTTTCGGCGTTTTTATTGACGTCACTGCAGCCGGTCCATGCGCAGCTCAGCTTGTCGCTGGCTTTAGCGCCGGAATTGCGCAATGCCCAAATCATCCGGGTCTCGGACTTCAACATCACCGGCAGCGGCAGCGTGTCGCGTTTGTTCGATCTGATCGTTAACAACCAAAGCACCGTCAGCACCAACGCAATTCTGCGTTTTGAAATGGCGAGCGGCCGTTTTTCCGGCACCCCGATCGTCGTCGCCGTTTCGAGGCCCTTTCCCGTCGCGCCCGGCGCCAATTCGTTTACCTATCAAAATATCGCGCGCGGCGGCGACGTTGATTATAATGCGAATGTCGTGAAAGAATTGACCGACGCCATTTTACAAACAGGCCGGTTGCCGAACGACGTTTATACTTTTACGCTCTCGGTATCCGACGCGCGTCAACCGAATGTCGTGCTCGACAAAATCAGCGAGACTTTGACGATCATCACGCCGACGACGGTCGATTTGTTTTTTCCCGGCGCGCCGGTGGGCAATGGTGAGTGCGCCGCGCAATTCGGCTTGCTGCCGCAATTCAAATGGGATTCCAACGCCAATCGTTTTCTCCTCACCGTGTGCGAAGTCTTGCCGAACAATACGAGCCCGGAAGAAGTGATGCAAAATGTGCCGCGCCTGCAACGCGTGGTGCAACGCGGCATTGATTTCATGGGCACGCCCTCGCTCATTTATCCTTCCGGCAGCTTGCCGCTGGAATATGGAAAAAAATATTATTGGCAAATTCACGCATTGATTCAAACGCCGAGCGGCGAAACGCGGCTGCCCAGCGAAATCTGGTGTTTCAAAATCAGCGCGCCAGGCAATCTCTCCGGCGCTGCTGCCGTGCAACAATTGCTCGCTTTATTAGGGTCGAGCGAATTAGAAGCTTTATTCCGCGACGGCGGCCCGTTGCAAGGCTATCTCCCGACGGGCGCCATTACCATCAACGGCAAGCGCATCGAGCTGGCCGAATTACTGGCGCTGTTGCGCTCACAACCTTTCAAAATGTTGTCAGTGCAAGTCGAGTAGAGGTGGAAATCCATATTTTTATGAGTCATCAAATGTCCAAAATCGTTTTGCTTCTTTGTTTGTTCATTCTGCCGGAATTTGCCGCCGCGAGCTTTTTAAACGGCGATGATCCTCCAATCCTCATTGCCCCGTTGCTGCCGCCGGCGCCGGAGAAAGATATTGCGCTGGTTTTGAAGACCACCGGTCAAGTGCAGATTAACAACTCGAGTAACGGCGCGTGGCAAAATGCCTTGCGCGGCATGCGGCTCAATGCCGGTTCGCAAGTGCGCACTGGCGAGCAGTCGCTTGCGGCCATTGTTTTCACCGACGACAAGTCGCTGCTCAAAGTGCGCAGCAATTCAAAGGTGATGATCAACGGCCGTCGAGAAGAAGAAAGCTCGAGCAGCCGGCGTATTATCAAAACCATCGCGATGGAATTTGGCGAGCTGTGGGCGAAGGTCACAAAAAGCAATTCCCCCTTTCGCATCGAAACGCCCTCCGGCGTCGCCGCGGTAAAAGGCACGGTGTTTTATGGCGTCATCGATGGCAGCGGCAAGTTTCACATTATCTGCCTCGACGGCGCGGTGGAGCTGATCAATAAATTGGGGAGCGTGCTCGTGCAAGCCGGACAAACCGGAATTTCTTCGCCGAACACCACGCCGGAAAGCCATGCCACGACGCCAAACGAGTTACCGAACTGGGCCAACGATGGCGGCCAAGGCAACGGTGAAATCGAAATCGAATTTGAAAATGAAAACGGCGAAAAGAAGAAGCTGAAAATTCGTTATCAATAAAGTGGCGCGACTTTTAAGTCGCGATCAACGTATTTCAAAAAATTAAAAGGTGAGGGATGATGCCTCCGAAATTTTTGCAATCATCTGCGGCGTGGGAGCGTGGGAGCGCAACAAGTCTTTTGACGATAACGCAACGACGCGTCCAAGTTTTTCTGGTGTTGACCGGTCTGCTGATGCTGTTACCGGGTCTTCCGGCGTTGGCCCAAGCGAATCGTCCGGGATCGCCAAATATCCCCGCCGGCATGACGCAAATCGAACATTTTCCGCTAACCGGCGCCGTCGCCGGCAAGCCGATTTCGATTGAAGCGAAAGTGCTGGCGCCGGGCCGTTCCGTGGTTTATCTGCGTCTCTATTACAAATCCAGCAAAGAGCAGGCGTTTAAATTTGTCGACATGCGTCCGGCGGCGCAAGGACATATCGGACAAATTCCCGGCGTTACCGTGCGCCTGCCGGCAGTGCAATACTTTCTCGTGGCGCTGTTATCGGATCAAACGATTCTTAATTTTCCGGCTAAAAATCCTTTCGGCAAGCCGCTCGAAATTATGATTCGTGAAAACACCGGTGACGAAAAAGCCGGCGAGAAAAAGCCGGAAGAAAAACCGTCGAAAGAATCTTCCGCGCAACCGCCAACGAAACCGCCGGCGGAAGCCTCGCCCAAAACGTTGGATAAAATCGAAAGACTCGAACGTTCGCTCGCCGAAGAAAAAACGCCGGCGCCGATAGAGGGCGCGCCGCTCGCGCCGATTTTAGTGTTAAGCCCGGAGCATATGAGCGCGGTCGCGGCCAATGACGTGGTGATCGCCGCTTCTTTTTTAGCTGAAATCGCAATCGACTCGGCTTCGGTCAAAATTTTGTTGGATGGTCGCAACGTCACGAGACAAGCGCAAATCTCGCCGGCGATAGTTTCCTATAATCCCGAAAAACTCGCCGCCGGCGAGCACGCGGTGATGATTACGGCGCGCGACGTGGAAGGAAATATGGTGGGTACGATGAACTGGAGCTTTCGTGTCGACAACAACACCGGCCGTGACGAGGCCGCGTCCGCCAACACCTATGCAAGCGGCATCGCTTACGCCGAAATGCGCCGCGAAAAATACAGCGGCAGCAATCTCAACAACAACAACTTCGGCGCCGATTTATCCGGCAACACCGGGCCGTTGCAGTATTCCGCCTCGGCTTACTTGACGACCTTGGAAGACGCGACACTGCAACCGCGCAATCGTTTCGTGCTCAACGCCGGGGTGCCGTGGTTCAATCTCACTTTGGGCGACGCCACGCCGTATTATGACGAGCTGATCCTGTGGGGCCGCCGCGTGCGCGGTCTGCAAGCGAGCTTGAACACGGGTTGGATTAATTTTGATATCGTCACCGGCGAAGCCATCCGTCAAGTCGATCCGATTTACACAACGGTGTCGGGGCAAAAAGTGCTGCAACGTTTCGGCACGTTCAAGCAATCTTTGCTCGGCGTGCGGCCGAGTTTTGGCAGCGCCAACGGCTTTCATTGGGGCTTCACATTGTTGAAAGTGCGCGATGATATTAAACCGTTACTCCAAGATACAACCGCCGTCAGCACGATCGGCCGCGCGACGCCGCGCGACAATCTCGTCGTCGGCACCGATATCGGCTTGGCGCTCGATAAGCGCCGCTTTGAAATCAAAGCCAGCGCCGCGTGGTCGCTGTTGACCAGTGACATTTCCACCGGCGCGCTGGTAGCCGACAGCTTGAAAAAAATTTCCGACGTTGATTTGCCGTTCGATCCGAAAAAATTTGAAAACTTTTTCGTTTTAAATGAAAGCACCTCGCCGCTCGATCCGCGCGGCAAGACTTCGTTGGCGTATCAGCTCGCTTTCCAATTCAACTATTTCAACCAATTCCTCACCGCCGGCTACAAGCAAATCGGCTCGGAGTATATTTCGCTCGGCCATTCTTTTTTGCGCAACGATATTCGTGGCTTCTTTGTCAATAACCGCTGGCGCCTGTTGAACAATCGCGTTTATTTCAATGCGGGCGTGGAAAACTACGACGATCATTTCAATACGATCGATCAGCGTCCGAGCACCAAGCTGCTTTCCTGGCAATTCGGCGTCTCGCTCTTTTGGGATCAAAGCCTGCCGTCGTTCAATTTCAGCTTCCGCAATCACAACCGCGACAACATGCGCGACACGACTTTGGTGCGAACCTTTGCGCCGGAAGACAACGCGACACGCGATCTCGCGTTTTCGTTGAACTATGACGTCAATGCGTTCAATCTCGATCACACGCTGATGCTGAATCTCACCAATTCGGATCGCGTCGACAATATCAAACGCGCGATTTCCGGCAACGTCGCTTCCAATCTCAAATCCGTCAGCTTGCGCTCGCGTTTTCAAATTCCGCTAACGAGCACGCTGACGTTTGCGATAAACGACAATGACATTGCCGGTGGCCAGAGCTTATTCAAATACACCATGTTTTCCGGCCGCTGCGATTATGATTTTTCCGCGCAACGCACGCAACCCGGCGGGCTGCAACTGCGGGCTTTCGGCGGGTTCAACAATGTGAGCGCTTCCGGCGGCACTGCCGCCAATGCGAATACGCCCGGCGCTCCCATTACCGTCGTCGATTACATGCAAACCGGATTTCAATTCGGCGGCTCGCTGCAATATCACGCGCATCACGAGTTTGTGCTCGACATCAATTTGTTGAATTATAATGATCGCGGCGGCATTAAAACCGTGAGCGCTGGCGTGACGACGTTGGCGCCAAATCCTTCTTTTAAGAACCGTTTGATTCGCGCGTATTACGCTTTTCGTTTTTAACTTGATGGTCAAGCCGTGCAACTGCAAGCGATTCGGGGGAAGCTCACAAACAAATGGATTCTGGGAAGCCTCATCAGCCTGATCGCGGGCGCCGCGGCGCTGATTCTCAGCGTCACTTCCACTTTTGAAAATCTCGAGCTGAAATCATACGATCTGCGTTTTGTTTGGCGCGGCGTGGAAGATGTGAAGGATACCGGCATCGTCATCGTTGCGATCGACGAGCCCACCATTGCGAGCATGCCGCGCAAATTGCCCTACCCGCGCAGCTATTATGCGAAATTGGTTGACAATCTCACCGCCGCCGGCGCCCGGCTCATCGTTTTTGATTTGGAGTTTACCGAGCCGACCGTCGGCAATCCGAGTGAAGATTTCGCGTTGGCGCGGTCGATTCAAATGTCGCAGCGCGTTGTTTTGGCGGGGAAAGTGGTGATCGAAGAATCAGACAAGCATTCGCCGGTCGCGTATGCACTCAAACCGTTGCCGCAACTCCTCACCGGCAAAACCGATTGGGGGGTCATCAATGCCATTGAAGATCAAGACGGTTTCATGCGGCGCTACTTGTTGTATAGCGAAGACAACCAGCAAAAACTTTTGCCGCTCGCTTTGCGCGCCTACCTGCGGCTCACCACGGGCGCGGCAAAAATCGATCACGCGGCGACCAACGGCGCGCTGCATTTGCAAGATCTCGCCATCCCGCGCTACGACGATTTCAATACATTTCTTATCAACTTTCGCGGCCCGGCGGCGACGTTCCCGACTTACTCGCTCGCGACCGTTCTCGACGATCCTTCCTTCAAGCTTGCCGACGCCGAAGACATCGACTTCTTCAATATCCATTTGCAAAGCGAGACGTTTAAAAATAAAATTGTTTTCATCGGCGCCAGCGCGGAGGAAATGCAAGACAACAAATTCGCGCCGTTTTTTTCTTATCGCGGGAAAAAGAAAAAAATCCCCGGCGTCGAAGTGCACGCGGCGGCGCTGAGCACTTTGCTGCGCCGCGATTTTATCACGCGCGCGCCGTATTGGGTAGAAATACTGCTGATCATCTTCGCCGGCTTTTTGACGATGGCGATCGTTCTGCCCACGCGCACCGTCATTGGCGTGATTTTCAGCGGGCTCGAAGTGCTGGCGCTGATCGTGGCGGCGCTCTTTTTTTTCGGCATCAAGCAAGTCTGGCTCCCGGTCATCAGTCCCGTTCTCGCCATGGTTTTGAGCTACATCGGCAACTCGGCGCAATTGGTGTTTTTCGAGCGGCGCGAGCGGCGTTATGTGCGGCAAGTTTTCTCGAAATTTGTTTCGAAGAGCATCGTCGATCAAATGCTCGCCAAAGGCGAGAATCCCAAATTGGGCGGCGAGAAGCGCGAGCTGAGTATTTTGTTCAGCGACGTGCGCGGCTTCACGACGTATTGCGAAAAGCATCCCGAAGAAGTGGTGGTGCAGCGTTTGAACGAGTATCTCACGGAAATGGTGGACATCGTTTTTCGCAATCAGGGCACGTTGGATAAATTCATCGGCGATGCGGTGATGGCGCTGTACGGGGCGCCGCTGCATTATGCCGAGCACGCCGAGAAAGCCTGCATCACCGCCTGCGAGATGATCGCGAGCTTGCGCGGCATTCAAAAACGCTGGTCCGCGGATGCGCAAGATTATTTTCAGATCGGCATCGGCATCAACACCGGCCGGGTGATCGTCGGCAATATGGGCTCGCAGCAAAAATTCGAGTACACCGTCATCGGCGACGAAGTCAATCTCGCCTCGCGTTTGGAAGGCGCGAACAAGCAATATTGGACGTCGATCATCATTTCCGAATCCACCTACGCGCAAGTGCGGCAGAAAGCGCGGGTGCGCGAGCTGGATTTGGTGAAAGTGAAAGGCAAGAAAAAGCCGGCAAAGATTTTCGAGCTGTGCAGCATGGAAAAACTGCCGGCGATTGAACAAGATTTATTGATCGGGGTTTATCAGCAAGGTTTAGCCCACTACAAGCAGCGCGAATGGTACAACGCACTCAAAGAGTTCAAACGCATCCTCCGCTATTTCCCCTCCGACGGCCCTTCGCGCGTTTATGTGAATCGCTGCTTGGATTTCATCATGAACTCTCCGCCGGTGGATTGGGACGGAGTGTTTGAGTTTAAGACGAAGTAAATTTGAAATTGCGTTTGGCTTTCGGTTTTTGTATATTATTCGACAGCCAATCCCTGAAACCATTGTTGATAATTTTACCGGGAGTGATTTTCAATGCAAACCATAGCAAAGAAAAAATTTAAAACAATGACCGTCAAATATGTCGGTATCGCTGGGTTAAAAAAAGAGCTGGCAGCTTTTGAAAAAAAACATGGCATGTCCACCCCAACCTTTCTCCAAAAAATTGAACGCGGTGAATTGGACGAATGTAATGATTTTATTGATTGGCTGGGATTATCTGAACTCTATCAAGATATCCAAAAAAGGGGACTTGCATGACATTTGAAAAATATTTGCACATCATTGATAACCTCTTACAGCGTCATTGGGCAATCGCAGATACACAAATCAATCCTAAAATTTATACACCAGAACATGGCAAAATTGAAGGCAAGATCATCTTGCTGGATGGCTCTTATATTGATTTTGCGGAGGAAATACTGATCGTTGAAAAACGGATTACAAAGCCATATTACCGGTACGAGGTCGTTAAAAATAAAAACGAGATTTTCCGTTACGATAATTTTGTTAAGCATCCCGGCATTCGCCCGCCTTTCCATCACAAACATATTTCCAAACGCCGCGCTATTCAAATAAAAGAAGCGCCCAAACTCATTGACGTCCTTGAAGAAGCTTTACGGCACATGTTTTGAAATAAGTCGTAATCGTAAACGAAAGTTACATTTCGAGATTCGACTTCGCCCCCGCAATAAACACACTTCATTTTGGCCTCGTTTCGCGCCCGAAGCGTCGGCATTGCCATAAATTCGCAGTGAATTTGCCTCCGCACTTTTATCGCTGCGGGCTTCAATTCTTCACAAACATTTAGTGTAAGGACGAGAAAGAACGGATTTCAATCGCATTATCACAGAGCCTCGTTACATCTCCAACCGTTAAAAAACCACCGCGCTGTTTCGCGTCCACTACATTTGCTATTTTACCTCTGATTGCCTCTGCTCGGGCTTTTGTTTACTCCATTCTCATTGAGTAGGAGGATCTATAATTACAAAGTTTTTGCTTACTTCTTTTGTAAAGGGATAGTCTGAGTCCAATAGTGCAAAATAAATATTGACGATAAATTTGGCCGACTCGCTATCTCTATAGTTGTATTCCTTCCTGTTTATTTTTCCCCAATTGCCCTGAATCTGAGCCAAGGTAGCCAAATTATCCAAGCTCGGAGTGCCATTAGGGTGATCTGACTCCGGATGTTCTGCATGAATTTCAAGTGGACCACGTAAGAGCTGCAGGGCTTCCACATGTTTACCCTGATCTAGAAGCACGAAAAACAAGAGGATCGAACTCCTCATGACATTCAGGCGGCCTGATTTTAATGTTTTTTCATAAATTTCCAATGCGTGGCGTAAAAACGGTTCCGCTTTACCGTATTTTCCCTGAACATAAAGTAAGAAAGCCAGGTTGATCAACCTTTTAGCGACATTCGGATGGTTTGATCCAAATATTTTTTCACTGATCTCTAGGGCGCGACGATAGAATGCCTCGGCCTCACTGTCTTTGTCCTGAACATGAAGCAAGAGAGCCAAATTGATCAAATTCGAAACGGAATCTGGATGTTCAAACCCTAGTTGATTTTCATAAATCTCCAATGCGCGGCGTAAAAACTGATCAGCATCGCTGTACTGGCCCAAAGCTCCGAGCACGCAAGCCAAATTGTTCAAATTCCTAATGAACTCAGATGGGGCTACCCCTACTTTCGTATAACTCTTCTGGGCACGGACTAAAAGCTGAAGAGCTTCGATGCATACACCACGACGATATAGATACAAGCCAGTCTTCTCCAAGAGAATGGCAGTAGCTTGTTGAACAATTTCATACTCCGTTGCTTCTTCTAGAACCGCCTGTGCGTGTGGCAGTAAGGATAAGCAGCGCATAGCATTATTGTATCCGTCAGCAGGATAAGGATGGTTCACGATTTCAATCGTACGATTCGCCCATTTCTTTCTCTCTTCCTTAGGCAAACGGTAACGAACGACCATTTGCATGGATGTGCACGGGTTTTTTATTTTTGCTTTATCTGTGTAAATCCGCGTCATCCGTGCGATCCGAGTTCAAAAAAAGCTTGTAATCATTTTGCCCAAAAATATTTTGTCTTCTAAAATTTTTGCTTTTTTGCAACGCTTGCGCTTTTAATAGAATGATTTCCAGTCGGGCCGACTGGGTTACGGCAGTGTCGATTTGATCAATACCGGCGGGCCGACTTGATCGTAGATTTGCGCCAGCATGGTGCGAAGCGTTTGATTGCGCGGTTGTTTTTTGAGCGCGTTCTGCAGCACGAGCAACGCCTCGGTAAAAAATTCATCTTTCATGAGCGCGGCGGCATAAACCATATCGGCAGTGACGTCATTCGGCCCGCTCACTTTGAACGTCTTTTGAATGTCTTGCCGCAATGCCGTCATCGCGGCGTTTTCTTCCGTCGCGGCAATCACAAAATTGCCATAATCTTCGACGCTGTTTTTATTTAGACGTTTGAGTTCGACTTGATAAAAAGCGCCGGGCATGAGCTTGGATGCAGAGCTGGGAAAATTCACCATCGTGTCTTTTATCGTCGTTTGCCAAACGAGATTATCATTCGCATTGAACAGTTGCAGATGATATTCCGTTCCGGGCGCTGAGGAGAGCCAAGCAAATGGCGGTTGCGTGGAGAGCATTTTTCCATAACGCGGATAAATCAACACCGGCGGCTCGCCGGCGCCGCGGCTTTTGCCCTGCGGCAGCGGCTTTTCTTGGCCGAGCAGCCAGCTTAAAATTGTTGAAATCTTTTCCGAGTTTGATTTCAGTATGTTGCGAGTCACGCGATGACTGCTTTTACTTTGGTCAAGCCGCTCTTCGTGTCCATTACGGTAGAGAATCGTGGCGCTTGCCTTTTGAATAACTTTCACTGAGTCGCCTTCACAGAGCGACCAATTCTTCGGATTATTTTCCCAGCGGCGACTCGATTTGGTTTTGACAGCAATACGGCCTTGCGCATCGAAAATTGAAGCGATGACCGAATCAGCCTGTTGTGCGTGGCTGGAAAAAGTCATTGCCAGCAGTGTTGCCGCGATGGCGGTAGAGAGAAAATGCTTGGTGCGCATATTTTGGTTATGCCTTTCAAAGAATCGAATGTACATATTAAGACACCACATCATTGAAAAATCTCTCACATTATTTTGAGGTGCAGCCCACTCTCCTATGCTAAGAAATTCTCCAAATTTTGTCAAGAAGATTTTGTCATCTTGTTTTTTCCCAACAACTTGACTTTCGCTTTTATTTTTTGCATATTGCCTCCAGTTTAAAACAACGATTCACCTCCACAACCCATGAAGAGAATTTAACGATGCCATCTTCCATTCGTCTGATCGGCGTGCCGATGGATTTAGGCCAATCGAGGCGCGGCGTGGATATGGGGCCGAGTGCCTTGCGTTATGCCGGCTTAGCGAGCCGGCTGCGCAAGTTAGGCCATACCGTTGAAGACAGCGGCAATATTCCGGTGCCGGTGCGCGATACGTTGTCCCGCGAAGCGCGGGACGGCATGGATTTTTTGCCCCCGGTGATCGAAGCGTGTCAATTGATTTATGAAGAGGGCAAGAAAGCTGTCGCGGCAGGATGCATTCCGCTTTTTATCGGCGGCGATCATTCCATCGCCGTCGGCACCGTCGGCGGCGTCACCCATCAGACGCCTTCCGGATTGCTTTGGATCGACGCTCACAGCGATTTTAACACACCGGAAAGCTCGCCCAGCGGCAACATTCATGGAATGCCGTTGGCCGCTTTAATGGGACTCGGCCATCTCGAGTTGGTCAATCTCGGTCGCCCCGGCCCGAAACTCAAACCTTCGGAGGTGGTTTTGATTGGCGTCCGCGACT
>Ga0247727_10014050_pt1 | contig 13376 bp, 10 predicted proteins | sample WisWelCaveWW1625_FD_202498 | JGI IMG/M metagenome (GOLD analysis project Ga0247727, IMG submission 202498) | Biofilm microbial communities from Wishing Well Cave, Virginia, United States - WW16-25 | ecosystem: Environmental > Aquatic > Deep subsurface > Groundwater > Cave microbial mat | place... | reverse complement strand
TCTACAGAACCGACGGCAGCATATTCAGATTGTCCCGATCGTGCTTGGAATAAGAGACCCGGCCCAGTGCCAAGTGATCGGAGAATGTCTGGCAGAGATTCTTGCGCAGAACACCGATATAGACGGCAGGCAGCCGCTCCTTGTCGCCAGCACCGATATGAACCACTATGAGTCGGATGCGATCACGAGAACAAAGGACCGCCATGCTCTTGACGCCATCGAACAATTGGATCCGCACGGACTCGATGCAGCCGTGACCACGCATTCGATTTCCATGTGCGGCATCGCTCCGACTCTGGCCGTCCTTTATGCCGCCCGCGCACTGGGCGCAACTCATGCGACACTTATCCGCTATGCCACATCCGCAGATCAGGGCGGAGATCACGCTCGCGTAGTCGGCTATGCCGGCTTTACTATTTAACCGCTTAACGCTTCACGCAGCGTCATGTTCGTAACCCACGAGAATGTTTGACAGAACTGGCGGATAGTGTTATTTACACGTCCAGTATTCTACCGATAGACGTAAGGAGGGTCTGATGAGCGTCGCGTCCAGTCTTGCGCTTCCGATCAATGCACTCCCAGGATGGAGCATCTTCTTCGCCAAAGAACCGGCCTCCGCGTCCGATCCGAACCAGCAGGACATGGACAAGACCGTCGTCCTCGGCCCTCCAGGAAAAAAAGGCCCCACGCCACCAAGCGGAAAAGAGCGCATTCTTTTTCTGGTGTTGGTCCTCGTCATCGCCGGTGGTGGTGGATACCTCGCAGTCAATCCAGATATTTTAATGAACCTGATCGGCGAAGCGCCTGGAGAAGCGCCCCCTCCTCAACTGACACTCAGGGTTGCGAAGCCGGCGGCTCCGGCTAAAGCTCAGACTCCAGTGCCAGCTCAGCCAGCAGCCCCTGGAGTTGCTCCGGCCCCGGCGACAGCCATGGCGCCGGCCGCAACGCCGGCTCCTGCACAGGCTTCCGCTGTGCCAGCCGTGCCCGTACCGGCTCCATCGCCGGCCACAGCCAACGCTCCGAAGCCGGCGACACCAGCTCCGGCACCTGTGCCTGCAGCCGTAGCAAGTGCCTCTGCACCAGCGACGGTCCCGGCTGCGTCCGCAGCCACCACCCCGAAACCTGCGATGCCTGCTCCCTCTCCTGCGCCTGCAGCCGTGGCGGGCAGCCCAGCGCCTGCTGCAGCCCCGGCAGCAATGCCTGCATCCGCGCCGAAGTCTGGGGCATCAGCCGTTCCAGCCCTCTCAACGCCAAAGTTTATCGAAGGGGAAAAGGTCTCTGTTTCTGCTCCAACCCCTTTGACTCCTGATTCAGCAGGCAAGAAGCCAGGGACGGCAACCGCTGCACCCGGTTCGACCCTGATCGTGCTGGATTCAGACCTGCAACACATGGCGTGGGTCTACTCCGTCAAGACGGAACAGGGTGCAACCGGCTGGGTGGCTGAAAAAAACCTCGTCGCCAAGTAACTGCCCCGCTCTCTCTGCGAAACCTGCCTTGCCTGCGCGGGGGACGCCCCGTGTATAATGTCGCTCCAGTGCCTCCAATTCGGCGAGGGCGCATGCTGCGTGCGATCATTTTCGATTTCGACGGCGTCGTGGCGGACAGCGAGCCCATCCATCTGGCCATGTTTCAGCGGGTTCTGGGCGAACTGGGATTGTTTCTTAGCCCTGACGAGTATTACGCCGACTATCTGGGCTACGACGACAAGGGTTGCTTCCGCGCGTTCTTGACGGCCCACGGCCAATCTCCTTCCGACAAGACAATAGACGACCTGGTGGCGAGAAAAGCCCGGGGCTACCTCGATCACATCAAACAGCATGTGCTCATTTTCCCTGGCGTGCGTGAACTGGTCCGCGAGGCCGCGTCCCGCCACCGTCTAGCCATCGCATCCGGCGCGTTGCGGAACGAGATCGAGTACGTCCTGGAGTGCGCGGGCATTCGCAAGGAGTTCGAGCACATCACGAGCGCGGAAGATGTCCGTCGGGGCAAACCCGACCCCGAACCATTCGTCCACGCCCTAGCTTCACTCAATCACGCCTCGCGCCCCGGCCAGAAACCGCTGACACCAGAGGACTGCCTGGTCATCGAAGATTCGATCCCCGGCATTCGAGCGGCGCATACCGCCGGCATGAAAGTCCTGGCCGTGGCGAACACGCACACGGTTCAGGACCTGCACGAGGCCGATGCCTTGACGCAGTCCCTGGCAGACGTGAAACTGCCCGACTTAGCCACCCGGCTCTGGCCGGCAGATGCGGCACGGAGCAGCCGGCAGTGAGAATCTGCTCGTTGCTTCCGGGAGCGACCGAAGTGGTGGCGATGCTGGGACGCACCAAGCACCTGGTGGGCATCAGCCACGAATGCGACTACCCGCCGGAGATCCGGACCAAGCCGGTGCTCATCCGCACGACGATGGAGGCCGGACTGCCCAGCCGCGACATTGACCACCGCGTCCGCACCACCCTGCGCGCCGGCCGGCCGCTCTACGAATTGGACGAAACCATGCTCACCCGCGTGCGGCCCGATTTCGTCATTGCCCAGGATCTGTGCCACGCGTGCGCCATCACCCCGGCACAACTCCGACACGCCCTTCGCGTGCTGCCCTCCCCGCCGCGCGTGCTCTCCTTGAGCCCTTCAACACTCGACGACGTGCTCGCCGACATCGAGCGGATCGGCGCGGCGATCGGACGATCGCTGGAAGCCGCGAATCTAATCGATCAGCTCCGGGCCAGGCTGCAAGCCGTGCTGCTCCAGGTCGCGCACGCAGAGAGACACCCGCGCGTGGCCTGTCTCGAATGGCTCGACCCGCTGTTTGCCGCCGGCCATTGGGTGCCCGAGATGGTCGCCTGCGCCGGAGGCGTCGATGTCCTGGGCACGCCGGGTTCCCCGTCCGTGCAGATCACGTGGGCGCAGGTGCAGGCGGCGAAACCGGACGTGCTGATCATCATGCCGTGCGGATTCTCAATCGCCCGCACGAGGCAGGAACTGGATCGTCTCACGAAACGCACAGGCTGGAAGAAGTTGCCGGCGGCCAGGAACGGGGCGGTCTTTCTGGTGGACGCGGCCGCCTATTTCAATCGCCCGGGACCGCGTTTGATCGACGGCGTTGAGATCCTGGCCCCCTGCTTCCATCCCTCTCTTCCGCAGGCGGCCGGCCCCGAGGCCGTCCAGCGCCTTGAACAAAAGACCGCCTCCACCCGCAAACGCTCCGTCTCAAAGCCATGACATCCTCTGAAGCCCAGGCCTACTGCATCGCCATCACGAAACACAGCGGCAGCAATTTTTACTATTCGTTTTTCTTCCTGCCCGCCACGCGGCGCGACGCCATGTACACCGTCTACGCCTTTTGCAAGGAGGTGGACAGCGCCGTGGACGAGGCGCCGGCCGGAAGCGATCCCAAGAAGGCCATCAGCCAATTGCGCGCCGAGCTGGCTGCCGTCTACGGCGGCGCCCCGACGCATCCCGTGGCCATCAGCCTGGCCGGCCATGTCCGGCACTTGGGCATCCCGAAAGAATTTTTCGACGAACTCATCAACGGCGTCGAGATGGATCTCTCGACGACGCGCTACATCACATTCGGCGAGCTGTCACGCTACTGCTATCGCGTCGCCTGCGTGGTCGGACTCATCTGCCTGCACATCTTCGGCACCCGCGACCCTCGGGCGAAGGACTATGCCGTCAATCTCGGCATGGCGTTCCAGCTCACCAACATCCTGCGCGACCTGGGAACGGACGCGGACCGCGGACGCATCTACCTTCCTCTGGAGGATCTCACGCGATTCGGCTACACCGAAGAACTGCTGCTTCAACGCCGCTACTCGGCCCAGTTTAGTGAACTGATGGCCTTTCAATGCAAGCGCGCGCATGAGTTTTACGAGAAAGCCCGCGTGATTCTAGACAGCCTGCCACGCGCCGACCGGAAGGCTCTGACCCCCGCCGAAATGATGCGCGGGGTCTACGAGCGCATCCTGCGTCGCATCGAACAGGCCGACTACCGCGTGTTCGACTCGCGCATCAGCGTGCCGCCTGTGTCCCGCCTGGCCATTGCCGCCAACGTGTGGCTTCGGAATCTCCTGTCCTAATCATGCCCCGGACGGCGCTGATTATCGGTGGAGGCCCAGCCGGACTCACCGCCGCATGGCGACTCGCCACGCACGGTCATGCCGTCACGCTCGTTGAGCAGAGCGGGCATCTTGGCGGACGTCTGCTTCCTGGCAATGCAACCGGTCAATTCGACGCCATCCCGCCGGTGCTCATGGGGCACCATACAGCGACACTGGCTCTTCTGAAAGAACTCGGGACGGTTGATTCTGCCGTACTGTCCGGCGACCTCCGGATCGAATTTCTGCTCCCCGGCGGACGTCTCGTCCCGCTGATGCAGCCCTGGCTCCCCGCTCCCTTCCATACGATCGTCGGCCTGCTGCTGTTCGGCGGGCTGCCGTTTGCAGACCGCTGGCGGCTATTAGATGTCATTGAACGAAGCTGGGAAGGCGACCCCGCGCTTCCGCAGAACCTCGATCAACGGACGGCAGAGGACTGGCTGACGGAACGGAAGCAATCGGAGCGGGCACGTGCAGACGTCTGGACGCCGCTGGCCCGCTTTCTGATTGGAGACGACCTGGCCACCGTATCGGCCGCGGCTCTCGTCAGCGCCCTGACGCGCGGCTTTCTCGCCGCCCGCCGCCATGCGTCTCTCGCGGTTCCGACGGATACGCTGTACAATCTGCTGCTCGCGCCTCTCGCGGCCAGACTTGCCCAGGCAGGCGTCACGATCCGGCTCAACACCGCCGCCGTTTCGATCCAGGTCGAGAGAGAACGGGTAACCGGCGTGCGGCTGCGCGACGGCGTCACCCTCACTGCCGACCGGTACATCATGGCCTTGCCGCACACACAGCTCACGGCAGTTCTGCCGGAACGCGTGCTCACGCACTATGCTTATTTTCAGCAGCTCACCCAGCTCTCGGATTCGCCGGCGCTGACCGTCCACCTGCGGATCGACAAGGCCCTCCAGGCGCCGCGCGTGGTGCTCCTGGCGCGGCGGACCTTCCACTGGCTGGTCAGCAGGCCCGGACCGCGCCGAAGCGGCACCGTGCTCTCCATTGTCGCAACCGACAAACCGGAACTCCTGAAACGGACGGATCAGGAACTCCTCTCGCTCGCGCTCGACGAACTGGCCTATGCCTATCCCGGACCGGACGCGATTAAAATCCTCGACTGGCGGGTGATTCGGGAACCCCGCGCCTTCCTCACGATGAGCCCCGGCATGAGAGTCCACCGTCCCCTGCCGCAAAGTCCGTTCCAAAATCTGTTGATTGGAGGCGATTGGACCGACACCGGCCTGCCCGCCACACTGGAGAGCGCCATCGTCAGCGGAACCCACTGCGCAGATTTGATTTTGGCGAAGAAAGAATAGACAGAAGAGTACAGAAGGGATTAGCGTTCCCGCGCACTTTCCTGAACAGATTTCAGGAGCGGACTGGACCGTTAACAGGGACGGGCACCGCTTTGGACATCGAATCAGGAAACACGGGCGATGACACGCCCCTGCCGACGGCCACGAGCAGCCGGCCGAACCCTGACTTCCACATCGCAGCCCAGCTTCGCCAGCCAATTCACCAGGCGTTCCGCTGAAAATCCGGCCATCTGCCCGGCAAGCAGCTTGGACACCTTGGCCTGATCGATCCCCAGATGTGACGCCGCTTCCGCCTGCTTCCATCTCCGCTCCCGGATGGTTTCCTGAATCGCCTGCAAGAGGCTGCTCTTGAGCACCAGCTCCGCAGCCTTCTCGCCCGAGAAGCCAAGGTCTCGGAAGACGTTGCCGGTTCCCTTCGTCATAAAGTTTTTAGCGGTGGGCATGTTCTTTCCTCCATTGAATCAGGCTGTGATATCGTGATCGTGCCAGGTCGATATCCGCCGAGGCCGTTTTCCGCTCTTTCTTCTGAAACACGTGCAGCACATAAACGGCTTCCTCGAATTTCGCCACATAGAGCAGCCGATACGCCCCGCTGGTTTCCCGAACACGAATCTCCCGGACGCCCGGCCCCACGACGGACATCGGTTTCCAATCGTCCGGGTCCTGCCCTTGCTGGACTTTAAACAACTGGAAGCCGAGCGTTTCCCTTGCTGCGTCATCGAGTTGCCGGATATCCTCCTGCGAGGCCCCGACAAAGTGGACCGGCTTCACCGGATTATATGCCAGATGTGGCATGCCTGCAAGCCCTTCCGAGGATGACCGGAAGAATGGGAGAAGAAAACGGGAACGCCCGCTTCCTGACACGCAAATGTTTTCCCATGTTCATGCAGGTCAACGCTCCCGCGCGCTTTCCTGGACGGATTTCAGGAGCGGGCTCAGAAAGAATTCGATCAAGCGGCGCTGGCCGGTCTTGATTTCAGCGGTGACGCCCATGCCCGGTGACAGCCGTACTTCTCTCCCTTCCACCTGCATCGTGGAGCGATCCATACTGACCCGGGCGGCATAGATCAGACCGACTTTTTCCTGCGGCACGGCGTCATCGGAGACACTGACCACCTTGCCCTGGACGATGCCATAGATCGTGAACGGAAAGGACTCAACCTTGATCTCCACCGGCTGGTCTTTCTTCACAAAACCAATGTCTTTATTTTCCACCCAGGCTTCGACTTCCAACTGATGGTCCTTCGGCACCACCACAAGCAGTTGCTGGGCCGGCGTGACCACTCCGCCGACCGTATGGACGGCCAATTGCTGGACAACCCCGTCGATCGGGGCCACCAGCCGCTGCAGCCCGGTTTTCTGACTGGCTTTCACGAATTCCTGCACCAATGAATTGGCTTTGGTCTCCGCGTCGGACAATTCCTGCTGGCGTGTCTTTTTGAATTCCGAGATCAAGGCCTGATAATTCTTCTCCGCTTCGGCGAGGGCCGACTGATTTTGCTTGAGTTGATGCCGCTGGCCCGCGAGTTCCTGTTTCTTGTCGATCCGCTGCTGTTCGAACTGGAGGTAGTCCATTTCAGAGACATACTTCTCTTCCAGCAGCTTTCTGTAGGCCTGCGCCCGCTGCTCTTCGATCGGCACGGTGGCCTCCAGCCGCCCCACATTTTCCTTCGTCACCTGCACCGCCGCTTTGCGTTGGTCAATTGTATGCTGCGCCGCTTCGACGCGCGCCCGGTATTCGGCGAACTGATCCCGCAACATCTGCTGCTGAACGGTGACGAGCTTGGGATTCGATCCCGACGGTGCCTCGAAGCGATCGCTCCCGGTGAGCAGGGCGCGCAAGCGGGCGGCATCGAGTTGCGAGGAATGATACTCATTGGAAGCTTTTTCACGGTCGGCACCTGCTTGGGTCGGATCGAGCTCGATCAGCGGATCGCCCTTCTTGACCTCCATCCCATCCCGCACATGGATCACCGTGATCACTCCGCTGTCCAGCGGCTGAACGACCTTCGAATAGCCGCTGGGAATCGTCTTCCCCTGGGCCACCGCCACGATGTCGATCTTGCCGACACTGGACCAGATGATGCCCGCCGTGAAGACGAGCATGAGCGTCCCGGCGATCATACGGCCGATCGGCGACGGTGGAGCGTCCTGGATCTCTAACACGGCCGGCAGAAATTCAGCCGCCTTGCCCTGCGGCACGATCCGCGAGGGCTGCCGCCGCTCATCCTCCCGCGACGCCTTCCATACCTCCACGTACCGAGAAACGATCTGAACTATGTTAGTCAACGCCATAAACTACATACTTCATGTCTTGCTTAATCCATTATTGAGCCCTTGCGGACGTTTCCTCAACGACAGTCAGGGGACTGTCCTGTAATTTATGAAGCTTTGTATAATACCCGCCACGACGGATCAGCTCATCGTGCGTTCCTCGCTCAATGACCTCGCCCTTTTCAATGACATAGATACAATTCGCCGGCCGGACCGTACTGAGCCGGTGCGCAATGATGAACACGGTGCGGCCCTTGCAAATATGCCCCAGGTTGCGCTGGATGATGGACTCAGATTCATAATCCAGCGCGCTGGTCGCCTCATCAAAAATCAGAATGCGCGGATTCGTGACCAACGCCCGCGCGATGGCGATCCGTTGCCGCTGGCCGCCTGACAGCGAACAGCCGTGCTCCCCCACCATCGTGTCATAACCCTCCTGCAATTCCAGGATGAACTCATGGGCGCCGGAAAGCTTAGCCGCCTGAACGACCACTTCCATGGGAATGCCGGGATCGGCCAGGGCGATGTTATCGCGCACGGTCCGGTTGAACAGAAAATTCTCCTGCAACACCACGCCGATCTGCCGGCGCAGCCAGGCCGGATCCACCTGAGCGAGATCGATCCCATCGACCAGAATCCGTCCTCGCTCGGGGACATAGAGCCGTTGCACAAGCTTGGTGATCGTGCTCTTGCCGGACCCCGACCGCCCGACGAGGCCAATCACCTGGCCCGGCGCGACGATCAACGACACCTTGCGGAGAATTTCCTGTCCGTCGGGCCGGTACCGGAAACTCACCTGCTCGAACTCGACACGACCTGCCAGCTTCGGCAATGTCGTCCGGCTGGGGTTATAGGCCGGCTCCGGCGTCGTATTCAGGATGTCGCCCAATCGTTGCATGGAAATCCCGACCTGCTGGAATTCCTGCCAGAGGTTCACGATGCGCAGCATCGGGTTCGTCACCTGCCAGGCCAGCATATTGAACGCAATCAACTGGCCGATGCTCAAATCGCCACCCATCACCTGATAGGCCCCGACCCACAGAATCGCGATGGTGGTGACTTTTTGAATGAAGGACGCCACCTGGCTCGTCACCGTGATCAGGCTGGTCGCCCGGAAGCTGGCTTGCACGTAGGCCGCCAACTGTTCCTCCCACTTGCGCTGCAGCGGCGGCTCCACCGCCATCGCCTTGACGGTCTGAATGCCGGAAATCGCTTCGACCAAAAACGACTGGTTTTCCGCGCCACGGTTGAATTTCTCGTTCAATCGGGTTCGAATCACCGGTGTGATGACGACTGAAAGAACGGCGTAGAGCGGAATCGTCGCCAGGACCACCAGTGTCAGGGTCGTGCTGTAGAACAGCATCACGCCCAGAAACACCACCGTAAACAACAGATCGAGCACCACGGTGACGGAGTTGCTGGTCAAAAATTGCCGGATGTGTTCCAGCTCGCGGACGCGCGCGACCGTGTCGCCGACCCGCCGTGCTTCAAAATAGGCCAAGGGCAGCGCCAACACGTGCCGAAACAGTTGCGCGCCGAGCCCGATATCGATACGGTTCGTCGTATGCGAAAATAGATAGGTCCGTAGTCCACCCAGAATGGCCTCGAATAATGCCAGCGTAATCATACCGATCGTCAGCACGTGCAACGTGGTGAGTCCCTTGTGGACCAGCACCTTGTCGATCAACACCTGGGTAAACAGCGGGGTCAACAGGGCGAAAACCTGCAGGAAGAACGAGGCCAGGAAAACTTCGCCGAGCAGTCGGCGATATTTCACGATCGCGGGGATGAACCAGGTGAAGTCGAACCGCCAATCTTCCTGGCGCAGCCCGGCGCGCTTGGTCACCAGCAGCAACTCGCCGCTCCACTGTTCTTTAAACATCTGGCGGGGAAGGATGGTTGACCGAGGCTCCAGCGGATACTGGACGAGGATTTTCTCGGCTTCGACCTTTGCGACGACGATATAGCTGCCATCCTTCATCTTGGCCATGGCCGGCAACGGTGTACCGGCCAACTTGGCCCAGACACTCTTCACGAGACCGGCCTTGAACCCGAGATGTCCGGCGGCGCGCAGCAAATCCGTCTCGGACAGCGTCTTGCTCGGCTCGCCGAACTGATGGCGCAACTGGTCGCCGTTCGCCGGCACGCCGAAAAACCTAGCAAGGAGCAGGAGGCACAGAAGCCCCGTATCGGTAGCATGAGGAGGGACACTCGATGGTGTCCCTCCTTGTGTCGCCTCCGCTGGAGGTTGCTGCGAGATGGCCATGAATCGGGTTACTGCCAGTTTGCTGCGAGGATTGCCTGGACATCCTCTGGCCGCTGCGCGATCGCCTGCTCCCAGGACAAGCCGGTCTGCGCGGTGAAGCCCGCCATGGCCTGGATGAGTTGATTCACTTTTGAATCTTCAAGCGACTGCCCATTGCCCACCACAAACTCGTCGACCCGGTTGTCCCGGTCGGCATACCAGCCCTGCACCGTGAACTGATCGCTCGTCCCATAAATGGCGACGCGCAGGTCATCGGCCTGGCGGGACAGCATGAGATCCAGTGGATCGATATCGGCGCCAAAACACACGGCGTCATCCTCGTTATGCTCGCCGCCGACAAGCGTGTCCTGCCCGTCACCACGACCAAACAGAATCGTGTCGTCGCCCTTGCCGGAATCCAACACATCGTTCCCTGCGCCGCCCTGAAGCGTGTCCTCCCCCTTGCCGCCATCGAGAAGGTCGTTCCCTGCCCCACCCTCCAGCACGTCATCGCCCTTGTCGCCATACAACGTGTCATCTCCGGCTCCGCCACGGAGCACGTCATCGCCCTTGTGGCCATCGAGCCAGTCGTCGCCCGAGCCGCCGTCCAGAACATCGTCGCCCTTTTCACCGTAGAGCGTATCGTTCCCCGCTTCGCCGAAGACCGTGTCGCCGCCCTTTCCTGAAAAGACCGTATCGTGTCCGGAGCCGGCATAGACGGTATCGCCGCCGTTACCCGCATAGATCACGTCGTCATGGCGGCCGGTACGGATCACGTCGCTCTGGTTGGTCCCTTGCGTCACTACCGTCTGAATCACAAGGTCGGACAGCGTGTTGGTCGTGCCATCGGCAAAGGTAAACTGCTCAATCGGCGATGTGCCGTCGGCACTGAGCGTGATATCCATGCCCTGGTCGGCTAGCTCGTTGCCGTCCGCATCCAACAGGCGGAGCTGCGCCGCAGAACCGTTCAGACGCACCACTGTATTCTCAAACGAGATGCCTGTACCAAACCGGACCATGTCGGTCCCAGTCGTATCCGTCAGCTGATCAAGTCCGTCGCCAATGTTGTAGCGGTAGATATCATCGCCAGCCCCACCGTCGAGCACGTCACTGCCGACACCGCCCGTCAATTCATCCTGACCCGCTCCAGCGGTCAGTATATCGTGGCCTGTTCCTCCATCGAGCGCATCATTCCCATCGCCGGATTGGAGCACATCGTTTCCGTCCAGCCCGTGCATCCGATCGATGACGTTCGTACCGGCGATCGTGTCGTCGCCGGCCGTGCCGGTCAGATCGAAGCCACGGTCAATCAACTGACTGTAGGTCAGCGACGTGCTGTCGGCAAACTGGAGAGTGCCGATGGCATGCGGATCATAGGCATTGTTCGGATCGAAGTTCTGAACGTGGATGGCATCGCCGCTAGTGCCGACCCGAATGAGCAAGGAGCCCAACCCGAGGCTGATATCACTCGCTGTGATGCCGGCTCCGAATATCAGCGTATTCTGTTCCCCAAGCCCCGCGGCGTCCACGATCGTGTCCACTCCGTCGTCCTGATTGAACACATAGGTGTCGCTGCCGCTTCCCCCGACCAACGTGTCGTTCCCAGCCCCACCGATCAGCGTGTCATTGCCCGCGTTGCCGGACAGCACGTTGGCAGCCTCGTTCCCGACCAGCACATTGTTCAGATCATTCCCAGTCCCGTCGATCGCTACATTTCCAGTCAGCGTCAAGTTCTCTACATCGGCGCCGAGGGTATAGCTGGCTGCGCTCTGCACGGTATCGGTGCCGCCACCGAGCGACTCGACGACCGTATCGCCCGCGTCCACCACGTAAGTATCGTCGCCGGCTCCGCCGATCAGTTGATCGGCGCCCGCTCCGCCCGTGAGCACGTTGGCGGCATCATTGCCGGTCAGGATGTTGTCTAACTCATTGCCGGTTCCGTCAATCGCCGTGCTCCCGGCCAGCGTGAGGTTCTCCACATTGGGAGTCAGAGTGTAGCTGACCGTGCTGTGTACCACATCCGTCCCTGCGTCTATGGCCTCCGTCACGATATCGCCGAGATCATCCACCAGGTAGGTATCATTGCCAGACCCGCCTTCTAAAACATCAGCCCCGGTGCCGCCATCCAGCAGATCATGGCCGGCATCACCCATGAGCGTATCGGTCCCGCTCCCGCCGAAGAGTTGATCGTCGCCGACGCCGGCCGTCAAACTGTCAACGCCCTCGCCGCCGTCCAACGTATCATTGCCGTCACCAGATGACAGGACGTCATTGCCGGCCAGCCCACTGATCCGATCCACGGCGTTCGTGCCGGCGATCGTGTCATCACCGGCTGTGCCGGTCAGATCGAAGCCGCGATCGATCAACTGGCTATAGGTGAGCGTGGTCCCGTCGGCAAACCGGAAGGTCTCGATCGCGTGGGGCCCGTAGGCGTTGCTGGGATCGAAATTCTGGATGTGAATCGCATCGCCCGTCGTCCCAATGCGGATCAGGAGCGAGCCGATCCCCAAGCTGAGGTCATTCGGAGTGATGCCGGAGCCGAATTCCAGAATATTCCCTTCGCCCAGCACGGCGGTATCACTGATCGTGTCCACGCCATCTCCACTAGTAAAGAGATAGGTGTCGTCCCCCGTTCCGCCCGAGAGTTGATCATCGCCGGCGCCGCCGGCCAGGATATCGTTCCCCTCGCCTCCGATGAGTTGGTCGTTGCCGGCTCCGCCGAGCACCGTGTCGTTCCCTCCATCGGCATCCACCACATCATTGCCACCGCGGGCGTCAATGACGTCGTCACCGGAACCGAAGGTCAGCGTATCATCTCCCTCCGTCACCACCGGGCCGGTGGACGGGAACAGCTCGGCCATATTGATGAAACTCCCGTCGGCAAACTCCAGCCGCTCCACCACCAGCGAGCCGTTGACCCGATTGGGATCGAAGTTCTGGAGGATAATTGCATCCTGCGAAGTGACAGGGGAGCCACCACCTTCGCCGCCTCCGACGTATTCACCCTCCTCATGGTAATAGCCCTCTCCTTCGCCTCCACCACCACCCTGGGCGAACAGTGCAATCGCCAAGGTGTCCTGATTGCGCACGAAGGTCAGATCTGTCTGTGAAATTCCTGTGCCAAAAAGAATCCGGTTACCCTCGCCCGGCGCGTCAGTATCTAGAATCGTGTCAACCCCATTGCCACGGGTGAATAAATACGTGTCATCGCCGGCGCCCCCGATCAGAAAATCGTTGTCAGCACTACTTCCACCACCGCCCTCGTCTCCTCCCCCACCGCCCTGACTGCCGTAGAGCGTATCGTTGCCGGCGCCGCCGCTCAGGATATTCACGCCGGCATTGCCGATCAGCACGTTATCCAATGCGTTGCCGGTTCCCAGAACCGGGTTGCGGTCAGGATTCGGCCCGAAATTGCCGTCAGGTAAAAGAATGAACTCGCTCGTGTCC
>Ga0247727_10014049_pt1 | contig 13377 bp, 13 predicted proteins | sample WisWelCaveWW1625_FD_202498 | JGI IMG/M metagenome (GOLD analysis project Ga0247727, IMG submission 202498) | Biofilm microbial communities from Wishing Well Cave, Virginia, United States - WW16-25 | ecosystem: Environmental > Aquatic > Deep subsurface > Groundwater > Cave microbial mat | place... | reverse complement strand
TACAATCAGAAAAAATAGATTTTAATTTGCAAGATATATTTGAATGGACAGGATTTATGAATGCATGTCAGCATCAAACAAATCCAGAAATATTTAAATTATTACTAGAATCAGAAAAAATAGATTTTAATTTAAAAAATAAAAATGGATTGACAAGATTTATGTTTGCATGTCGGTATCAAACAAATCCAGAAATATTTAAATTATTAATAGAATCAGAAAAAATAGATTTTAATTTGCAAAATATCAGAGAAGATACAGGATTTATGTTTGCGTGTGAGAATCAAACAAATCCAGAAATAATTAAATTATTACTAAAATCAGAAAAAATAGATTTTAATATACAATATAATGAAGAATGGATAAAATATATAAGTATTTATCAACCAGAAATATTTAAATTATTAATTGACATTAATATAATAAATTTAAATAATATAAAAGATATAAAAATAAAAAATAAAATAATAATTTCAGATAAAAAATATGAAAAATATTTAATAAAAGATGAATGTCCAATATGTATGGAAGATGAAACATTTGGTATAAAATATTCATGTGGACATTATATTTGTAAAGAATGTCATTTAAAATCAGAAACTACAATATGTTATTATTGTAGAAGAGAATTTTAATTTATTAAAAAATTGAAAAATAAATTCTATATAATATTCATTTAATGTCTTTATCATCATCTTCATCTTCAACCTTAACTCCAACTCAAATAAAAGAATTTTCAAAATTAAATTTTAAAGATTATTTTAATTTTGAAAAGACAAAAGATGTAATATATACAGATATTGAATTAAAAAATTATGTAGATATATTTGATGATAAATCAGATGAAAAATCATTTAAATATATATTTAATTTTCAAATAAATCAATATATGTTAAAGATAATATTAAATAGTAAAAATATAGATTTTGATTTTCAAGATAACGAAGGAAGTACAGGATTTATGATTGCTGCATGTCAATATCAAAACGATCAAACAAATTTAGAAATAATAAAATTATTACTAGAATCAGAAAAAATAGATTTTAATTTGAAAGATAAAGAAGGATGTACAGGATTTATGTTTGCATGTCAATATCAAACAAATCCAAAATATTTAAATTATTTCTAGAATCAGAAAAAATAAAATTAAATTTGCAAAATGAACTTGGAAGAACAGGATTTATGATTGCATGTCAGCATCAAACAAATCCAGAAATAATAAAATTATTAATAAAATCAGAAAAAATAGATTTTAATTTGAAAGATAAAGAAGGATGGACAGGATTTATGCTTGCATGTGAGAATCAAAAAAATCCAGAAATAATTAAATTATTTCTAGAATCAAAAAATATAAATTTTGATTTGCAAAATAAAAATGGATATAGAGGATTTATGTATGTATGTAAATATCAAACAAATCCAAAAATATTTAAATTATTACGAGATTCAGAAAAAATAAATTTTAATTTGAAAGATAAAGAGGGATGTACAGGATTTATATTTGCATGTGAGAATCAAAAAAATTCATAAATAATAAAATTATTACGAGAATCAGAAAAAATAAATTTACTTTTGAAAGATAACACTGGATATACAGGATTTATGTTTGCATGTATATATCAAAATAAAAATATATTTAATTTTAAAAAATGAAAATATGTAATTTATATAATAAAGAACAGATCATAATAATGAAAACTGAATTTGATATATTATATTTTAAAATTATATAATATAAAAAGAATGTAATGTAAAATTATTATAACAAAAAAATTTGTTTATTAAAAAATAATGGTTAAATTATAATATTTATTATTTTTATAATATGGATATATTTTATTAAATTAAATAAAATAATATTATATGATTGGTAAATTAGGAGGACATTATAATTTTAGAAAAGATATTTATACAACAATAAAAAAAGGAATAAAAGATGGAGGAGAAATAATACAAATAATGTTAAATTCAGGAACAAATTATGGATTTGAAACGAACATAAACATAGAAAAAGTTAAAAAACTTTTAAACAATAAAAAATTAGTTATACATTCTCCATATATTATAAATTTATCAAAAATTAATGAAAAACAAATAAATTATCTAATAAAAGAATTAAATTTAATAAATAAAATAAAAGGCGTTGGAACAGTAGTACATATAGGAAAAATGAATAAAAATTTAAAAAATTCAATAAAAATAATGAAAAAAAATATAGAACTAATAATTAATAATAGTGAAGGCGGAAATTTGATATTAGAAACAGCAAGTGGTCAAAAAAATGAGTTATTAACAAATTTAAATGATTTAAAAAATTTTTATAATTTATTTGATAAAAATATTAAAACGAGATTAAAAATTTGCATTGATACATGTCATATATTTCAAGCAAATTATAAATTAACAAAATCAAATATAAAGAAAATGTATAAATTATTTAAAAATGAATTAATATTAATACAATTAAATGATAGTGTATATTCAATTGGAATGAAAAAAGATAGACATGCAAATATTGGAGAAGGTTATATAGGTAAAAGTAGATTATTATGGATTTATAATTATTTTATAAAAAAAAATATAGATATTGTAATGGAAACTCCAATTATAAATTATAAATTTTTTAAATTCTAACAATATATATTAAACATATAGTTAATAATAGTTATAATAGATGGATTAAAATCAATATCTAAATCATTCATAGTAAATAATTTAGATAAAAATATATTAATATTTAAACACTATTATAAAATTCGCTAGAAGTTTTATCAAAATTATAACTATTTTCATCATATTCATCTGAATCATCAAATTCATCTGATTCAGAAATAGTCAAATCTTCAGTTATAATTTCATCATTAGAAGATAAATCTAAATCTTTATCATCATCAGATTTTTTATTAAGATCATTTAAAAATTCTGAAAATTCTTTATCAAATTCTTTATCAAGTTTTCCACCTTTTTGTTCATTTTTTTTATAATTTATTAATTTATAAATGTAAGTATTTAAATCATTATTTAAATCATTATTTAAATTTTGAATAAATACTTTAATTTGATTATTAATATCATCCATATATATTGTATGATTATCTAAATAAATCAATGTTAAGAAGAAAGCAAGTGCATAATTTTCATTATTACAACCAATAGTAGCTAATTTTTTATCAGAATTATAAGAAAAATTTGGACATTGTTTAGTAAGTTTATCAATAATAAAATCATCTAAACTAATCTTATATGAAAATAACATATTATATGGATTATCGACATTATAAAATACATTAGTAATTAATAAACAATGTAAATATGATAAATTTATATATTTTTTTAAAGATGGTGAAAACCAAATAGCATAATTATCATTTTTATAATCATTATTTGGATAACCCAATAAATTTATATATTTAAACAAAATATCTTTAGAATTTCCAATTTTTGATGAAGAAGACCAATTTTTATATTTATTATTAACAGAATTATTGTTACCCATATATTATTAATATAGAAAATAAATGTTATATTATGTTATTTATATATTGTATAAAATAAAAAACATAAATAACATCATTATGTTGTATTTTTATAGAATTCAAAAAAGTATCAAAAGTAATATTAGAATATAATTGTTGAATATTTTGTATAAGTTTAAGATTTATAATTGATTTTTTAAATATATATGTAAATTTAACATTTGATGGTAATGTAAATATAGGATAAAATATATTAATATTATGATAATCAATATTAAAATCATAATTAAAATAATTTTTATTAAATGCGGGATACATAAAATTATTATAAACAATAATAGATTCAAAATTGGAATATATATTATTTAATTTATTCAATGCAATTTTATCCCAAAAAGCATATGATTTATTAAAAATTTCAGGTATGCCAATTAAATTAATATAATCATTTAAAACATTATTACTTTCAATATTATTAAATGATATATATTTAGTTATATTATTATTTAAATTAGCACGTTTAATATTATAAGAAGAAATACAATTTCCCATAATTATATATAATATTATTATATATGTTATTTTATATTATAATAATATTAATATTATTAATATATTTTAATAGAAATTATAATGTAGATAATAATAAATCAGATGCAAAAAAAGCATATAAAATATTATTAAAAATAAGAGAAAATTATAAAAAACTAATAAAATATTGTAATAAAAAGGCGAATACATTAGAAGAATTAAAGTATAAAAATTATATAGATATAATAGAACATAAGATAGATAATGTAGAGATACAGGAAAATACAAATATAAAAAATGGAACAAGTTTTAGTATAAATAAGGGGGAAATAATATACATATGTTTAAGAAATAAAAATGGAAATTTGCATGACATGAATAAAATTATGTATGTTGCAATACATGAATTAAGTCACATAGGATGTCCAGAAAAAAATCACACACAATTATTTTATAAAATAAATAAATATTTATTAAAAAAAAGTATAGAATGTGGAATATATAATTATGAAGATTATAGAAATGATGAATATTGTGGCATACAATTAAATGAAAATATATTAAATTAATAAATATTATAAATTCTAAATAATTATTATGATAGAGAATATTTATAATAATCCATATAAAATAATATACAAAGTGAAGAATAATAATAGAAGAGATACATATTATGTATTTATATTTGTAGGCAATGTACCAAATGAAATAAAGAAAATACTAAATAAAATAAAATATTTATTAATAAACGAATTAAATAAAAATTTAAGTAGAACAGAAATGAAGAAAATGGAAAATTATTATGGAAAATTTTGGTATAAATATTTTTACAATATAGAAAATATAAAACAAAATTTATTTGATAAAAAGGAAAAATATGAAGAAAAGATTGTAAAAAAACTTGAGCCAATTTTAAGATATAAAATTAAAGAAGATGATGAAAAAATTTTAAATGATTATAAAATAAAGAAAGGAGGAGAACTAGAAGAAGATGAAGAAGATGAAGAAAAAGAAATTATAGAAAAAGAAATTGAAGAAAAAGAACCAATAGAAGAAAAAAAATTAACTCAAATAGATGTACAAGAAGAAATTGATGTAGAGGAGATGTATAAATTATATGAAGAAGAAATAGATAAAAAAAAATTAAAAGATGAAAATAGAACATTAAAAGATATATTTACAGAAGAGGAATTAGATCAAAAGATGGAAACAATAAAAGAGATAAAAATAACATATAATCAAGAATTATCAAAAATATATGAAAAATACTATATTTTCAAAAACTATATATATAATGATGATACAATAGAAATAATAAAAAATAAAATAACAGATTCAATTAAAACATTAGATATATTTAGTAAAGTTGAAAAACACGAATCATATATAATACCACAAAGAATATATTTATGGATAAATTATACGATAGAAGAAAATACAAAATTAAAAAAAATGAAGGTATCATTAGGATTTTATTATACAATTAAAAACAGCATATTAGAAATAGACAATGAACCATTAGAGTTACATAATTATGAAAATTTAAGTACTAATTTTGTAATATTAAAAGAAAATTTAATAAAAAAGAGAATTAAGTTTAATAATAAATATCAATTAATTTTAAAGGATTATGATAATTATATTACGAATAATGAAATATTTATGATTGATATATATAATGAAATAGGTTTAAATTACAATAATATAACAGAAAAAATAAATAATATTTTTGATACATATATAAAAATATATTTTCCATTAATATCAAGGCAAGAATTTTACAATATTATTGATTATGTTAATGAAAAAAATCAAATACCAGAAATAGAATCAATGAATAATTATTACAATAGTATTAAAAATGAAATATTGTTATATAATGAAATAATGGAAACAGTAAATAAAATAAAATTAGAACATAAAAAATATGATAAATTATTTGATAAAATCAATATAACACATATATTTGTTTATACAAATCCATTAACATATAAATATAATTTTACAAATTTAGAAATATCACAAATAGATTTATTTAGAATATTTGATAATTTTACAATTAATGATGAATACATAGGAATAATATATAGAACTGGAGTAGATGTGTTTTACAAAACATCAAAAAAATATTATAAAGAAGAGGAGAACAAAGATGAAATTATAAAGGCATTAAATATACAAATAAAAGGATTGACAATAAAAATTATAAATAAACAATTTAATAAAGTACTAAATGTAAATATATATAATACAGGAAAAATAGAATATAAAATGCAATGGAAAGAGGAAGAAAAAATGAGCATAGAGTATGTTAAAGAAACATACAATATAATAAATAAATTAATAGAGAAAATAAATAGAGAAGCAAAAATATTTAATTTAAATTTATTAAAAGAAGAAAATTTTTATTATAATTTTATAAATATAATACAAAAAACAAATTTAGAAAAATACAAAAAGCAAATTAATCATAATGATTTATCAGAATTTGCAAGATTATTTTTTCCATATATAACAGTAAATATAGATCCAAAAAAAAGGAAAAAAAAAATAGAAAGTGAAGAAAAAATTGGAAAATATGGAACATATTTAAGGTACAAAAGAATTTCAAATTATTTTGACAAATCAAAAATAGACAATAAAATATTACATTATTTAAAAAATTATGATATAAGTTTAAATGATATAGCTGAACAAATAAGTAAACAGTTTAATATAATAAAAGAAAAAGCAATAGAATTTACAAAAAACATAAAACTAAAATATAAAAATATAAAAACAAAGAAAAAATTAAAAACATTATCACAAATAATTAGTGATAAAATGCCAGGAATAGGAATTGATATACAAGGAAAGCAAATAAATAATTATAAAATACGTATAACAGGAATACATGATATTACAGAAATGAATAATATTATAAAATTTATAAAAATAGTTATATATTTATATAGTGAAATATATATAAAAAAAAATAAAAAATACAAATATATAAAAGAAAAATTAAAAAAAATAAATGACATAGCTAGAAGAAAAAACAAAGTAGTAGATTTTATAATAGAAAGGGGGAAAAAAAAGATAAAATCAAAGATAGAATTAGATCCAGATAGATTAGGATATAAATCAAATAAAACGGATAATAATTGGTCAAGAAAATGTCAAAATAGTGGAAAAAGGAATAGGCAACCAGATTTATTCAACATAGATAATATACAAGAGTTAGAAAATTTTGGATATAAAAATATAAATGGAAAATACAAAAAGGAAATAATACATAAAAACAAAAAATTAATATTACAAGCATTTAAATTAAAAAATAAACAAAATGAAAATATATATTATTCATGTAATCTAGAGATAAATAATGAATATATACATATAGGATTTTTATCAAAAAAGTATAATGATATGTGTTTACCATGTTGTTTTAAAAAGAATCAATTTGATAGTAAAAAGAAAAACGAATTTAATGAAAAATGTTTAATAGATGATGTTGTAGAAGAACAACATTTTAAAAAGAGTAAATTTGATAAATTATATATTATGCAATCAAGTAAAAAATTAGAAACAGGAAGAATTGCAATATTACCACATATATTAGATAAATTTTTTAATCAAAATAATAAATTTTTATTGAAATATCATTATCTAATAAACAGTGAAAATGGTTATTATTTTTTATTTGGTAATGGATATATTAGAAATTCATTATTATATAGTATAATATTAGCAGCCGATGATATAGATAATATATATGATAAAATAGAAAAGAAATTAAAAACAGATGAAAAATATTTTATTTATATTACAAATGGGAATGTAAAAATAAAATATAAAACAATTGAAAATTTTATGAATTATATAAAAAATGATAATATAGATGAAGAAATTATAAAAGATTTGATAGAATATCCAGGAATTATAAGAGACGATGGAATAAATTTGATAACATTTAAAGAAAATATAGAAACAGAAAAACAAGTTGAAGATTATGTGGTAGAATGTAATTCAGAATTTAATATGATTAAGGATTTTATTTTTGTATTAAAAAACAATAAAACATATTATCCAATAATAAATATAATAAAAAATAATAAAAGAATAGAAATAAAAAAAATATTTAATTTCAAAGAAGATGTCATAATAAATTTAAAAAATTATTATAATCTACGATGTAAAAAAATGGCAATTATCGAAAAAAAACAGATAGAATATGAAAAAATAAATGTAAAATATCAATATGTAGACGAATTTTACAAATTAAAATATTACATAACAGAAAATGAAGTAATAATACCAACAATAAATATAAAATTAAATCCAAATATAAAAATAATAAAAGATTATAAAAAATATATAAAAAATGCCGAGAAAACAATAGATGAACTTAAAAAGTATAATATAGAACTAATTGGATTAATATATGAAAAAAACAATGTAACATATATAAAATTAAACAATGAATTAAAAATACCAATAAAGTTAGAAAATAAAGAAAATTTTAAAAAATACAAATTAGAAAAAGACGAAGAAATATCAAAGAAAATAGTAAAAGAGACAATAAAAAATAAGGTAAATATAATAAAAAAAAAGGAAGAAAATTATAATTTATTAAAATATGAATTTAGCAATTATATAAATAATATAAAAAGGGAGTATAAATATGTATTAGAAAACGTAATAAATAAAAATGAAAATGACTTATACAAAGTAGTAAAGAAAATAATAAAAGAAATAATAGAAAAAACAAATAAAGTATCAATGTTTGAAATAAGAAATTATAGAGATTTGTGTAATATAAAAGGAAAACATATATGTGATAATCAATGTATAATAAAAAATAATAAATGTAAATTTAATATGTATAATAAATGGGAAGAAGAATTTATAAATAAAATAGTATTTGAACTTAAATATATAGAATTAAGAAGAAATGAAATATTAAAAATGAATAATAACTTTGTTTCAGATATAATAAATAAAAAAATATTTAAAGAAAACGAAAATGAAATTATAGTTATAACAAATGAATTAAAGTATGGGGAATATGAGGAAGAGATAAAAAAAGATGAAATAACAAATATTGTAATAAATAATAAAAATGTGCAAGAAATATTAAAAGATAAACAATTAACGAGAGCAATATCAAATGGAATTTATTATATAAATAATGAATATGATGAGAATAATAATTTAGGATATTATAATAAAATACAAGATATATTTATAAATATAATAAACAGTAATATAATAGATTATTTAAAAAAGATAGATATAAATAAAGCATATAAATTTGTTAGAGGATTACTAAATGAAGATGAAAAGATAACTATTATAGAAAAAATATATAATATAGGAATAGATATATATGATGAAAAAATGAATAAGATAAGACAATCACAAATGAAGACAAAAAATATGATTGAATTAATGAGAGTAAATAATGATATAAAATTTATATATAATATTAAAAATATAAAATAAATATATGGTTGGTGGTTATATACCAATTAGAAAAAAGATAAATAAACAATTAATATTAAAAGAGACGAGTAAAAATAGATTAATAAATATTAATGATATAATAAAACAAAAAATGGAAGATGATAAAAATAGGTTTGTAAAAATATACTATCAACTAGGTGGATATAAAAAAGAAAAACATGAGATAAATAACATAAAAATATTAAAAGTTTTTAATATTAATTAAATATATGAATACTAAAGTATATTTAGATATATATAATTATTTAGATAAAAATGTAATATATTTAGAATTAAAAAAAAAAAATAAATTATATTTTATTGAAATAAATGACGATTTTTATTTAAGAGTTGATGATAAAAAATATAAGGTAGAACAAATAGGAAAATTAACTATATTAAATAATTTAGAAATGATATGGGAATGGGGATGGTATAATAAAAGTTCTCAAGGAACAGTATTATGTGGTAAATTATTATGTTATACAATGAATTTGAAGGATAAAATTTTTTTTAATTTAATAAAAGATGGAAAAATAAGTATAAAATTTACAGAAAATACATATATAATAGATTTATTATGTGGATTATTTATGTATTTAACAAAAAAAACAGAAATAATATCATTTACACAAGACAACATTACAACATATTATTGTATATTAAGTAAATCAAAAAATGTAAATTAATAAGGAATATAAAGAAATGGATCCATAACATTACTATTAATGATAACTTTAAATTTTTCTGAACCAAATGGTTGAACCTCAATTAAATCACCATCTATTAATTCTTTATGTTTAGAATCAATAGGTGTTTTAAATTCTAGACCAGAACTATCTTTAGTATTACCATAATAATCATAAATATTACTAGTACGTCGTCTACCATATAATTGTATAACTTTTTTATCTAAATCACGATATAAATAACCGTATAATTGATAATTATAATTATAACCACTAGTAGTAAGAGATGGAAGAGTATAATTTAGATAGTTATGTTCAGGTTCATATTGTTTTTCGGGTGGATATAAAGGATTCAAAGCATAATCATATCTATTAAAATTATCAGGATGTTTAATAACATTGTTATTATTAAATGTTGGTATTCCAGTGCCTGGTATTCCAATACCTGATATATAACTAAATTTTACTAATTTATAATATATGAATATAAAAAATAAAATTAAAGTTAATAAAAAAATATTAGGCATATATAAATTAAAGTGTTATAAAATATTTAGATTATTAATATATGGATGATACAGTTACCATGAATGAATTATTAACAGAGACTGATAAAATATTAATAGACAAACCATTATTAACAACAAATTATAATAAAGATGATATTAAATATCGAAATTTAATAATTTTATTATTATCAATAACAATATTAATTTTAATAAGAAAAAATGTCAATTATTATTTTTTAATTGGTTTAATTGGAATAGTAATAATTGTATTTAATAATGTTGATAATTTATCAATAATATGATTATTTTGATTAACGAGATCACATAATATTTTAATTGATTTATTTTTAATATCTATATAAATCTTAAAATTATCATGAGTATATATAATATAGTTATTAATATCAACAGAATCATAATCATAAGATGTAAAATTATTACAAGATACATTAAAATCTTCATTTAATTTTATCAATATTGTATAAATACCATGATTTAAATTAATAAATGTAGAATTTCTATGTAAAATAGTTGAATTAGAATTTAGATTAAAGGAATAATTATCTTTATGATAAATATATACTGTTTCTTTTTTTAAAAATTTATAATGTAATTTTATATTTTTATAAATAGAAGTAAAATTTTTTAAACATTTATCATAAATACCATCATATTTATGAGTTATAAATATATCACAATAGTAGAAATGATTATTTTTCATACTAAAATATATAAATAAAAATTGAATCAATTTTTATTTATAATAAAAAAATATGATTGTAATAGATGATTATAAATTAATAAATACGATTAAAACAAAATTAAACTTATTTAACATAGAGTGTAAAAAGATTAGTAATAACAATGATGTTATTAAAATTACAAATTATAAAAAATATGTATTAAGTAATGAAAATTTTTGTGTGATATTATTTACAAAAATAAATGGAATAGACAATATATATATATATGATTTATACAATGAAATATTTTATTATATACATTTAGATTTATCTTATAAATATAATAAAGATAAAATTTATTATGGAATATATGATAAAAATAATGTATATATTATAAATAATGATTTAAAAATAAATGATACAAAATTTAACAGTATACATTTAATAAAAAAAATGGAAAATCTTTGTTCTACAAAAAATAAAACAAGTACAAAACTTATATTTATAAATGAAAATGAAATATATAATATACAAAAAACCTTTATTAAAAAAGATAATTTTATAATTAATATAGGAAAAAAAATATACAATAAATATAATGAAGAAATATTATGTGAATATTTAATTAATAATAGAAAAATACAAAATAAATTAGATTTAATCAAAGATGAACAAATTAATGAAAATTGTAAATGTATATGTCAATTTGATGAAATAAAACAAATATGGAAAAAAATTGAATAATATATTTATAATATTTATTAATAAATAATAATATTTATTTTTAATATCCATTAATGAATCATATAATATTAAATACTATCGAGATAGAGGTTTATTCTTTATATCCTCTAGAAAAAGTAAATAACTTAAAGTTACAATATAATCATATATTAAAAGATTTTAATTTACAATATAATCCAAATAAATCAAAAGAGTTAATAATACAAGATAATGTTGAAATGAAAGAACTGTTTATAGAAGAATTTAAAGATTCAGATTTAATAAGACAAGCTGTATTTAAAAATACAAATCTGTTAGATTATTTACTAATAACTAAAAAAATATTAAAATATGAACCAAATACATTAATAATACAACAATTGTATAATACAGCTGTATTAGAAAATCCAAATATATTTAAACATGTACCAGATAACTATAAAACACAATTCATGTGTATTATGGTTATTAAAAAAGATATATCTTTAATAAGATATGTACCAGATAAATTAAAAACAGAATATATATATTTGTATACTATACAAGAAAATCCATCATATATAAAAGATATACCGAATAAATTAAAAACACAACTACTGTGTGATATAGCAGTACATCTAGATATATCACTAATAAAATATGTTCCAATTAAATATAAAAAAAAAGAAATGTATGAATATGAAACAAAGAATAGACTAAAATTACTAAACATTATTGAAATACAACTAAATTTACCAAAAGATAAACAAAATAAATTAAAAATACAAGAAATGTATCTAAAATTACTAAAAGAATTTAAACTAAAACAAATGCTACTAAAGATACAAGAAAATGAAAATGTAGTTGATGAATCAAAAATACAAGACCTGTATCGAATATTAATAATAAATATACCAATTAAATGTAAATCACCAGAAATATGTGAAGAAATAGTACGTAAAAATAAAAAACTAATAAAATATATTCCATTTAACTGTAAATCTAGTTATATTTGGTTACAAGAAGTAATAATAAATCCAAATGTAATAAAAAATATACCAAAGAATTTAAGAACACTAGAAATATGTATTTTAGCTGTAAAAAAAAATCCATTGTTAATAAAATATGTACCAGAAACATTAAAATCTAATATACTGAATAAAAAAAACTTAAACAAAACAAAAGAAAAAATAAAAGAAGAAACAAAAGAAAAAATAAAAGAAGAAACAAAAGAAAAAATAAAAGAAGAAACAAAAGAAAAAATAAAAGAAGAAACAAAAGAAAAAATAAAAGAAGAAACAAA
>Ga0247727_10014048_pt1 | contig 13378 bp, 8 predicted proteins | sample WisWelCaveWW1625_FD_202498 | JGI IMG/M metagenome (GOLD analysis project Ga0247727, IMG submission 202498) | Biofilm microbial communities from Wishing Well Cave, Virginia, United States - WW16-25 | ecosystem: Environmental > Aquatic > Deep subsurface > Groundwater > Cave microbial mat | place... | reverse complement strand
AATCGGGCCGCACGGAAGCACGGACAGGTTCGGAATCGGCAGTTTGATGATCAGGTTCTCGACCGGCGTGTTCGACGACAGGTGAGTCGAGATGCCGCGCGTATGCGGAATCTTGAAGGCTTTGTGAACCGCCGGGCGGCGCAGGTCGGCGTCAATCAGCAAAACCGAGGCCCCCAACTGCGCCAGCGAAATCGCGGTGTTGACCGCCGTCGTGGTCTTGCCTTCGCCGGGCTGACTGCTGGTGATCAGGATCGTCTTCGGCGGAGTGCCGGCGGTTGAAAGCAGGACGGAGGTTCTGAGCATTCGATAGGCTTCGACGACGGATGAGAGAGTATCGAGCGTCGCCAGCTTGGTTCCATTAGGCTGCAGGCTGCGCGGGACCAAGCCGGAGAGCGGACCTCGCTTGCTCGGAGCAGACTCGATCACCTTTTGCTGCCCCTTCTTCTTTCCTTCGATGGCGCGCATCGCCACCGAATCCATCGAAGGAATCAAAGCCAGCGTCGGAAGCTGAGTCGCCCGGGCGACGTCTTCGATGTTCTTGACGGTGTTGTCCAGATATTCGAGCAGCAGAGTCAATCCGACGCCCGCCGCCAGACTCAACAGCAACCCGATCAGGATCGAGCGCATGCGGCGCGGCCCCGTAGGCTTGCCCGGAATGCGGGCCGGCTCGATGATCCGCAGGTCGTTTCCCTGCTGGGCCTTTTCGATGTCCGCCTGGTTGGTCTTCTGCAGGAAGTCGTTGTAGAGCGACTTGGTGGTCTCGACGTTCTGTTTGAGTATGTTGAATCTGATCGAGGCCTGGTTTTGCTGGATCGCCTCGCTCTTCGCTTCTTCGAGCGACTCCTTGATCAGCTTTTCGTCCCGCAGCGCGCGCTCGTAATCGGACTTCAATTTATCTTCCAGCTTCTTCGTGCTCTCGGTAATCAGTCTTTCAAACTCCAATACTTGCTGCTGAGTCTCGACGACCTTCGGGTTTTCGGGGCCGAACCGGCTGTTCAGTTGAGCAGATTGAACCTGGAGCTTGCCCATCTCGCTCTGCCAGGCGCTGGTTCGCGGGTCTGAAAATGCTTCGGGCAACTGAGCCACGCGGCCCTGCTTGACCTCCTCGAAGAGCGATTGCTTGATCTTGCGGTCGGTCTCGGCCTTGATCGCCTGGCTGTAAAGATTCGACAGCTTCTCGGCGACGAGGTTGGTCTGCTTCTCGTCCATATTGAAGATGTCGTTGTGGTTGCCGTAATTGGCCAGCTCCTGCTCGGCCTGTTGCACTTTGGCCATCAATTGACGAGTCATGGTGTCGAGCCAGTTGGCGGATTTCGTCACGTTGGAAGTCTTGTTTTCAAAACTCTCTTCGAGAAAGGCCTGGGCCACGCCGTTGGCAACCATCGCCGCAATGGCCGGATCGATGTGCGAGAAACTGATCAAGATGGCCCGCGTCTCCTCGATCCGCGACACGTTGAGATAGCCATCCATCGTGGCAACGTAAGGCGACAGCCGCTCGACCTCCTCGGCAGACGGAACGCCGTCAATTTGCGGCGGGGTCGGATCGAGTCTCGGCAATTCCCCATCGGAGTTCGATGCCCCTTTGAACTTCGAGCCGATGGTCTTGATCGCTTCGAGGACCGTTTTGCGCTCGCCCACCTCGAGAAAGCGCGGGTTCTCCTCGAGCCGCAATCGGACCACGACTTTGGCGAGCAACGGATAGGTGCGCAAATAGAGCAGATCGGTCTGGATGCGGTCGGTATCGTCGGTCTCGAAGATCGCGCTACCCAATTTGAGAATGGCGGAATTGTCCTTGATGATCGCCACTTTGGCGGAGGCCATATAGATTGACTTCGTGCGGAAAGACTCGATGGTGACGACCGTCGTCGCAATCATCGCAATCGTCAAGATCAGCCATTTGCGCTTGCGGATTTTGCGCCAGAGCTCGCGGAGGTTGAATCCTTCTTCCGCGCCGGCCGAGTTGTAATAGTTATAAGGGACTTGATCCGGGTAGCCGCCCGGCCCGCCCGGCCGGACCAAGATCGCTTCGTCAATCGGCTGAACCCGGTCAATTTTGTTCTTTTCTTCCTGGGTTTTATCCTCAGACATTTTCCCACCTTCCGAGGCACGAGGGGCAAAAATCAGTCCCGCGAGCGGCACTGATTCACGGTCGAGTTACCTTCGCCCGAATTCCTGCCGTCCCTCTCCGTATCCGTAATTGCCGTAAGTGGAGAGATAGCTGTCGTAACCTTCGCGCTTGATGTCCAGGTTGTTGAGCACGACGCCGAAGACCTTCGCTCCGACGCTGCTGAGTTCCGTCCGCGCGCGCCGCACCACTTCGCGCGTGCTGCGGCCGGCCTGAACGACCAGGATGACCCCGTCTACCATGGTCGAGATAATCACCGGGTCGGTAACGTTGATCAACGGCGGGGAATCAATCAGGATGTGATCATACCTCCCGGAGAGCAGGCGCAGCAGTTCCTTCATCCGCTCGGAGCTGAGCAATTCAGCCGGATTCGGCGGGATCGGCCCGCACGGAAGCACAGACAAATTCGGCACCCAGAGTTTGTGGATCAGCGGGTCAATCTCGACCTGCCGGGAGAGGAAGGTCGAAAGCCCCTGTGTTTGATTCATCTTGAAGACCCGATGGACGGTCGGGCGGCGCAGGTCGGCGTCAATCAGCAGGACCGACGAGCCAAGCTGCGACAGCGAGATCGCCGTATTGACCGCCGTCGTCGTTTTGCCTTCGCCCGGCTGCCCGCTCGTAAACAGGATCGTCTTGGGCGGGCTGCCGGCGGCTGACAGCAGGACCGAAGTCCGCAGCATCCGATAGGCTTCGACGACCGAAGAGAGCTGGTCGAGAGTGACGAGCTTGGTCAGTTTGCCGGAGGCTGGCTGGCCGTGGGCTGCGGCCGGAGCCAGGCTCAAACCGTTGCCGCTGACCTTGCCGTTCTCTCTCTTTGGCCTCTTGGCCGACAAAGCGCGCCCACTGCGAGCGGAACGGGAGGACACGGCGGTGATCGAAGGAATGACGGCGAGCGTGGGCAGTTGAGCGACCCGCACAACGTCTTCGACGCTTTTGACCGTGTTGTCCAGATATTCGAGGAAGAAGGCCAGTCCCATGCCGCCGATCAGACTGACCAGGAACCCGATCAGGATGGTGCGGAAGCGCATCGGGCCAATGGGCGAGCCGGGCGTTTCCGCCGGTTCGATGACCCTCAGATTGTTGTGCTGTTCCACCAACTGGAGGTCAGCCTGTTTGGTCTTTTGCAGGAAATCGTTGTAGAGCGCTTTAGCCGTGTCAACATCGGATTGCAGGATGCTGAATTGAATCGCCGCCTGGTTCTGCTGAACGGCTTCGGCTTTGGCCCGATCGAGCGCCTGTCCGATGGAATATTCGTCACGCGACGCGCGCTCGTAATCGGCCTTCAATTTCTCCTCGAGCATCCGGCGGTTGTCCCTGACCTGCTTCTGGTAGGCTTCGATCTTCTGCTCGACTTCCGCCACGCGCGGGTTCTCGGGGCCGTACTTGACGCTCAGCTCGGCAGATTCGATCTGAAGCTTGCCCAGCTCGTTCTGCAGCAATCCGATCTTCGGATCGGAGAAGGCATCGGGCAATTGCGCGACGCGTCCGCGTTTGACCTCTTCGTAGAGCGATTCTTTGAGCATCCGATCCACCTCGGCCTTCGTCGCCTGCGAATGCAGGTTGGTGAGCTTGTCGGTGGTCAGGCTCTCTTTGCCTTCGGTCGAAAAGATGCCGTTGCGCTGAGTGTAATCGGCCAGCGCCTGCTCGGCCTGCTGCACCTTGCTCTTCAACTCGCGCGTCGAACGATCCAGCCAGCTTGACGTATCGGCATACCGCGAGGTCTTCCGCTCGAAGCTTCTGTCTATGAAAATATTCGCGGTGGCATTGACGACGGCGGCCGCCAGCTCGGGGTCGGTGTGCTCGAACGAGACCCTGATGATCTCGGAATCGGGCAACGCCTCAACCTCCAGCTTGCCTTTGAGAATGTTGATGTAAGGCTGCAGGCGGGCGCTCTCTTCGGGAGTGCGCTCTTGACGGGCGCTGGGGATGGAGGAGACCGCCCTCCTGGCATCTGCATCCTCAAGCGCGGGCCGGAGCGGGCCGATCACCTTGCCGGAGATGCGATGCCAGATGTCTTTGACGGCGCCGGTGAACGATTTCTTCTGCAGGCTCCCGGTAAACTTCGGATTCTGGTCGAGCCTCAGATTGACGACCACGTCCTCGAGCAGCGGGCGGCTCTTGATGATGATCTTGTTCGTATTGAGATTGTCCGAATCTTCAATCTGGATGACCTGGTCTTTGGTCTGGACCACCGTCGGAGTGTCTTTGCCCACCAGGACGTCCGATTGAGCGCGATAGATCGAAGGCGTGCGGTGGACTTCGATGGTGATGAGGATGGTGGCAATCCCGGCAATCAGCGCAACCAGCCATTTCCGTTTGCGAACGATGCGCCACAGCTCCCGCAGGTGCATGCTGTTGTGGTTGGCGCCCCCGCTGTAATTGTGATCGCCATAATCGTAGGGCGCCCAGGCCGGCCTGGAGGCCGCAAACGGACGCATCATGGCCGTCTCTTCCGGGGTATACCCTTTATCCAGTTCTGCTCTTTGGTCTGCCATAAAATTCTTCCTGCCTCAGATGCCGCTGCTTATCGCCCGATAGGGAGGCGATAAACGAGACCGGTTCCCAGCGCCATCAACATTGCCGAGCTGACCGACTTGAAGGCGCTGTTCGGGACGTAAATCACGTCGTTGGGCAAAATCGGAACATCCTGTTTCTTGCCGTTCATTATCGCCGCGATGTCAACCGGGACTTCGGTGAACTTGCCCGTGGCGGGGTCTTCGCGGAAGATGATTGCCTTGTCGAGTTTGGCTTTGAAAGGGGCGCCCTGAGCCAGCGAAATAGCCTGGCGCAAGGTGATTCCCTGTTTGAGCTGATATTGACCCGGCGCTCTCACTTCGCCCGCGACGTAAAACACATCGGCGGGCGGGATGTAAACCACGTCGCTCGGTTGAATGATGATGTTGTGGTCGAGACGGCCTCTGAGTATTCCGCCGATGTTCGCCGTCACCAGCTCGTAATCCGCCTCGCCTTCGATCGCGGTCGAGCGGTCAGTGCCCTTTACGTTGTCAACCACCTCTTTCAACCGGTTATTGTCTCCGGTCAAATTGTTCTGGCCGCCGGTCTCCAGCTTCTCCGGCGCGGCTTTCACTTCGCGGAAGATGTAAGCCGTCGAGCCATGATTTTCCTGCAACCCGCCGGCAATCGTGATCAGGCGGAAAAGCGACGGGCGGCCGGCGATGACGTACACGCCGGGCATTTTCACCGCGCCTTGAATGAAGAAAGAACGGCTGTTGTACTGTTTGACGGTGACGTACACTTTGGGGTCTTTGAGGTAACGGCCGCGCAATCCGTCAGTGATCAATTTGGCCACCTCCTCGGTCGTCTTGCCGTTGACGTTCGTCGTGCCGAGGAAACGCAGGGGGATGTTGCCCGCCGCGTTGATCATGTAGTTGGTGGACAATTCCGTCGCATCTTCGACGAGGACTTCAATCACATCGCTGGGCGCCAGCCTGTAGTCTCCGTCGTCGTACATAATCACATCCGGGCCGACGCGCCCTCCGCCGTTGCCGCCGCTGCCGCTGCCCGAGCCGGGTTTGGAAGTATTCGGCACGCCCGAACGCGGGGCTTGAGTCTGCCCGAAGGCAGTCAACGACAAAATGAAACAGACCAGGAACACGAAGCCAACTCTCTGGCCGGGAGCCTGGCCGGGAACTGGCCTGAACTGATTGATTCTCATTGCTTGAATCTTCACGATAATACCTCCTTACTTTCACGCAGCCGCTCTCAGCCGAACGGCGCGATCGAGGAAAGCCTGGCTGACTTTGCCTTCGCTCGCCGCCGCAGCGACCTGCGAGACGACCGAGGTCAGAACCAGGAATAACAGAGCATTCGACGGCAACTGCAAATTGAAATCGAACAGGCTGTGAACGAGCAGGGCGAACAGCCCCCCGGCGCAGCCCAACGCCATCCCCGCCATCATTGAATCCCGGTGACGCAATGCCCGCGCGATGTCGCGCACCACCAGAAAGAGAAACCACAAAGCGATGAGCGCGCCCAAGATCCCACCATCGGTCAGGATTTGCAGATAATCGTTGTGCGCCTGGGAGACGAGCAGCGTCCCGTCGTGTTGGCTGTAGATCGGGTAGGCCGTTTGAAACGCCCCAAGCCCGACTCCCGTCACCCAGTTGTCGCGGATCATCGCCACGCTGTCGCGCCAGATCCAGCCGCGACTTTGAAAGAACGTCTCTTTGCCCGGGTCTTTGCTCGGAGCATTCATGATCAGCTCGCCTTTCTCGACGCGCCTGATGACCGGATCGGCCCCGACCCACCAGACCCCGACGCCTATCGTCAAGATGATCACGGCCAGCGCGCCGGCTCGAGCAACAGCCGGCGGAAGCCTGAAGCCTAATCTTCCGCTCTCGCCGAATCTCGCCCCATTCGCAGGCTTGACGCCCAGGGCGACGACGAACATCAGCCCGGCAATCAGACTGACGCTGCCGCCGCGCGAAAGCGAGACGACGGTGGCGACTCCCATAATCGCCGCCGCGAATCCATACAGGATCGAAAGCTCGCCGCGAACCGCCCGCGTCAGAATCAGAGCCACAGGAATTGGCGCGAGCAATTCCATATAACCGGCAAAGTGATTATGGTTCACGAACGGCCCGAACGGAGATGGAGGCGGGATGCTCGGTTCAAATACCCAGTAGTATTTGCCGTTCCAGGCGAAATGCTGAACCAGACCGAAGACGGCGAGAGCCAGTCCGAAAAAGACCAGGAAATTTCTCAGCCACGCCAACCTCCGGCTGCCGGTCAAAAAGTTGGCCGCCATCAGCAGCGCGATGAAAAGAACGAGTAAAACTTCCAGCGCCAGCCGCGTCGCTTCGACATCGAGCGAGATCGAAAACCTTTTGCCCGTCTCGTCAGCGACGGAAATGCTTTGCAAGCCGCCGAGCAGGAGCAAAGCAGCCAGCGGCAGAGCCGTTGACGGCACGTTGATCGTCAGACGGCGATCAGCCGCGCCCTTGATCGCCCATAAAATCAGCAGCGCGACCATCACCAGGCCGAAAACTGCCAGCGACCACGGCTCTACCGTTCCATAGGCAAGAGCGGTGAAGACAATCGCCGCCAGCAGACCGATTGAGATGACCCAATCGAGCGTGGCTCCAAGCCCCGAATTGCGATTATCCACAACTGCTGGGCGAAACATAATTGGCACCAGAGAATGCTCCGTTACTGCTCAACCAGCGTGAAATCATCGAACCAGACGATCCCTTTCGTAGGATCGTCGTAACTGAACTTCGGAATTCTCACCACCGTCAGAAGCGCCGAAGAGGCGTCCGCCGGCGCGACGAAATCAACCACCAGATGCTGCCAATCGGTCGAGCCGGCCGCGACCGGCTCCGAAACGGCGATGAGGCCGTTCAGCCCGGTGATGGCCACGCGCGGTCCTCCAAACGGGGCAGACAGGGCCGGCGTAAGCAGATCAGCCGGCTTCGCATAACACTCGAGCCGATAACGAACGCCCGGTTTGAGCGAGAGCAGTTGTTTCACTTCATACCTGAGCGTCGTGGTATCGAGGCCCGAGAAGGCCACCTTGAGCGCCCGCGCGCCGGTGCGGGCGAAGCTGCGATCAATCCCGATTCGCGCGTACTGGTTGGGGTTGATGATCCAATCGAAGTGATTGAAGTCTTTCACCGCGTCCGCCTCAAAGCTGCCGTTCCAAACCAGGCCGCCAGCCGGTTGAGATGATTGTGACGCCACTTCGACCAGTTGCAGTGGCTGCAGTGTGGTCACCGCTTCCAGCCAGATGTTGCGGGCCAGATCGAATCGTCCCGCGTTCATCAACACTGCTATCAATTCGGGACAGCGGGGCGAATTCACTCTCGCGCGTTTATCAACCGTGTTGAAGATGCTGACGGCTTCATTGACGAGCTTCTGCCCGGTCAGGAACTTCACGATTGACAACTGCGCGTCCGTATCGTTTGCGGCGAAAGATTTCAGCGTCTCGAGATTCCCGCCTGACGATTGCCAGATCGTTTCGATTGCAGCTTGCAGCAGGTCGAGGTTCGACCGCGATGCGATTCGGAACGGCTCGATGGCCTCGTTCAGCTTCCCGCGTCTGAGCAGGAGGTTGGCAAACATCCAGTTCAGCTCGGCGTGATTCGGCGCGAGCTTGACAGCCGCGCGAAGCGCGCTTTCGGATTCTTCCGGTTTGTTGTTCAACTCCAAAGCTACAGCCAGCAACCGCCGCGCTTGATAATCCCAGGGCGACAGGTTGACGGCCCGCATTGCGTGCATCTCGGCCTGGGCATCGAACTGCCCTTTGCTGGTGGCATCGGCGATCTCGGTGTCCGCCAGACGGAAATAAACGCGCGGTGAATTCGGGAAGCGGGATGAGGCGGCGACCAGAGCCTCGCGATTCAACGCCACGCGGGCATCTGCCGCCACTCTGATAATGAAGCTTGAAACAATCAGCCAGACGAAGGCCGTACCCAGAACAGCGGCTCCCAGAATGGTTGCGATAAGCCTATATGAATTATCCAGCTTTACCGTGAAGGTCACAATTATTCACTTTCTCCGGACTACTGATGAGGCGCGGCAGGGGGGCGGCAGGGATGCTCGATTTTGAGGACAAGCAGATGCCCCACTGATTATGGGACATCTGCGAACCTGTCTGTTTAGACAGCAAAAGCAATATCAATAATCCGGGGCTGAGCATTATTGATCTGACAAACTCCTGAACGCTGACGGTCAATCAGAAAAAACCGCAGTCACGGCGTTATGCCTGATGCTGAATTCGTATTTTGTGATGTCGAAACCGCAGCGCCGGCGATTCCCGCCCCGCTCGCGCCAATGAGTATCGCAGCCAGAATGCCAGGGTTAAGGCCAACCGAAGAACTCGAGGTGCTCATTCCCACGGGAACACATCGCACGCCTCGCTGCGTCGTGACGGGTGTCACCGCGACATCTGTGCCGTCAGACGAAGAAACCCCATCCGGCGTATTGACCGCGACTTTCACTCCCGCCGGAGTGCTGACCACCGCCTTACCTTCAAGCAACTCGCCGCTGATCAGCCCGTCGGAGAAACGTAATACCATCTTGGATCCCGGGCTCAGCTCGACGCGGCCCAACTTTCCGAGATTGACGATGGCGGAACTTCCCTTGTTACAAGCGACGCCGATGCGGTTGTTATCGAAGATGGTTGTGCCGGTAATAGCCCTCTTGTCGTTTACTGTCACCGACCCTGAGACTATCAGTTGGCCAACCAGTTGAGTGCCATTCCTGGTGTCTCCTGCCGCCAGGGCCGTGCTTGAATTGAAAGCCCCGAACCCGCTCAGAGCAACTGACAGAATGACAACCAATACCCTGCGAACTTTGAGTGAGTGATGTGACATAAAGGTCCTCCCGTTTGCTCACACTACCTGAGAGTTATAGGTGGATCGGGGCAGGCGAAGATTACTTCAGTTCTATTTTTTTTTCAAACTCAATTTGCCGAAGAGTTTATGAGCTTTTCGATTAGAGCTTCTCCGAGAGACACTAATGCCCGTCAATGTGAACCATAAAAGGAAACCTCATGTCGAGGCGGCTTTCGGCAGATGTTTAGAGCGTGAAGGCTTCAGCGCCGGTCGCCGACCTGCCTCAATCGAAATTTATCGGAACGGTTGAAATCAAAGCCTTTGTTTTTTATTCGATGAGGGGTGGGGAAAATCAGGAGCTGTTGGGGTCGGGGTTTGGCCCCCTCTGTTTGGCAAACCTCCGTTCGATCCCGGCTGCCGAACCTAACGTTAATTGTTTCGACAGTTAGGAGTCAAGCAGAAATTTAATCTTTCCCAGCGATTTACTGAGCGACAGAAACCGGTTGCCCTGAGACCAGATTCCCCGGAGACAAAATCACCGGCGTATCGGCGTCCAATCCTTCAACCACCACCCAATCATTCTCCCGCTTTCCGACCACGACATTTCTCTCAACCGCCTTGCCGTCTTTCATTGAAAACACTTTCTGAATTCCGGCGAAAGTCACAATCGCCGAAGCCGGAACCATCACTACGTCGGAAGTCGTCGTGGTGTGAATCTCCGCCTTTGCAAAAGAGCCGGGCCGCAGCTTCCCGTGCTGGTTGTCCACTTCGGCTTCGATAATCAGCGTGCGGCTCTGCTCCTGGAATGCAGGACTCAGCCTGGCCACGCGGCCCGAATACGCCTGGCGATCGTCACCCTCATCATCTTGCGGGGCCAGGACGCGAACCGGCTGCCCGATCCTGATTCCCTGCGCTTCGCGTTCAGGAACCTCGACGCGCAATCGCAGCGGATGCAATCGAACTATCGTCACGACCGGCGCCCCCGAATTCAGATACTCGCCGAGCGAGGCTATGCGTTCGCGCACCGCGCCGTCAAAAGGCGCATACAAGGCCGTTTCGGCAAGCTGTTGTTGAGCTATCGCCAGCTCGGAGCGCCGCTGCAGGAGCACCGCCTCGCGATTCCTCACCTCTTCGACGGCATCCTGGTAACGGCTGTCGGCGACTTTGAAGGCCGACTCTACCCGGTCAAGCTCCGCCCTCGATTGAATCCCCTGATTGACGAGCTGAATCGTTCGCTCGCGATTCGATCTCGCTTCTTCCAAAACCGCCCGCGCCTGCCGTACCAGGGCGGTGTTCTCCGCCTCTATCCTGTCATCCTCGCCCCGCGGAGGAAGGCCAAGTCTGACGCGCGCCTGCTGCAAAGCGGCTTCGGCCTGCTGCAATCTCACCTTGAAATCAGTTGTTTCCAGTCGGGCAATGACCTGCCCTTTGCGCACCTGGCTCCCCAGATCAACCTTGATCTCGCTCATTCGACCTGCGACCTTGAAGCTCAGCGCGGCCTGTTCATCGGCCGCAAGCGTTCCGGGCGCAGAGACCGTCAGCGTCAGCTTTCTGGTTTCGGACTTTGCCAGCTTGACCTGTCTGACAGGCAGGCTCGAACCAGCGCCTTCTCTTCCCCGCGAAGCCGCAAGCTGGGCTTCATCGCTGCGGCAGCCATTCAATAAGGATAAAAGCGCCAGTGATAGAAACGCGATCGTGAATCTTTCTTTCATTCGTGCCATTTTCGATTTACGTGAATTTTTGAGACCGGAGACTGGTTATTCCCACCACCTGATGCCGGCATTATATCCGGTCGCGTATTTTGCGGCCACTCGGACGGGATTATTCGAGCCTGCCGCGGCCAAATTATTTCCGCAAAACTTCCGTCATTTTGAGTTGTATGAGAAGATGCGCCCGCTTTACGCCAGCTCAATTCACGCTCGGGGGAACCAGACCGATGAACAACCGAATCAAGCTTCTCTTCGCCGCTTCCATCATCCTCGCCGCAGCCGTCCTGGCGACTGTGACCAGATCGGCTTCGACGGCAACCAAGCCGTTCCTCGAATCGGAGCTGATCTTTCCTCTCGAACACTGGCACAACCACGCCTCGTGCATCGTCGAATGCCCAAACGGCGATCTGCTGGTCTGCTGGTTTCACGGATCGGGCGAAAGGACTGCGGATGACGTGAAGGTCGAAGGCGCGCGGAAGAGGCGCGGCGCGCGGGCGTGGAGTCCGCGCTTCACGATGGCCGACACGCCCGGCTATCCTGACACCAACTGTGCAATGTTCATTGATCCGCAGCAGAGGCTCTGGCTGCTCTGGCCAACGATCCTGGCCAACGAATGGCACACGGCTTTGATGAAGTACAAAATCTCGACGCGCTACCAAGCCGAAGGCCCGCCGTTATGGGAGACGAGCGAAGTGCTGCACGTCACGCCCGGACCGGAATTCGAGGCGACGGTCAATCAGGCAATGAGCGTGCTGGAGAGCAGAATGCAAAACGAGCCTGAAGCCAGACAGGCCACGCTGCGCGAATACATCGCCAGAACCCGCAAGAACGCCGCCGACAAGCTCTTCCGCAGACTGGGCTGGATGACGCGCGCCCACCCATTCATCCTCAGTAACCGAGGGGACAATCGCAGGTTGATCGTCCCGCTCTATTCGGACGGCTTTTCGTTCTCGCTGATGGCGATCACCGACGACTGGGGCAAAACCTGGAAGACCAGCACGCCGCTCGTCGGCCAGGGCAACATCCAGCCGAGCATCGTGCGAAAGAGAGACGGGACGCTCTTCACGCTGATGCGCGACAACGGCCCGGCGCCAAAACGGCTGCATATGAGCGAGTCGCGCGACAACGGCGAGACCTGGTCTTCCCCGGTCGACAGCGACCTGCCCAATCCCGGATCGGGCGCGGAGATCATCGCTCTTCGCAACGGCCACTGGGCCTTGATCTACAACGACACCGAGCGGGGCCGCAACAGCCTGGCCGTAACCATCTCGGATGACGAGGGGAAGACCTGGAAGTGGAGACGACATCTGGAATACGACCCGTCCGACCCCGAAGCCGGCTCTTACCATTACCCCTCGATCATTCAGGCTCGCGACCGCACGCTGCACGCCAGCTACAGCTTCCACCTCAATCGCAAAGACGTCGAGAAGGACGCCGAAGGCAAGCCGCGCCGCAAGGCGATCAAGCACGCCCATTTCAACCAGGAATGGGTGATGGCCGGAGAAAAATGATGCGAAATGAGGCTTATCGAGAATTTTCTCTCGCCAGAAAAACAATCAATCGCTAGAATGTGAAATCCGAGTCCGGCTCCGAGCTTGAGCTTAGGGCAGACAAACCTCAGAGGAAAAACGAGAGCGACATGATGTACAGCCAACAGGAATACGATATGGTTCGACGGCAAACGATGCAGATCGAGGCCGAGAAACGCACGCTGCTCAGGTGGGCTTTGATTGCCGTGACCTTTATGCTTGCCGCAGCGTTGGTGTTGACCGGGTGGATGTATCGCCATTACAGCACGGCCGACAGCCAGATCAGAAACGCCGAGGAGCGGGCCGCCAACGCCGAAAGCCAGCTTCAACAAGTCAGCCGCGAGCTGGCGGAAAAGAAGGCGATACTTGAACAGAACTCCGCTTCGCTCGCCAACCAGAACGCGATCATCGAATCAACCGTCCCCAAGCTGCTCAACCGGACGGCGCGCGAACCCGAGCTGGCCGAGCTGGCCCAGGCCATCTACCAACAACCCGGCCATGTGATCCCATTGCCCAGCATTCCGCCCAACGAAGTTTTGCGCAGTTACCGCCTGCGTGTTGACGGGCAGCCGTTCAAATACACGCTCGTCCCCGGATTGCTCGACGGCAATTGGGTGCTTTATTCCGTTCTGGTGAAGAATCGGGAAGATTGAGATAGGCGGTGGTGGAACAGGGCGTTGCCGTTTACGCTCTTTCTACCGTCAATCAGCTCGCGACGGA
>Ga0247727_10014047_pt1 | contig 13379 bp, 10 predicted proteins | sample WisWelCaveWW1625_FD_202498 | JGI IMG/M metagenome (GOLD analysis project Ga0247727, IMG submission 202498) | Biofilm microbial communities from Wishing Well Cave, Virginia, United States - WW16-25 | ecosystem: Environmental > Aquatic > Deep subsurface > Groundwater > Cave microbial mat | place... | reverse complement strand
CGCATGACGGCCTACCGGCTGGCGGTGATCCACGAGCAGTTCGGAGAACTGGACGAGGCGCTGGCCCTCTACACCCGCTCGCTCGAACCACTCCCCGACACCGAGATCGACTGCGGCTGCGAGCAACCGGATCTGGCCGCGCGGGAGAAAACCGCGCGGGCTTTGTATGCGAAGCGGCGCGGAGACGAAGCCGGATTCGAGGCCTATCGGCGCAGCCTCTCCACAGATTACCGTTAGCAGACTGCTAGATTACCCCGCCATTACTTCCGTCGCCCCTATCCTTGCGCGTAGCCTGGAAGATGATGACGCGCGCGCGCTGGTGGATGACGGCCGCCTGGTGGGTGATCCTCCATGGCGGGGCTCTCTCCTCGGAACTAATCCCGTGGCGGCAATACATAGAAGCCGGGAACGAGTATCGAAAGCAAGGGCGCTACGCCGAGGCGGAGGAGAAATATCTGGCCGCGCTGCGAGAGGCGGAACAGTTCCCCTCGCCGGACCCTCGCCTTGCCGCCAGCCTGCACAACCTGGCCACGCTGTACTTTGATCAGGGCCGCTACGGGGAAGCCGAGCCGCTCTACCGCCGCGCGCTGCCCCTTTGGGAGCAGACCCTCGGGCCCCAGCACCCGGATCTGGCGACCAGCTTGAACAATCTCGCCGCCCTCTACTTCCGCCAGGGCCGCTACCACGCAGCCGAACCTCTGTTCCAGCAGGCCTACCGCATTCAGCAGCGGATCCTGCCGCCGGACCATCCGGACCTGGCCCTGAGTCTCAGCAATCAGGCGACGCTCTACCACAGCCTGGGCCAGTATGCCGAGGCCGAAACTCGCTACCGGAGAGCGCTTGCCTTGGGGGAAAAGATTCTCGGCCCCACGCACCCGCAAGTCGCCTCGACCATGAGCCTGCTCGCCGAGCTCTACCACGCTCGCGGGCAATTCGACGCAGCCGGGCAACTCTTCGAGCGGGCCCTGGCGTCCCTGGAGAAGTCCCTGGGGCCCCAACATCCGCGCGTGGCGTCGACCTTGCACAACCTGGCCGTGCTCCACCGAAACCGGGGCCTCTACCACCAGGCGGAGCCGCAATTCCAGCGAGCGCTGGCCATCCGGGAAAAGACCCTTGGCCCCCGGCACCCCGACGTGGCCGCCAGCTTGAATAACCTGGGAGAGTTGTACGTCGCCCGCGGCCGTTTTCTCAAGGCCGCTCCCCTGCTCTCCCGTGCCTTGGAGATCGCAGAGAAATCGCTGGGCCCCCAACACCCCGATGTGGCCACCAGCCTGAACAACCTGGCCGCCCTGCACAACGGCCTGGGCGATCCCGCCAGGGCCGAACCGCTTCTGCGGAGGGCGCTGGCCATCTGGGAGCGAAGCTTGGGCCCGGAGCACCCCGACGTCGGCTCGCTTCTCAGTCACCTGGCAGTGGTCTTGAGCAGGCAGGGCCGGCGCCGGCAAGCCGAAGTGCTCTTCCGGCGGTCCCTGGCGATCTTCGAAAAGGCCCTGGTATCGGAAGATCCGATCGTAGCTGCCCGGCTGACCAACTACGCCTCGGTTCTGCGAAACAACAATCGAAAGGATCTGGCCTCCAGCCTGGAGGCCCGCGCGCAGGCCCTGCGGGAGAAGCAGCAGCTTACTGCAGCCCCACCTTCTGCAGCAGGCCGCTGAATCTCAGATCGGAGCGCAGCGGGTCGTGGATTGGATCCGCTTGCAGCCAGCCCAGCCGCGCGTCATGCTCCTGGCAGGCCTTCTCGAGCCACTCCAACGCCTGCTTCTTGCGGCCCAGTCCAAGGTGGATGATGGCCGTGTGGAACGGCGAGACGTAGGAGCTGGCGGAACGAAGACCGAGCTCGTCAAGCAACTGCCGCGCCTCCTCCCGCCGCCCGGAACGCCCGTAGGCGTAGCCGAGCCCACCCAGCGTCAGCGGGCTGCCTCCGGACAGATCGCGGGCCTTCTCGAAGGCGGCGATGGCCGGCTCAAACTTCCCTTTCTGCGCGTAAGCCCGCCCGAGCCCCCAGTGCCCCAAGTGGTAGTTGGGAGCGAGGTCAATGGCCTTGCCGAATTGCTCCACTGCTCGCTCGTACTGGCGCGCGTAGTAGAAGGCGGTGCCCGCCGAGGAATTGATGAACAGCGAGAGGGGATCGAGCTCCAGTGCCCGCTCCATCTCGGCGATGGCCTCGGCGAAGCGCCGCAATGGGGCCAGGCAGAGCATGGCATAGCCGTGGTGCGCGGAGGCGAAGCCGGGCTGGAGCTCGATGGCGCGCTGAAATTCCCCCTCCGCGCCGCGCCAGTCCCAATCGAACACCGCACGGTTGGCGGCCACCGAGGTGTGCGCCTCCGCCAGTGTGTCGTCGAGCTCGACGGCCCGCTCCGCCGCCGCCCTGGCCTTGGCCATTACTGCATTCGCGGGGATCCCGCCCCAAATCACCAGCAGGTTGTAGGAGTCCGACAGCCAGGCGTAGGCCGAGGCGTAATGGGGATCCTCCCCGATGGCCCGCTCGAAGAATTCGATGGCCTTCCGCAGTCCCTCCGGGGTCTGCTGATTAAAGTAGTGGCGCCCCCTCAAATAGGAGTTGTAAGCCTCCAGGTTCCGCGTGTAGCGCCCCACCAGCTCCGCGCCCGGCTCCCCCACCAGCCGGATTCGCAGCGTGTTCACGATGGCGCGGGAAATCTCGTCCTGGATCGCGAAGACATCTTGCATGCGCCGCTCGTAGGTCTCAGACCACAGGTAGTGTTGGTCGGTGACGCGGATGAGCTGGGCGGTCACCCGCAGCCGGTCACCGGCCTTGCGCACGCTGCCTTCCAGCACCGCGCCCACCGCCAGCCGCTTGCCGATGGTTCCGATATCGTAGGTCTTGCCTTTCAGTTGGGCGGAGGAGGTCCAGGCGACCACCTGCAATCCCCCCACCTTGGTCAGCGCCCGGATCAACTCTTCGGTGAGTCCGTCGCTGAAGTATTCGTTTTGCGGGTCGTCGCTGAGGTTGACAAACGGCAGCACGGCGATGGTGTGCCGCTCGGCCGGAACGGGGCCGGGGGTTAGCTCGATGGCATTCCGGTTCTTGAAAACGGGGACATAACTGCCCTTGCGGAACTCGATCCGCACGACATCGTCCCGCCCGGCGGTCTGGTAATACCTCTTGAGCTTGGCGCGGAGCCGCCGCGCCTCCACCCTCACGATGGGCTCGATCCGGGGATCGTAGGACGGTTTCCGATCAAAGACCTCGACGCCCAGCAGATACTCTTTGAGCTGGCCCGCTTGCCCCTGCAAGGCCCGCTCGACGGTGAAACGCAGAAAGCGGCAGAGGCGCAGGGAGTGGAGGAATCCCTTGCTGCCAGAGATCTTTTCCAGTTGCGCGAGGACAGACTGCGGGGCGATTTCCGCCGGGGAGGGAACAGTGAGAGGGCTTCCAGCGTTGGGTTCTGTATCTACCGAGTGCATGGGCTTCCCGGCTCGTTTCCGAATCCGCTGAAGTAGTGTAGATTCGCCGTCCACCGAAAAAGATTCACGTTTCATCCGCCAGTCAGGCCAGCGCCCGCCGGACGGCCTGGAAGACGCGCCGAAACATGGCTGCCGTCAGCCGCCCGGTCTGGGTATTCTGACGGCTGGGATGGTAAGAGGAGATCAGCAGGGGCAATCCGTCGGGCAATTGATGTCGCCGGTTGTGACCAAACGGATAATCCGACAGGACTCGAATTGCGCCGCGCGAGTGGAGGATCCCCAGGTAGGCGTCGTGGGCCAGCTTTCCCAAGCTCACCACGATCCGGACGTTGGCTAGCAGTTCCAGCTCGCGCTCCAGGTACGGGCGGCAATTGGCAAACTCTTCGGCGCTCGGCTTGTTGCCGGGTGGGGCGCAGCGCACCGCAGCGGTAATGTAGAGGTCGGTGAGCCCCAGACCATCCTCTCGGGAAACCGCCGTGGGCTGGGAGGCAAAGCCGGTCTGGTGAAGGACCGCGTAGAGGAACTCACCCGAGCCGTCGCCGGTAAACATGCGGCCGGTTCGGTTCGATCCATGCGCGCCGGGCGCCAACCCAATGATCAATACCCGCGCCTTCGGGTCCCCAAACGAGGGCACCGGGCGGCCCCAATACTCCCAGTCCGCAAAGGCCCGCCGCTTCCGCTCCGCAACCTGCCGGCAGTGGTCAATCAAGCGCGGGCACCGCCGGCACTCGACGACTTGCTCTTGCAGGATCGCCAGGTTGAGAGGGGACCCCTGGAGGCCGGTTATAAGCTTCGCCGGCTGCAATATTTTGCTGGATTCAGAATTCAAAATTCGAATCGGGCCGAGATCTCCGCCGTGCGGGCGCCGGCGCCTTCCGTGCCCAGGGTGCTCGTGATACGCCCCACTGCGCCCGGCGCTGTGATCGTAGCGGCCGGGAGGTTGAAGTTGGGGTGGTTCGCCAGGTTCTGGAATGTGGCCTGCAGGCGAACCCGATGACGCTCGCCCACAGGAAACCGCTTGTGCACACCAGCGCTCCACACGGCCATGCCGGGGCCGCTGAGGATGAACGGCGCTGAGTTGCCGAACCGGCCGGACCCGCGCGGCGGGGTCGCAAACGCCGCGACGTCAAACCAGCGGGTGAGCGAACGCTGGGCGGCGGGAAGGTTGCCGTCAGCGATGCGATCCGGACGCAGCGAACCCGACCGCGAAGTCGCGTTGGTGTTGGAAGGATCGAACCCGGTGAACAGGGGGTGAAACCAGAAGCCGCTCTGAAACAGCAGAATCCCGGAGATCTCCCAGCCGCCGATCAGGTAGTCCGCCGCCGCAGGCAGGTTCCCCGCCAGGCGCTTGCCCTTACCCACGGGCATTTCCCACACCCAGGTTGTGAGCCAACGATGCGGTCGTGCGAATCGCACACGCGAGTATTCCCTGCGGCGGTCGAATGTGTCCTCGATCAGGTCGCCGGTCTCGTTGCCGTCGCCGCCGTCGGTCCAATTGCCGGTCCAGGAATAACTCGATTGCAGGGTCAGGCCTGCGGACAACCGCCGGTTGAACTCGGCGTGAAAAGCGTGGTACTTGGCCGTCTGGCCGTTCACCCGGCTGAAAATGGTGTTCCACAGCGGAAACGGCGCCTGCTCCTTGACGAACGGGACGGTCGAGCGGAACGGCTGATTGTAATCGACCTGCTGGACGATCTTCACCGACCGCGATCCAATATAGCTCAGGCGCACCCCGGTGTCGCGGAGCACCTCGCGCTCGACGGTGAGGTGCCACTGGAAGGTGTACGGGTTCGGCATGTCGATCTGGTTGGCGGTCCGGAAGTCGGCCACCCCCGTAATAATCTGGTCGGGGAAGGCGCGGGGGAATTGCAGAAGGGGAAGGCCGGCGGTGATGCGGTTAGTAAAGGTCTCCGTGGACGCCGTGTGGATGTTGCGCAGCGAGCCGAACACGGCGCCGATCAGGTCGTTGATGAAGACACCGTAGCCCCCGCGGACCACGGTGCGGTTGTCGCGGAAGGGCCGGAAGGCGAAGCCGAGCCGTGGGGCGAAATTGTTCAGATCCTTCCGGCGGAGCGACTCGGGGAGACCGGCCTCCTGGGCGGTGACAATGGGCGTGTTGCCGATGGTCGCGCGGAACACTGGTTCGGTATTATTGATTCCTTTGGTGGGCACGATCACCCGGCCGGTTGCCGGATCGAAGGTCGAGATGTGGCCGAAGCGGTCCCGGAACGGCGGGTGATACTCGTAGCGCACCCCGTAGTTGAAGGTCAGTCGCGGGGAAATCTTCCAGTCGTCCTGCCAGTAGAAGTTCCAGTTGCGGGTGAAACCCTCGGCGCGCCGGCGGGCGACGATCCGCTGGGTGGTGGTGGGCAGCCCCAGCAGGAAGTCGCCGTAGGCGTGGCCGCTGAAAGTGTTCTGGAAATTAAAGTTGCCGAACATCCCTGCGCCGCTGACGTTGGTAATGTTGGTGACACGCAGCAACCGGACGCTCGCGCCCCACTTCATCGAGTGGGCGCCCCGAACCCTGGTCATGGTCTCCTGGAACTCAGAGGAGCCGCTCAGCTCGTTGTCGAAGGTCGATTGCGAGAGCGTGGTGAAGCCGGTGATGGTCATCTGCGGGAAGCCGGCCGGATGATCGTGGGGCCGTGGAAGGGGCCCTCGATGCGCCGCCACTGCCGGGCGAAGCCCCCGCGGAACTCGTTGACCAATTGTGGGGTCAGGGTCCAGCTATGAGAAAAGGCGAGGCTCCGCACGTGCGGAGTCTCGCGGCTGGGGCCGATGGTGGGCAGCGCGAAGTTCAGGGTTCCGTCCTTCAGATTCTTAAAGCTCAAGCGCGCGAAAAGAAAATGGCGGCCGGCGGTATGATGATCCAGCCGCAGGTCGAACTGATCGGACTTGCGGCGAGTGGGGAACGATCCCCGGAAGTTGCCCGAAAGCAGCGTCGGAGGACCGAAGTTGGGGAGCGGGTAAAACTCCTGCAAGCCGAGCGAAGTCCGGCTCAGCCGATCGGGGGGAATCCGGTTGTTGGCAAACGGCGACCCGCTCCGGGGATCGCGCAGGGTCAGGCCCGTAAAGTCGCCATTGCGGAGCGCCACCGAAGGAACGTTCGGCGTAAGCACGGCTTGGCCAGCCACCCGGTTCCCCTCGTAATCCATGAAGAAAAACGTCCGGTTGCGGCCCTGGTAAAGCCCGGGCAGCGTCACCGGCCCGCTCAAGCTGCCGCCGAAGGTGTTGGCCACCTTGAGAGGAACGCGGGTGGCGAAGAAGTTTTGCGCGTCAAACGCGCCGTTCTGGTGGTGATGAAACACGCTGCCGTGAAAGTCGTTCTCTCCCGAGCGCGAGATGGTATCCACATTGGCCGACCCCTGGTGCTCGGCGCTGTTGTTCACCGAGCTGATCCGCATCTCGCTGACGATCTCGGCCGAGGGGAACATATTTACGAGGATGTCGTGGTTCCGCATGCCCAGGGTGGAGATGCCGTCGATGGAGGTCTCATTCTGGGATTGGCGGCTGCCGGCGATGGAGAAGTTTTCGGCGCTCCCGCGGATCTGTACCCCAGGGGCCAGGGCGATGGCAGAGACCAGGCTGGTCGAGCCGGCGCGGAAATTCAGGGGCAAGGCGCGGACGTCAATGGCGTGGTCGATGGCGGCCGACTCGGAGGTCACCACCGGGGTGCCTCCCGCCGAAACGGTGACCTCGGTCTGGGCGCCTGCCACCTCCAGCCGCGCGTCAATGCGAACCACCTGCCTGGCGTCGAGTGCAATGCCGCTGTGCACAAATTTGCGGAACGACGGCGCTTCGACGGTGACCTCGTACCGCCCCGGGTTCAGGTTGTGGGCCTCGTAATTTCCGTATTCATTGGTAGTGAACTTCAGACTGACGTTGGTTCCCACGTTTCGGACTGTCACCGTCGCCTTGGGGACCACCGCGTCGGTGGAGTCCCGCACCGTACCCTGCAAGGTGGCGAGGGTGGACTGCCCCCACCCGGGCAACGCGCACAACACAGCGATCCACAAACAGCGCATGATGCCCTCCGCGACAACATAGTAGCACCTTCGAGCGCGGACGCTCGATTCGGCGGTTGGAGACTCAGATCTCCAGACCTGGCAGCCCGCTTGCCTTCTTGCTTCCCGATTTGCTATATATGCGACGAGAATGACGCCTTGCTCAACTTCTCGGCCCGTTGTGATGGGTAAGGGCTAAATGGATGCAAACACAGGCTTCTAAAATTCACCGGAAATCCAAATCCACAGGCGGAGCGCGAACCGGCAAGTCGGCGGGTGCTGCCAGCCGCAAGGTCGCCCCAGCGGCGGGTCGAGCCAAGCCGACGCCTGCGAAATCCAAAGCGCCGCCCCCCACACACGCCCCCGCCGTCGCAACGAAGCGTTTGGAGTTGCCAGCCAAGCCGCCACGCTCGATCGCCCGGTTCACGAGCCCCGCGCCGCCGCGACTGCCCGATGTGGCGTCGCTTCGCGCCCAGCGGGCCGCCCAAGAGAAGCAGCGACAGCAGTTCGAGGAAGCGGTTCGACTGTTCCACGCTCAGAAGTTCGATCGGGCCGAAGCGCTTTTTCAACGGGCTCTGGAGGGCCCCAATCGCACCCTGGCGCACCACGCTCAAGTCCACGCCCAGATCTGCGCAAAACGGCTTCACCCGCCCGCCGTCAGCCTGAAAACCGCTGACGATCATTACAACTACGCGGTTACCCTGATCAATGCGCGCAAGCTGCAGGAAGCGGCCGCTCATTTGGAAACAGCATTGCATCTGGCGCCCCAGGGCGATCATATTCACTACGCGATGGCGGCTGCCCAAGCGCTGCAGGGGAACCCGCAGGGGGCTTACGAGAGGCTCAAGACTGCCATCGATCTGCAGCCCCGGAATCGAATTCTCGCTCGCGGCGATGCTGATTTTGCCGGGATTCTGGAGTATCCTCCCCTGGCTTCTCTTCTACAATCAGAACGTGGAGGTCCTGTCAAGACGCCCTAGATCATGGCCACCAAATCCTTAGCGCGGGCGGGCGGGCGCACGCCGGGCGTCGAATTAAGGAAAGGCAATCCAGCGAAAGCAAGCGGCGCGACGTCGGAAGCGCTCGCCGATGAGTTGGCCGCCTCCCGGCAATCCTCGGAGCCGTTGAGATTTGTTTGCCTGGGCGGCGGCACCGGATTGGCCGTCCTGCTGCAAGGCTTGAAAGCCTATGTCTACCCGCCGTACCGCCCCGCCCCGCGCCTGGCGCCGGATAACCGGTTTGAGCCGGCGGAAATCACCGCGATCGTCACGGTCACTGACGACGGGGGCAGCTCAGGCCGGCTGCGGCGTGAATTCTCCGTCCTGCCCCCCGGCGATATTCGCAACTGCATCGTGGCCCTGGCCGAGGACGAGGATATGCTGTCCCACCTGTTGCAGTACCGCTTCGGTTCCGGCCACGGGTTGAAGGGCCACAGCTTCGGCAACTTGTTTTTAACCGCCCTCACCCGCCTTACTGGCGATTTTCAACAAGCGGTGCAAGTCTCCAGCGAGGTCCTCGCCATTCGCGGACGCATCTTCCCCTCCACAGCAATGGACGTGGGTCTTCTGGCGGAGCTGGAAAACGGCCGCACCGTTCACGGGGAATCCCGGATCGGGCGCAGTCGATCTCGCATTCGCGCGCTGCGCCTTTCCCATAACCCCTGCCAGCCGCTGCCGGAAACACTGGAGGCCATCGCAAGAGCCGACCTGATCACTCTGGGACCGGGATCCCTTTACACCAGCGTCATCCCCCACCTGCTGATGAATGGGGTTCCCCAGGCGCTCGCCGCTTCCCGCGCCGTGAAAGCTTACGTGTGCAACCTGATGTCGCAGCCAGGCGAATCGATTGGCTATACCGCCGCCGACCACTTGAGAGCGATCCTTGCTCACGCCGGAGTGAATCACGCGCGTCGCCCGCTGCTCGACTACGTGATCGTGAATTCACGAAAGGCGCCGCCGCGGGTGATCCACCGCTACTCCCGACACCGCGCGCACCAGGTGGAGACCGACTGGGAGTCCCTGTCCGCGCAGCGGGTTCAAGTGTTGGCCGAAGACCTGCTGGCGGAAGGCCCTGTGGTTCGTCACCACCCGGCCCGTCTGGCCGCCCTGTTAGTCGGTCTGGCCCGGCAGGGAAAGATGGAGCGGCTCGGGTCATGAATCCAGATTTTGCCATTGTCATCCTGGCCGCCGGCCTGGGCACGCGAATGAAATCGCGCATGGCCAAGGTGCTGCACCGCGCGGCCGGCAAGACCCTGATCGAGTGGGTGACCGAGACGGCCCTTCTCCTGGCGACGCCGGAGCGGATCTATATCGTTGTCGGTCATCAGGCCGACCAGGTTCGACAGGCGCTGGAACCGCAGGGCGTCCGGTTTGTCCTGCAAAGCGAGCAGTTGGGGACTGGGCACGCCCTGCTGGCGGCGCGCGAGGTGGTCGGCTCCGCCGCCGCTCGCCTCCTGGTCCTGTACGGAGATTGCCCTTTGGTCTCCGCAGAGACGCTCACCTCGCTGCTGGACTCTCACCGGGATTCCCCCGCCGCCGCCGCCACCGTTCTCACCACGCAACTCGCGGACCCCGCCGGATACGGCCGCATCGTTCGCACCCCCGCCGGAGAGTTCCAGGCGATCGTGGAAGACAACCAGGCCAACGCCGGGCAGCGCGACATCCGGGAAATCAATACCGGCATCTACTGCTTTCAGTCAGCCCCGTTGTTTGAGTGTTTGACCAGGGTGCGGCCGAATAATCCGGCCGGGGAGTACTACCTGACCGATGTGATCGAGCATCTCATTGCGCAGGGCTGTGCGGTCCGCAGCCTCCCGATCCCGGACTCTTCGCAAGTCCTGGGCATCAATACGCGCGTCGAATTGGCCGAGGTCGAAGCCGTCCTGCGCGCTCGCACAGCGCGGCAGTTGATGCTGGACGGCGTCACCATCCACCGGCCAGAAACGGTTACCCTCGATGCCGGCGTCTCGATCGGCCCCGACACGGTGCTGGAGCCCTTTGTTCAGGTGCTCGGCCGCGCCCGCCTCGGGTCGGGCTGCCTGGTCCGCTCCTATTCGGTGATCAGCGATTCGGTTTTGGGCGACGACATCACCGTGGAGCCGTTCTCGCTCATTCATGACTCCGAGATCGAGCAGGGCGCCCGCCTCGGACCTTATGCGCGGTTGCGCGGCGGCAACCACGTCGGACGCGACGCCCGCGTCGGCAACTTTGTGGAGCTGAAGAAAACCCGCCTCGGGGCGCGGTCCAAAGCCCTGCATCTGGCCTATCTGGGAGACTCGAAACTCGGCGAGGGGGTCAATGTCGGGGCGGGGACCATCACCTGCAACTACGATGGGGTGGCCAAGCATCCCACCGTGATCGAGGACGGGGCCTTCGTAGGCAGCAATTCTACATTGGTGGCGCCGGTGACCATCGGTAAGGGAGCCTACCTGGCCGCCGGCTCCGTCATCACCCAAGACGTCCCGGCTGAATCGCTTGGCATTGGCCGCAGCCGCCAAACCAACAAGCCTGGCTGGGCCGCCGCCAGGCGTAAAGCGAAGTAGCCCGCGCGCATCAGCCAGCGCTCGACCGACTTTTTCCTGCGTGCTTACGCCTCGGCGGTGCTTTCGGCTACCTCCAGCAGGTGCTTGGGACGCCACTTGTCGCTGTCCCAACCGCAGCCTTCGGCAAACTCCAACCCTACCAGGTAGCCATACTCGCCTATTTCGCAGTAGCGCACCTTGGCCTCCCCATCCAAGCCGCGCGTGTGGAGGTGAACGGTTCGACCTACCGGCGCCGGCAGGTCCAAATTCACGCACATGCCCGCCGGGCTGACATCCTCCAACACGCCAACATAGGAGATCCTATTGTTCTCATCATCCTGCCAGGCGACCTGCACGAAGTCGGAGCACAACTGCCGGGACGTTTTCCGCTTATTGTTCTTAGGTTTCAAGATCCTCCTTCAGTGTCTTTCTTATCGGCCCGGAATCGCCTGGCGCGGCCCGTTTTTCTCTCCCACTGTGGTCCTGCTGACAGAGCCAGATTTCCACCTGCTAACCTTTTGACTTACAAGAGCTTATAGTTGTTGTAAAACACTTGGATTCGCCCCCTATTTGTGATATAGTGCGTTTTTCTTGACAATTACCCCCGACCGTGCCTCCCGCAGAATAGTAGGGACTGTAAGGCTTTTGTTTTCAATAGATTACATTGATTGATCGGGTTTTATCGGGCAGTTAGCCGGACTCCTACGGACTGCTGATCAACGATGGACGCTTGGCAACAGATTCTTCGGCAATTACAGCTCTCGGTAAGCCAGGAAAGCTTCCAGAACTGGCTTGAACCCACGCAGTTCAGCCACATTGAAGGCAAGTCCCTGGTGGTGAGCGTGCCCAACCCCAGCGCCAAGCAATGGTTGGAAAACGAGTACCAGTCACAGATCCTGAACACGGCCCGGCATCTGGCCATGGACTTCCAGACCGTTGTGTTCGTGGCCGGCGAACCGGCGCCGAAGGTCGCCTCAGCAGGCCCCTTACCGCTGCAGACGCAATTCAACTTCGATGCGGTGGCCCAGGTCTTCAACCCGCGGTACACCTTTGAAGCTTTTGTGGTTGGCAGTTGCAACCAATTTGCGCACGCCGCGGCCCGGGCCGTGGCTACCAACCCCTCCCGCACTTACAACCCCCTGTTCCTGTACGGCGGCGTGGGAATGGGAAAGACCCATCTGATGCAGGCCATCGGCAGGGAGTTAAAGAAGAATTTCCGGGAGATGAAGGTCATCTATCTCTCCAGCGAGCAGTTCACCAACGAAATGATCAACTCGATTCGCTACGATCGGATGAGCTCGTTTCACGAGCGTTTCCGATCCGTCGACGCGCTGCTGGTGGATGACATCCAAGTCCTGGGCTCCAAGGAGCGCACCCAAGAGGAGTTCTTCCACACTTTCAATACCCTCTATGAAATGGGCAAGCAGATTGTGATTTCCAGCGACAGCCCCCCGAAGGAGATCCCGGGTTTTGTGGACCGGCTTCGTTCCCGATTTGAGTGGGGACTGATTGCTGATATCCAGCCACCGGACCTCGAAACTAAAATGGCCATCCTTGACCGCAAGTCGGAGGATGAAGGAATCCACCTGCCGGAAGATGTTCGCGCTTACATGGCCACCAAGATGAAATCCAACGTCAGGGAACTGGAAGGCGCGCTGATTCGGCTGGTTGCCCTGGCCTCCCTGACTAAGGCGGAAATCAACATCTCCATGGCCCAGCAAGCCCTCAAGTCCATCGTCAGCCACAGCGAGCGCAAGATTACCACCGAGATGATTCAGAGGGCGGTGAGCGAGGAATTCAGCCTGAAACCGGGCCAACTAAAGGAGAAGACCAACGCCAAGATGATCTCCTACCCGCGCCAGATTGCGATGTACCTGGCCAAGGAGCTCACCGCCGCTTCGCTGCCCGAAATCGGCAGAGCGTTTAGCGGCAAACACCACACGACCGTGCTGCACTCCGTGAGAAAGATTGAGGGTCTGCGGCGGTCAAATAGCGATTTAAACAGGTTGATCCACAAGCTAATTGACTCATTTAACTAGACATAGCCAGTTTTCTACAGTGGGGATTTTGAAATCTGTCAAGGCGTGTGAAGCTTGGGGGCTCCCGTTAGGATTTATCTTGGGATGCGGCAGGTTATCCACAACAACGGCTTTCGGCAAGTTCTTGATTCAAAGCCAAATAACCAGCTTTCCACAAATCCTCAAACTCCACGATAAAGAGATATTATTCTTTGTATAATAGAAACACTATTTCTTATCGTAGCAGGGACCCATGGAATTTACCATTAGCAAGCAGGACCTGGCCAAAGAGCTAAGCCTGAGCCAAGGGGTGGTGGAAAAGAAGACCACCATACCTGTGCTTTCCAACGTTTTCCTGGAGGCGCAGGGCGAGGAGTTGTCCCTGACATCGACCGACCTGGAATTGTGGGT
>Ga0247727_10014046_pt1 | contig 13379 bp, 12 predicted proteins | sample WisWelCaveWW1625_FD_202498 | JGI IMG/M metagenome (GOLD analysis project Ga0247727, IMG submission 202498) | Biofilm microbial communities from Wishing Well Cave, Virginia, United States - WW16-25 | ecosystem: Environmental > Aquatic > Deep subsurface > Groundwater > Cave microbial mat | place... | reverse complement strand
AGCAAGTCAAAGCCTTGAAGTCGTTGCCGCTGAAATAGGAGGCGACCAAGATGAGATTCACTTATTGCCTATTCAGTGTCCTTGCACTCTCATGCCTCGCGGGCTGCGGTGGCGGTGGCGGTGGCGGCGGCGGCGGCGGCGGCCCCGTGCCCTCAACCATCACCGGCCAGGTGTTGACGCCGGGAGGCTTGCTGGCCAATCGCAGTCTGGAGGCTGTGAAACCTCAGACTTTGCCGGTCGGTGCGGGAGTCACGGTTGAACTGGTGAGGCTGGATGCCTCCGGCACTGAATCGCCGCCACTAACTTCGACCACAACAGTCAGCAACGGCACGTTTACTCTGATCCTGCCGGCGGGCGTTGTCGTCCCCGCGCCCGACTTGTTGCTGCGGGTGAGGCTCACTGCGACCACGCGACTGCGCACCTTCGTCACCGGCGCTTCGGGGCAGGAGATTCGTCCGACCAGTGAAGCCGTGGTGCGCGATCTGCTGGAAACCGCGCAACGCCAGCAAGTTGCGCCGGCCAATCTGTCACTCGAAGCCATTCGGCAGGCGTTGGACCGCGCCCACGCGCTGGGCACCAGTCTGGAGCAGGGCACCACGGAATCGGCGATTACACAAATTCGCGGACGCGTGTCGCAGGATGACAGTTACCTCAACGGCCGCAGCGGCTCAGCCGGACGGGGCAACCTCAGCGGTCGCGTCGTGCGGCAGGGTACCGGCGTCGCAATTTCAAACTTCAGTATTAAGCTTGACGGAACGGCGATCGAGTTCACTACGTTGAGCACGTCGAACGGTGCGTTTCAACTGCGCGAACTCACACCCGGAACACATGTACTTGCAATCGAAACCCCCTTGCTCATTGCGACTGTGCAGGTTTTCGTGAGTAGCGGCCAGACCATCGCTTTGGGCAACGTGGCCCTGCAACCGAGAACCGCGCCCACACCACCACTCTCTTGATCGGCCCGAACCGCCCGCCCCCTTCGCGCGTACCTCATTGCTGACGATTTCGGGCTGCGCCAAACTACCGTGACCTTGGGGGTGGGTTGCGGAGTAGGGTGCCAGCACGGCATTGAGGCTGGTGGTTCCTGTGTTCCGCGACTATGTCTTCTTTCCCGGCAATCGATTTGCAAACGTGGGTGGCTATCGAACTCCGGAAACAAGCGAGGCGGTGCGAATGCCGTTGAACAAAGTGCTGGTGGCCAAACCACGCGGCTTTTGCGCTGGCGTCGTGCGCGCGATCGACATCGTCGAAATTGCGCTGGCGCGCGCGAACGAGCCGGTCTACGTCCGCAAGGAGATCGTCCACAACCAGCATGTGGTGGAAGACTTGCGCGCGCGCGGCGCCATTTTCGTCGAAGAGCTGAACGAGATACCGGACGGCGGCCTCTGCATCCTGAGCGCACACGGGGTGTCGCCGGAAGTCCATGCCCAGGCCTGCGCCAAGCACTTGCGCGTCATCGACGCCACCTGCCCGCTGGTGACCAAGGTGCACAACGAGGCGCTGCGCTTCACGCGCGAGGGCTACTCGATTGTGCTCATCGGTCATGACGATCACGACGAGGTCATCGGCACCCGCGGCGAAGCGCCCGACAACATTCACGTCGTCGCTGAGCCGGGCGATGTCGCCGACTTGAAGCTCCCGAATTCGGACAAGGTGGTCTACCTGACCCAGACCACGCTGTCGGTGGACGACACCCAGGAAGTGGCGGATGCGCTGCGAAGCAAGTTTCCCCGGCTCACCGCCCCGCCCAAGGACGACATTTGCTACGCCACGCAAAACCGCCAGACCGCGGTCAAGCAACTGGCCAAGCACGTGGACTTGATTCTGGTGATCGGCGCGGCCAACAGCTCCAACTCGATTCGCCTCCAGGAAGTCGCCGAGGCGCATAACGTACGCGCCTACCTGATCGCCGACGTGACGAAGATCGACCCGGCCTGGCTCAATGGCGTGCAGAGCGTCGGCGTGACCGCGGGTGCCTCGGCACCGGAAGTTCTGGTCAACCAGGTCATCGATTACCTTAAGGAAATGGGCGCCAGTCAGGTGGACGAACTCGACATTATGGACGAAAACGTCCACTTTGCGCTGCCGGCCGAACTGGATACCGTGCTCGGCACTGTTGCGGTGTCATGAACCGCGCGACCGCCGACCGGCCCGCGCGGGCTCCACGCAAATCCACCACGCCAACCGCGAAACCCCGGTCGCAACGCGCCCGGCGCACCGACAAAGTGGCGCCGGCGCTTGACCAGGTCCTTGCCCGCGGCATCGACTACTTCTTCTCGATCCAGCACGACGACGGCCACTGGGTCGGCGAGCTCGAAGGCGACACCATTCTCGAATCCGAGTACGCCGTGCTGCTCGCGTTCCTGGGGCGGTGCGACGATCCGAAGATTGCGCAACTCGCGAACTACATCATCACCCAGCAAAACGACGAAGGCGGCTGGAGCATTTATCCCGGCGGCCCGACCGAAGTCAGCGCGTCCATCAAAGCCTACTGGACGCTGAAGCTGGCCGGCCACTCGCCCGACGGGCCGCTGATGGTTAAGGCGCGCGCGTGCATCCTGCGCCACGGCGGCGTCACCAGTGCCAACACGTTCACCAAGCTCTACCTTGCGATGCTGGGTTTGTATCCATGGGACGGCTGCCCGGCGGTGCCGCCGGCGATTCTGCTGCTGCCAAACTGGTTTCCGGTGAACCTGTACGAGATGTCGAGTTGGTCGCGCGCGATTCTCGTCCCGCTGGCGATTACCTGGGCGCTGAAACCGCAAGTCAAGCTGCCGGACCGCGCCCGGATTGACGAACTGTTCGTGCCGGACGCGCCGATTGGTTTGCCGCGCTCGGCGCAGCCGTTTACCTGGCGCAACGCATTCCTCGGCCTCGACCGGCTGATGAAGTTCGGCGACCGCTGGGGCTGGACGCCGTTGCGCACCGCAGCGCTGCACCGCTGCGAGGAATGGATGCTGGCGCGGTTCGCGGACACGCACGGCCTGGCCGCGATTTTTCCGCCGATGGTCAACGCCGTGATGGCGATGAAGGCGCTCGGCTATGCCGACGATCATCCGAAGGTGCGATGGATGCTGGGGGAGATCGAGCAGCTCGAGATTCTCGACGGCGACGCGCTCCGGTTGCAGCCTTGCCTGTCGCCGGTGTGGGACACCGGGATCGCAGTCAACGCGCTGTGGTTCGCCGGCGTCGAGCCCGGCCACCACGCCATGCAGCAGGCCGCGCGCTTCATGCTCGGCAAAGAAGTACGCAAGCCCGGCGACTGGAAGGTCAAAGTGCCGCACGCCGAGCCGGCGGGCTGGTACTTCGAGTATGCCAACGAGTGGTACCCGGACATCGACGACACCGCGATGGTCATGATGGCGTTAATGCGGACGCGGCTCGATTCCGCGCACTCGTCCAACGGCAACGGCCGCAATGGCCACAGCGCAACCAGACTCGACCCGTTGCAGCGCGCCGCGCCGAGCTTCACCGAAGCTGCGAAGATCGCGGCAATTCAACGAGCGTTGGCATGGGAACTCGCCATGCAAAGCTACGACGGGGGCTGGGCCTCGTTCGACAAAGACAACAACCTTTGGCTACTCACGCAGGTGCCGTTCGCCGACCACAACGCGATGATCGATCCCGCAACCGCCGACATCACCGGGCGCCTGCTCGAAATGCTGGCGCTGTTCGACTACCGTCGCGGCCAGCCCGTGGTCGACCGTGCCATTGAGTTTTTGAAGTGCGATCAATGTGAAGACGGTTCGTGGTTCGGGCGCTGGGGCGTCAACTATGTCTACGGCACCTGGCAGGTGTTGCGGGGCCTGAGTTGTATCGGGGAGGACCTGAGCCAGCCGTACGTGCAGCGCGCGGTGGCGTGGGTGCGTTCGGTGCAGAATGCAGACGGTGGCTGGGGCGAGAGCCTGGCCTCCTACGAAGACGAATCGCACAAAGGTCAGGGCGTCAGCACCGCCTCGCAAACGGCGTGGGCGCTGATGGGCCTGTTCGCGGCCGGCGATTTCACGAGCGAAGTCGCGCTGCGTGGTGTAAACTACTTGCTCACTCAGCAAAACGCCGACGGCAGTTGGAGCGATGCCACCTGGACCGGCGCGGGCTTCCCGAAAGTGTTCTACTTGAAGTACCACCTGTATCAGAGCGAATTCCCGCTCATGGCGCTCGGCCAGTATCGGCGCGGGTTGGCCGTGGTTGCGGCCCCGGAGGTTTAACATGCGTTTTCCCACCCATATCGTCATGGATTCGGCGCTGCACACGCTCAAGCACGCGCTCAAGCGCACCAAGCGCTACCCGTACGTGCTGATGCTCGAACCGCTCTACACCTGCAACCTCGCCTGCCTCGGCTGCTCGACCGAGCGCCATACCGGCAAGCTGAAAGACCGCGTGTCGCCGGAGCAATGCTTCCAGGCCATCGAAGAGAGCGGCGCGCCCCAGCTTAGCATCTGCGGCGGCGAGCCGACCCTCTACCCGGAATTGAAGGAACTCATCGAAGGCATGATTGCGCGCAAGAAGCACATCTTCCTCTGCACCAACGCGCTGCTGCTCGACAAGAACGTGTTCGGCAAAATCGCGCCCCACAAGCGGCTCACCATCAACGTCCACCTCGATGGCCTGGCCGAAACCCACGACTACGTGTGCGCCAAGCAGGGCGTGTACGACAAGGCGCTCGCGATGATTAAGGAAGCCAAGCGCCTCGGTTACCACGTCTGGACCAACACCACGGTGTTCAAGGAGACGAACATCGACGAGGTCGAAACCCTGTGTCGCCTGCTGAGCGACCTGAAAGTGGACGGCATGCTGGTCGCGCCGGGCTACCAGTACGAGTCGGTGGATCGGGACATGTTCCTCACGCGCGACGACATTCACATTAAGTTCCAGCGCGTGCTGGAGCTGTCGAAGAAGTACCGCCTCACCAGCACGCCCATGTTCCTCGAGTTCGCCGCCGGCTTGCGCGATTACAAGTGCTCGCCCTGGAGCACCGTCACCTACACGCCGCTGGGCTGGAAAGGCCCGTGCTACCTCATCGGCGAGAAGTACTTCCCGACTTGGAACGAGTTCTGGACCGGCGTAGACTGGGACTACTGGGAGAGCCGCAAAGACCGCCGCTGCGCCAACTGCAAAATGCACTCAGGCTTCGAGGCCTCCGCCGTGCGCGAACTCGGCAAAAGCCCGAAAGACCTGGTGACGATGGCGAAGTGGAACCTGGTCGGGTGATTTTGTAGGTCGGGCATCCCTGCCCGACACTGCGAATCGAAATGGCGAGGAAGTGTGTTCACTGTCAAGGCGACTTGAAACGCGGCGCTGCTACGTTCACGGACAGCCGCCACGGGTATGTGCTGGTACTGAACGACCTTCCGGCCTGGGTGTGCGAACAGTGTGGCGAGCCGCTGTTCGATGCCAAAGCCGTTGACGGCATCCAGGAGGCATTGCGCGCGCTCGACGAGCGAGTGACCAGGCTGCGCGCAAGCCGCCGACTGGGAAAAGCGCGGCGTGACCATCGAAGGCTACCTGCTGAACTTCAAGCAGAAAGCACAAGCCCCCGAATCGTGCAACTGCTACAGCAAGACCGACCGCGACCTTCACCTGAACCTGATGGCCGACCTCGGCGCCATCCGAGCCGCGACCGTCAGGGAGCGCAGTGTCGTCAAAGCGAAGTCGATGGTCATGGAAATCTCCCCGCGCCTCACGCGACCGCAATGGACGCTCGACACCTTCAAGCAATTCGCCAACACCGGCACGCGCCTGCGCCTCAGCGGCTATCTGCTGTGGGATCAGGAGCACGTCGCCTCCGTCGGCAAAACCCGCGGCACGGTGTGGGAAGTGCACCCGATTCACGCGATCGAATTTCAGGAGGCGGGAGGGGAGTGGAGGAAGGTGGAGGAGGGACAAACAAAGTGAAAGGCGCAAGGGGCGACGGTTGACATGGGGATGGACCAGCAATATAATTTCAGTCTTGTAAACGCATTCGGTACAAAGGTGACTCCAATGCAGAAGAATCAGTTCATCCGTCTTGTTCTTGTGGGCCTCTTGGCATGCCTCGGTTTGGCAACCGCCCACCACGGAAGCGCCGATAACCATAAGTGGCACAAGATCCGGGTCGGATACCTTCCTATCGCTGCCGAGTTACCGCTTTTTGTGGCCATCGAAGGGGGGTTCTTCAAGGAGGCTGGAGTCGAAGTCGAAATCATTCGGTTGGCGTCGAGCAATGAAATGGGGAATGCTGCGACTGCGGACCAAATCGACATTCTCGCTGGTTGCGCATCAAATGTCGTCTTTGATATCGGTCATGTTTCTGGCAAGCGCCACCTTCTCTTCGCATTGAACCCATATTCAAATGACAAGGGGCATGTGACCGATCATTTGATTGTACGGAAGGCTTCGAGTGTTTCGACGCTCTCTGGTCTAAAGGGAAAGAAAATTGCCAGCTTTCCCGGTTCTGTAAACAGAATCTTCACTTACCTGATTCTGGAGAAGCACGGCGTGCCTCGGGACTCGTACACCTACATGGAACTTCTTCCGAAGGACTGGCAGCCATCGCTTCAATCTGGTGCAATCGACGCTGTATCTGCGCTAGAACCGAACGCTACGCAGATTATCAAAGATGGCGTGGGCGTCTCGATCTTCCCCGGTTTTTACGCCGACCTCATGCCGGACGTGCCGCTGTCCGGGCATTGGGTCGCGGCTGATTTCTTCAAGCGATGTGACAAGGCACAATTGTCTGCGTTCGTTGGCGCGTACGACAAGGCCATAATGTTCTGTCGCAAGCAAGAAAAGCGAGCAAAGCAGTACCTCGTCAAGTATGCGAACGTGCGGGAAGACATCGTGACGGATGTCAACCTGAATCCGTGGAAACGCCGTTCGGAGATCAACGTGCAACAACTTCAAAAGTACATTGACCTATTAGCTGAGCACAAGGCACTGCAAGCAAAGGGCAAAGCCACGCAGTACTTGCTTCCCGTAGTTCGGAAGTAACGGTGTTGCCGGGATCTGAGTCGATGGTCGAGGTTCATCTCCGTGAAGTTGCAAGGACATTTCGCGGTTTGCGGGACGTCAGATGCGTCCTTAAGGGAATCAACGCACGGTTCAACGCTGGAGAGGTAGTCGCGATTCGGGGAGACAATGGGACGGGAAAGACGACACTGCTCAATCTGATTGCAGGGATCGACTCGCCCAGCGAAGGTGAAATTGTATTTGCGGGCGACGTGAACCATCTCCGAATCGGCTTCGTCCAGCAAGACTATACGTCGAGTCTGCTGCCGTGGTTCGACGTGCTGGAGAATGTGGCGATTCCCCTCCGACTCCGAGGTCAAGGCCGTCGTTCTCGCCGAGAATGCGCGAAGGAACTACTGATGTCCCTTGGGTTCGGCGCCCTACCCACGAACGGCTTTCCTCATCAGCTAAGCGGAGGCCAGCGTCAGCGAGTTGCCATAGCGCGCGCCTTGGTGCATACTCCTCACCTGCTCCTGCTGGACGAACCGTTCGCCAATCTGGACGCGCATACGAGTCGGGACTTGCAGGGCGTGCTACTGCGAATTCATGAATCGCTCAAACCGACTATCGTCTACGTTTCCCACGAGCTCGATCACTGCATCCACCTCGCGGATCGAGTGCTTCTGCTGCACGGTTCGCCAGCGCGCATCGTTCAGAGTTTCTCCGTCGCACTGGAACGCCCAAGGACGCGCGACATGATTTTGACGCCCGGGTACACGGAGATTCGTTCACGGATTCTCAAGGCGGAGGAGGAGTTGTATGCAGCGGAGGCTTAGACTGCTGCCAATGTCCGTGCGTCCGATCCTGACTGTCTGTGTTGTCTTGGTGGCCTGGGGAATTGTGACGAGCAGTGGCTGGATCAACCCGTTATTCCTGCCGCGACTGACCTCTCTCGGTAGGGCGATTCTGTCCACTCTTTCCAGCCGAGACACTTATGTCGATATTTACGCTACAAGTTACCGTGCGCTGGGCGGGCTGGCCCTGTCCTTCATTTTTGCTGTGCCGCTTGGCTTGTTGTTCGGACGTCTGCCGGGACTGTACGCATTCGTGGAACTTCCCGTCGATTTCTTTCGCTCCATTCCCTCCTCATCGTTGTTCTTGCTCTTCGTTCTCTTTTTCGGCCTCGGTGACGCCGCGAAAATCGCTGTCGTGTTCTACGGCTGCTCGCTGATTCTGCTGGTGAACACAGTCTACGGCGCGCGACCCAGTCGAGAAAAGCAAGACCGCATCAACATGCTTCGTTCCTTCGGAGCTAATCCCTGGCAGGTTTTCTCGCTCGCAGTGCTGCGCGACGCGATCCCACACATCAGTGCGGGTGTTCGCGTCTGTGTTTCACTGGCGCTGGTGTTGGTCATCGTCACCGAGATGTTTCTCAGCGCGGCGAACGGGTTGGGGCGGCGCATCTACGATCACTACCTGGCCTATCGCGTGCCCGAAATGTATGCTGTTATCATCGTGCTCGGACTGCTCGGGTTTTGCGCGAACCGATTCAGCTTGCTCGTCGAACAGCGCATCACGTTCTGGCTGCCGCGACAGTCGTAGGAGGAACCTTTAATGCCAGAAGCACCAAATCATCCAACCACGCAGCAGCAACAACAAGAACACGAGTTCCTTGACTACTTGCACGCCGATATCTACTTCATGTTCTCGTTTTCATGGCACGCTCACCTTGTTCCCTGGGATAAGCTGCGGAAAGGCGATGCCCCCCAATTGTGCGGCATGAGCGATGGATGGCAAGCGCCTCGATTGCATGAACGAGTGATTCACGACCCGGATGATCATTTTTTTGGCAATTATCAGCCAAACCTCGTAACCAACCGGCGCGTGCTGGAACGGAGCCAGACGATCCAGACCGATGCAACGTTGGCGCTGCAGACTGTTCCGGGCGGTGATTGGTCGGATGCGAATCAGACTAAACGCGTTCGATTCCGCTTCGGCTATACGGTTCGGCTTTACGACGATGGGTCTGGCGTTTGCACTTTTCAAGCATGCTTGAAGAAAGAGAAGGACGAGAACGGTGCAATGTTTGAGGGAATACATGCTGTTCTTCATCTCGCCCGTAATGTCGATTACGAGCAGGACCAAGAGCATTCCAGAAACGGCAAACCGCCTCTGACGAATGCGCGTCTGTTGGTCCCCACGGGGCAGGCGTCGCCCAAAGAGGATTGGGGTCTGTTTCCTGGTGGGCCCGCCTGTACCTTGCACGACCTTTTTCGCAAGTTCTTAACGGAGCCGCCAACATGGGGAAAGGTCCGCACCTCTTCCGGAGTGCAAGAAAACCTCTGGTTCATCGAAGAACAGTTGGATGACTCGGACTCGCGACAGGATTTTCAGACTCCGTACATTCTCACCGCCGCTGAAGTCAAGCAATCTTCATATGACCGCTTCCGACAGTCGCCTACAATCGACACTGCGCGTGAGGTGGCGTCGATTATGTGCAGGCAGACCGAGGATAATCGCCGCCTGCTTGGGGGCTTCAGGCACATGAGCCGGGACTACATTTCGAAATTTATGAATTCGGAGCGGGGCGGGCTTAGCAACTTGTGCCTTGACGGGAGATTATTCTTCTCGTTCAGCAAGAGAGGAGGGATTGCGCTCACCTCCAGCTTTGATTTTCTCCCTGCCACATTCGTTGTTCCGTCGCTCGCTAATCTGCTCGAGATCATAAGGGCGCGTTGGCATATGTGCTGCATTCTGAACCTGGAACTGGACGATCTTGCAGATAAGGTTGATGAAGTGCACCAAAGGGCAGCGACTTCAGGAGGTCCGATTGCTCCGCCCGGCTTTTACGACAAGTTGCGAGGAGCGCGACAGATGTACACGAGATTTCTGCGTGACCCGATCCCGTATCTCTTCGACGGAGGCTCTGTTACTGAAATCGCTCGCATTGCCAGGCGTGAGCTTGGTCTGGATGATCTGTCCGCCTGCATCGATCTGAAGATGGACGCATTAGACAAGATTGTTCAGGATTGGGAAGCCGCGGAATTTGCACGGCGTCGAGACCAGTACGATAGCGAGTTCGGAGCGCCAAGGGCCACCGGAGCAAATGATGCCGCCGCGTAACCATGCGATCAAAGCACCGACGCGTGACCAAGCGACCAAGGCACTGATCAAGATATGTGCGTTGACCAATACGGTTGAGGGATGTCTGTCGCCAAGTCACATGCATGCAAGGAAACACTCAGAATTTGTTAGAAGACTTGCAAAACTACAAGAATTCAATGTCCGCGTGAGGGACCTGCTGATTAAGGTCAATGATTCGAATATAGTGTACGACACAATATCCGGTGAGATCACGAAGTTTCTAAAGGACGAAGTCGAGGATATCCGTTGTCACCTTGCCCACAAGGACGAAGCCATATCATCGTTACCGATGTTCGCCTCGATGGGAGGGCTATGGAGTGAGTTGATGGTTGGCATAATGGATGACCTGATTGAATCTGTACCGGACACCGCCTTTCTGTGGTCAGACCTCCATGCCTGGGTGGCTCTTCCTACTAATCAGTTTGCCCGATATCGAATGATAGTCAGTCGTATGGTGATTCGTTATGGACGCGAATTGTCGATCGAACCCCTTGACAGAACCGATTCGCTCCGGGCACACGGCACTGGCAAGGCCAGCCTTCGTCTACTCGTGCAATTCGCGTGTGATTTGCGTAGGTCGCTTTGCGTCTACCGTAAAGCCAATCGCATCTCCGACACGGTGTGTTTCGCCGTTGGAGTGGACTACGGCGACCTGACCTTAAGCTCCATAACAGGGACGCCTGTGCCTCATCGGAATGGAGTTTGGTATCGCGCTGCCAGTCATATGAAGGGTGCAGACCGGATTTGCAGTCACGGGGCAAATGGGCTGGCAAAGCTAAACAAATACGCACATGAGCGCGGAGGATTGATCGTAATGTCGGAAACTGCGGGCAATCTGCTGAACGACCGCACCGCTCAGTGGTATGATGCGGGTGTCGTCTCTAAGGCAAAGGTGGCAGTCCTGTGAGCATCAATGCGAAAGAGGAAAGTGATGTGGCCTAATTCTACGCGTTTGAACACAGTGAAGAACTTCGTCGTTCCGAGCGTATTTCGCGCAGCATGGCGCAAGCTGATGAGCGATTGTTGTCACCACCATCCCGTCTGGGACGGCGATTTCGTCAGATGTTTACGCAACAGAGGAACGGACGAAGACAAACGCTTCGCGCTCGCGTCCGTTTGGTCGGTCAATATGGTCGTCGGTTCGTACTGCTTCCCGCGTTACGTGGCGGCGCTTGCCGCGCGTGCAGAAATGGATGCCGTTCGTCACGGTCTTCTCGAAAACGCCTGGGACGAGTCCGGAAGCTACAATCACACGAGCCGGTCGCACTTCTGGCTGGCGGTCAAGCTGGCGCGGCTGCTCGGTTTGCGCGACGACGAAATCGAGCGTATCGAACCTCTGCCCGAGGCACAGAAATACACGGACGAACACTACCGCCAATGCGCAGTTGGCGATTTTGCATTCGCGCTGGGCATGATCTGCCTCATTGAGGAGTTCACGACACCCGAGTTCTCCATGATCTTCAATGCGTTTCTCCAATCATGCCAGCAAGGGATGAACTTGTCTCCCGGTGACTTCGTCCTTATGGGCGGGGCCGAGTACTTCACCGCCAACATCACCGACGACGAACGCCACCGCGAGGAAATGCCGCAACTTGTAGCCATCTTGCTGGACTCCGACGGTGTTGATCTAAACGATGAACGGGCAGTAACCAGGGCGCTAAGTGGCGTTCGAGACGGCGCGAGTTACAGCTCGGATTTGCGTATGCACTTTTTCGAGGGCATCTATCAATTCGTCAAGTCGGGCGGCACCATGCGCCGACTTATGACCGAGACAAGGGGCGCACTCTCTTAGCTGGAAGGCTATCCGTCACCGAGAATTGCACACTGATTCTCCTTTTGTAAGATAAGGACGTTGCTGTGAGGCGGTCCGAGCGCCGACATTGAGAATGATGACCAAATGTTGTCCTTGTTGCAATTTGCTGCTAAACTGACTCGCGCATCATCGCACACCACGCCGCCTCATCGCATCGCTGTGACATCCGGATACGGCCCCAGGAATCGCTCACCATCGAAGTGAACCAGGTGCTCTGGCGATTCGGCAACCCAAACTTCAGTCTCCCATGAAATGTGAGACAGGAAGCTCCGCATTGCGCGTCGAGTTTCGAAGGCGGTTACAAAGATCAGTCCGGCGGTGCAGCGGCCAAACAACTCCTTCAATTCCTTGCGGCGTTTTCCGTCGACCGGCCCGGCGCTGGTGACTGCCTCGATGAGCAGGAGCCAGTTTCGTCTGAGGTCGTGCGCGACGACATCGGGCATCTTTGCCGCTGAGTCGATGACGACGCCCAACTTCGCCAGATATTCCGTATCGAGATGAACGAACTTGTCCTCGGTATCTCCGAGGTAGACGATGACCGCGCCCGGAGTGAATCGCGGGCAGAACTCTTCGACCACGCGCTTGATGAGTGGATTCTGTCCGCCCGGCGAAAGTGTGACGGCAACACCGTTGGGCAACTTTACCGGAACCCTCACCGCCTGGCGTCTTCGTTCAAGTTCGTGACGGATTCCCTCGCAACTGGCAATGTATTCACGAAGGGCCGGACGCCACGCGGGAGTTCCGTATTGTTTGAACAGAGCAAGCGCCGACGCCTCGACCTGATAGACTGTCTTCCCGCTGTTGGTCGGACGCTGCGGATTGTCAGGGTTGCGAACCAACATCCCGGACTCGACGAAGTACTTCACGCCATCGTCGCGCTTGGGGGCACACGGTCAAGGAGAAATTGGCCGTCGAAATGGATAAGGTGCCCGGGCTCCTCTACACACCAAACTGCGGTGCCCCATGCCGGGGGTGCGGCGCAATTGCTGAAGTCGCGTCTGCTTCTAAACGCAGTAACGAAGGATAGGCGAAGCGGACAATGCGAGAACAGTCTCATGAGAGACTCGCAGCGTTCTGTCGTCATCATGCGCCGCGAGTTGGCTGCATCGACGAGAACAAGCCAACCCCGTGTTGTGTCGTGTATGCCGACACTCGGGACCTTGGTCTTTGGCAATGAGTGTATCCCACATCGATCCAACTCAGCTTGAGATCGATGAAGTATCGTTCCGTCCGTTCCCATCACCCATACCAGCTTGCCGCCAGGCGTAAACCGCGTGCAGAACTCGGCGAGGATTGCGCGAACGATTTTGGTCCCGGGATTCACAACCTGATTATCCCATTTTGGGTTCCCCACGTCAAGTGCATTATCCTTCGTCAGCGGAGGTTGTCCCGTTCACAGTTGAAAGTGTACAAGCGACGGCGGCGCTCCGAGGGAGGTTAGGCAGCGAGCTTGTCCGGGTGGACCACCTCCTTGCGACGATGGAGCGCGACTTCA
>Ga0247727_10014045_pt1 | contig 13380 bp, 14 predicted proteins | sample WisWelCaveWW1625_FD_202498 | JGI IMG/M metagenome (GOLD analysis project Ga0247727, IMG submission 202498) | Biofilm microbial communities from Wishing Well Cave, Virginia, United States - WW16-25 | ecosystem: Environmental > Aquatic > Deep subsurface > Groundwater > Cave microbial mat | place... | reverse complement strand
GATTGGTTTTATCCTGACTTCGTGTGCAAACTCAAAGACGGACGAGTGCTCGCTGTCGAGTATAAAGGCAAGCATCTCTACGATGCAGTTGATGCAGAGGAGAAACGAGCGGTTGGAACTGTATGGGCGTCTCGGAGCGGAGGAAGGTGTCTGTTCATTATGCCCACAGAGGGCGATTTCTCGTCAATAGATAGGATAGTCAAACCATTATAGTACGCCGAGGTTACCAAATAATGAAATCGACTTTAAAAAAGAAAGCCATATCCAGTGAAGACTTCCAAGCCGTCTTAGAACAGCTAAAAAGTATTCTCCAAAATTTTGAAGCGCGCTTGCTTCTCAAAGTGGATAAACCAGGGAGTTACTCTCTCGATGCGCCTTATTCCGAGAAATACAAAAAGAGCTTTTCTTCGGCGCGGCGCAGGTCAAGAAAAACTATGTGAGCTAATATCTTTTTCCGGTCTATATGTTTCCTGAGCTGTTGAAAGGCATATCTTCCGAGCTTAAGAAAAGAATGCAGTGCAAGTCGTGTTTTAATTTCACCTCGATCGATAAAGAGCTTCTCAGCGAGCTGAAGCTGCTCACCAAAGCCGGTTTTGAGAAATTCAAAAAAGAAAAGTTGCTTTGAAAAAACAAAAAATCTCACGCAAAGACGCGAAGGCGCAAAGAATACGCAGAGAAAATCCAAGTCAAATGTTTTTGCCTGTAATAGTTTTGCCTTTCTTTGCGATGTCTTTGCGGCTCTGCGTCTTTGCGTGATGCTTTTCTTTTTAATATGCGGCGAAGAAATGGAAATCCACCAGAGGAAGAACATCATCACGGAAGTTCAAATGAGAAAGAAAAAGTAATGGCTAAAAAAACACGAAAAGTCGATTCCAAGGAAGTCGGGCTGGAGATAGGCTTCAGCTTGTTCAGGTATTTTCTGAATACCGAATATCTGCACTACGGCTACTTCTGCGACGGGCTGGCCGCAGAACCACAAAACCTGGCCGCCGCGCAGACCCGTTACGCAGAATTTCTCAAGTCCAACATTCCCGCCGGCGCCCAAAAAATTCTGGACGTTGGCTGCGGCACCGGCCGTTTCGCATTTGAGCTGACCAACACCGGATACGAAGTGGATTGCGTGTCGCCCGGCGCCATCCTGACGAATCATGCCCGAAAGCTGCTCGGCGAGCGCTCTCATATTTACAATTGCAAATTTGAAGACGTGGCGACGGACAAAAAGTATGACATGATCCTGTTCAGCGAAAGTTTCCAGTACATCGATCCGAACCGCGCCTTTACCAACGCGCTGAAGTTGTTGAATCCCGGCGGCCACATCATGATCTGCGATTTCTTCAAAACCGACCCGGACAACAAATCCAAGCTGGGCGGCGGCCACGATTTTCAGCAATATGTGGAAGCGGTGAAGAAATACCCGGTGACGCTGATCCGCGAGCAGGACATCAGCAAAGAAACCGCCGGCACGATCGACCTGGCCAACAAGTTTACCATGGACGTCTTATTGCCCACCTACAATCTGGTTTTCCTTTTGCTGGAGGACCGCTTCCCATGGATGACCAAGTTCATCAAGTGGAAATACCAAAAGAAACTGGGAAAGATTGAAAGGAAAAATTTCAGCGGCGAAAGGACCGGCGAAAATTTTATTCGGTATAAAAAGTACATGTTCTATCTTTATAAAATGGCAGACGTTTCATCCGTACATGATGAAGAATTTTCAGGCACAAATCGAAATCTCGCAGAAAAGAGATCGATTGATTTAAGTTCGTTGATGGTGCAAATTCTCTGCGCAGGCTTTTCGACCTTTGTTGTTTGCTGATGAAATTCGATGGATGAATTCCTTGCGTGAGACCAAAACTCCAGGCTGCAACCGGATGATGATCGAATACAGAAATCTGAAGCCTGAAGATTGCTTTTTTGTTGATTGTAAAGTACATTGTCGCCAGGTTTGATATGGAGGAAAATAAAATGGCCGAGTTAATCCTGAGAGAAGTGCCGGAACAACTTTATCGGCGACTGCAAAAGAGAGCAACACAAAACCAACGAAGTATTGATACCGAGGCGGTGGCGTGTATCGAGCATGCGTTGGTGAAAAATGAACCCAATCCGGCTGATATTCTGCGGCGTGCTCGCGAGTTGCGAAGCAGAATCAACGTCCGATTGACTGATGGTGATCTCTTCGCACTGAAAAACCAAGGCAGGCCATGATCGTCGTCGATACAAATATCATCGCCTATCTCTGGATTCCAGGGTCTCACACCAGTCAAGTGGAAGGTGTGCTGCAAAAAGATCGCGATTGGGCGGCGCCGTTGCTTTGGCGCTCTGAGTTCCGAAATGTCTTAGCGGGTTATCTTCGCCGCAAACAAATCGAGTTGAACATCGCTCTACAGATCATGGACGAAGCCGAGCGCCAGTTGTCTGGAAAAGAATATTCGATTTCGTCGATAAACGTTCTAACGCTTGTGAACAAGTCGGGATGTTCCGCCTACGATTGTGAGTTTGTTGCGCTTGCCAAAGATTTAGGCGTTCCATTGGTTACGACCGACAAGAAAATACTTTCCGGATTTCCAACCATCGCTATCACAGCAGAACAATTCGTAGCGACTTAGCTTTTGCAGCAGTACTTTCCTATGAATTCACAATCCTCACCACAAAGTTCAAAAAAAATTACTTTTCACAAAATCGACATTCACACGCACATTCTTCCCAAATCGTGGACAAATTTAAAAGAAAAATACGGCTACGGCGGTTTTGTCAATCTTGAACGCCATCGCCCCGGCTGCGGCCGCATGATGATCGACGGCAAGCTTTTTCGCGAAATCGAAGAGAACGCGTGGAGTCCAGAAGTCAGAATAGAGGAATGCAACCAACACCGTGTCGATCTGCAAGTGCTTTCCACAGTTCCAGTCATGTTCAGCTACTGGGCAAGGCCACTCGATGCGTTGGATTTGTCAAAATTTCTCAACGATCATATCGCCGGCGTGGTTGCGGATCATCCGAAAAGATTTATCGGCTTGGGAACCTTGCCCATGCAAGCGCCCGCTCTCGCTATTAAAGAGATGGAAAGATGTGTGAAAGAACTAGGGCTGGCCGGTATTGAAATCGGCTCGCACGTCAACGAGTGGAATCTTGATGATAAAAATCTCTTTCCGGTTTTTGAAGCGGCGCAGGAAGTGGGCGCGGCGATCTTCGTGCATCCCTGGGAGATGATGGGCAAGGAGCGCATGCCGAAGTATTGGTTGCCGTGGCTGGTCGGCATGCCGGCAGAAGTCTCGCTGGCGATCTGCTCGATGATTTTCGGCGGCGTGTTCGAGCGCCTGCCGAAACTGCGCGTCGCTTTTGCGCATGGCGGCGGCGCGTTTCCCGCGACCATCGGACGCATCGAGCACGGTTTCAAAGTTCGTCCCGATCTTTGCGCTTCCGAGAACAAAGTAAATCCGAGGGACTATCTCGGAAAATTTTATGTGGACTCGCTGGTGCATGATCCGGTGATGTTGAAATATCTAATCGACCTCATCGGTGAAAACAGAATCGCGCTGGGCTCGGATTATCCGTTTCCGCTGGGTGAAGCAGAACCGGGGACGCTCATTGAATCGATGACGGAATTGAGCGCGGCGACCAAAGCGAGATTGTATTCAGGCACGGCGTTGGAATGGCTGGGCATTGAGCAAAGCGCATAGCGCAGAGTGCATGGCGAATTAAGGATGGAGAAACAGCTTCTTGCGCCCACAGAATTGAAATCAAAAATGCTCCAACGGATTGAAACAACCCAACTGATAAAACAGGTAGGTGTCATTCAGAAGGAATCCTTTTGATTTGAAAGATCAGCTTGGATTCCAAAAAAGATTCCTACCGAATGACAAATTCCTTCCGACAACTTGAGCGGCTACATGTTTGCATCCGTTGGGTTGTTTCTATCCGTTGGAGAATATTTTTTACCGAGCTTATTCTCAGAGATGAATAATTTACCTCGCCATTCTCACATTTATGAAACTTAGTTTTCAGAACAGCAAATCTTTCGCTGCCGAAATGGATGCACAAGATTCATTGGCAAAATACCGGGAGCGATTTCATATCCCCAAAGGAAAGAACGGCGAAGACTGCATTTACTTGTGCGGCAACTCGCTCGGCTTACAGCCGAAATCGGTGCGCGCTTATGTCGAGCAGGAATTGAAAGACTGGGAAACGCTCGGCGTCGAGGGACATTTTCATGCGAAGTATCCGTGGCTGCCGTATCATGAATTGCTCACCGAGCAAACCGCGCGGCTTGTCGGAGCGAAGCCGATTGAAGTGGTTGTGATGAATTCACTCACGGTGAATTTGCATTTGATGATGGTTTCGTTTTACCGGCCAACACCGGCTCGACACAAAATAATCATCGAGGGAGATGCTTTTCCGTCGGATCAATACGCGGTGAAGTCGCAAATCAAGTTTCATGGTTTTGATCCGCATAACTCGTTGATCGAGCTGCTGCCACGTGCCGATGAGGCAACCATACGCGCGGAGGACATAGAAGCGCTTATTAAAGAAGAGGGCTCATCAGTTGCGCTGATCCTGCTCGGCGGCGTCAACTATTTCACCGGGCAGGCGTTTGAGATGGAAAAAATCGCCGCAGCCGGACATGCGGCTGGATGCACAGTCGGTTTCGATCTTGCGCACGCTGTCGGCAACGTCCCATTAAGAACTCATGATTGGAATGTTGATTTTGCCGTTTGGTGTTCCTACAAATATTTGAACGGCGGCCCGGGCGGCATTGCAGGCTGCTTTGTTCACGAGCGTCACGCGAATGATTCTTCTCTCCCACGTTTTGCCGGTTGGTGGGGACACAACAAGCAAACGCGTTTTCTAATGGGCCCGAACTTCGAGGCGATTCCCGGCGCCGAGGGTTGGCAACTGAGCAATCCGCCGATTTTGCCGCTAGCAACTCTGCGCGCGTCGATGGATATTTTTGATGAATTAGGGATGGATAAGCTGCGGATAAAAAGCGAATTTTTGACCGGCTATTTGGAATTTCTGCTGGATCATCATACCAATGAGAATTTCACGATCATCACTCCGCGCGATCATCAGCAACGCGGCGCACAGATTTCCATTCGCGTGAAAAAAAATGGCAAAGACGTGTTAAAGCGATTAGCCGCAGCAGATGTGATCTGCGATTGGCGCGAGCCGGATGTGATTCGTATTGCGCCGGTGCCGTTGTATAATAGCTTCATGGATGTTCATCGATTCGTGGAGATTTTTACAAAATGCGTACGCGAAGAGTGATGCAAAGTTAGCCAGAGAGGAACTGCATGGTGCAGTGACGTTCTGCCGCGGCTGCGCCGTGGCATTCGTTGCTGCATTGTTGCCAGTGTAAAGCCACGGTGCAACCGTGGTTGAGCGTTTGAATTCAAATCGACCGTCTTGATTCTTTCGTGTGAATTATTGATTCCCACATCCAATGATACAACCGAATAAAAACAAATCGTCAAACAAAATTACCTTGATTGGTGCAGGGCTTGCCGGTTCATTATTAGCCATTTATTTGGCGAGGCGTGGCTTTCAAGTTGAAGTTTATGAGCGCCGGGCGGACATGCGCAAGACGAAAATCAGCGCCGGGCGGTCGATCAATCTCGCGCTTTCGGCGCGCGGCATTCATGCATTGAAAGAAGTCGGCCTTCATGAAGAGATCATGAAAATCGCCATCCCGATGAAAGGCAGGATGATTCACACTCACGACGGCAAACTGACCTTTCAGCCCTACGGCAGGCTGGAGCATGAAGTCATTTATGCAACATCGCGCGCGCAATTAAACATGTCCTTGATGGACGAAGCCGAGAAACATGCAGGCGTGCAAACCTATTTCAATCAAACATGCATCGGGATGAATCTCAAAACCGGTGAGGCAAGGTTTCACGACGAGGCGAACAGCTCTGATACCGTAATTCCATCCACAACGGTCATCGGCAGCGACGGCTCGGCTTCGGCGATCCGCATGGAGATGCTCAAGACTGGCCGGTTTAATTTTTCGCAGCAGTATTTGGAACATGGCTATAAAGAGCTCGTGATTCCCGCCGGGCCAAGCGGAGAATTTCTTTTGGAAAAAAACGCCCTCCACATCTGGCCGCGTCACACTTACATGCTGATCGCTTTACCAAATTTAGACGGAAGTTTTATCTGCACGTTTTTCTTCCCTTTTGAAGGCGAAGAAAGTTTTGCGTGCTTGAACACCGAAGAAAAAGTGCTGAGTTTTTTTCAAAAACAATTTCCCGATGCTTTGCCTTTGATGCCAACACTCGTGGAAGACTTTTTCGCGAACCCTACCGGCGCGATGGTGACGATCAAATGCAATCCTTGGCATGTTGAAGATAAAGTCGTCTTGCTGGGTGATGCGGCGCACGCAATCGTTCCATTCTTCGGTCAGGGAATGAATTGCGCTTTCGAAGACTGCACCTATCTTGATGCGTGTATAAAGAAGCACGGCGACGATTGGAAAAAAGTCTTTGAAGAATTCGAAGAACTCCGTAAAATCAACACCGACACTATTGCCGATATGGCTTTGGAAAACTTCATCGAGATGCGCGACCATACGGCTGATCCGAAGTTTCTTTTGAAGAAAAAAATAGAAAGGGCTTTGGAAGAAAAATTTCCAAATGTTTTTATTCCAAAATACTCGATGGTTAGTTTTCATCGCATCCCTTATTCTGTCGCACTTGCCAAGGGCATCGTTCAAGATAAGATACTTGCCGAGTTGTGCGGATCAATCACTGACACCGAAGATGTGGATTGGAAGAAAGCAGAACGTTTGGTCAGAAAAGAGCTGGCTGATAAAGAAAAAATCTTTAGTATCATCTAAACAAAACACTTACCTCAAATTTTGTGATTGTGGCATCTTGAACCTTTGTTGAAGGCAGATGATTTGGTATGGTTCTTCTGATACGCAGTGAAGATAAGACCAATGCATTTGGTGCCCCAATTGAATAGCTCATATCACCTTAAGGAATAGTTGCAACCTTTCTTGAGTAGGGACAAGGATGACAAGGCTAGTGTTAAACGTATCGTAGCCCGCACCTCGCGATAAAATGAACAACAAGTACATGTAACAAACTATAAGGCACTGATTATGACATCTACTGACCAGAAGAGGAATGCTCGTAGGCTTTTCAACGTCTCGCTTGACAGTCTAAATCCTGGTAAACCGCCCAAGGCTCTTTTGGAACAGTACAAGCTTTACTTGGAATATCTGGACAGGCTTGCTGACAGGAGGCAGTCCGCGAATTCATTTTTTCTTACCCTAAACACGGGACTCTGCACTGCTCTTGCATTTCTCTTCGCGAAGGAGGCGGCACTCGAAATCAAACAGCTTTACATCATAATTCCAGCCGCAGGTATCCTGTTATCGTTCTTTTGGCACCGACTTGTAACTTCATACCGACAACTGAGCACTGGCAAGTTTGAAGTCATTCATCGAATGGAGCGCTACTTGCCTATGGCGCCATATAAAGCCGAATGGGATATGTTAGGTAGTGGCATAGAGCCAGCAAAATACCAACCTCTCACAAAGATCGAAGTGTGGGTGCCTCGACTTTTTATCATTATGTATATAGCTATTCTTTTCTACATCGCTCCTTGGGCAAAGATTGGGGAAATGATGCAAAAGCTATGAAGTGAATTGTTCAAAATGATTTTAAGAGAATTGATCGATATATGATAGTCTCAGTCCCACGTTGAGGAGAAAATACCGTGAAAATCCCTGTGTTCGTTTCATGCCCATCCTCACTTAGTGACAAGCAAAATTCATCTCGTCGAATTATACTAAATGAAATCGCACGGCTCGGCTTGGAGCCGCAAAGCGTCGGCCGTTCCGACTATCCAACAGAGCTGCCTTTAAGAGAAGTCTTGCTTCTCGTCAAGCATTGCTCAGGCGGACTTGTTTTAGGATTCGAACAATTTCGCGCTAATAGCGGTGTGTGGAAACGGGGGAGCAAGGATGAAAAGAAGACAACAGGGGTTACGTTTGCCACTCCTTGGAATCAAATTGAAGCAGCGCTTCTATTCAGCCTGGGGCTACCAGTTCTTGTCTTCAGAGAAGAGGCGGTCTCTGAGGGTGTATTCGAAGTAGGAGTAACCGACGTCTTCGTTCATACAATGCCTACCAATTTAACATCGACTGCGGCGCGTACAGCATTGCACGAGGTAATCATGAAATGGCAAGCAGCAGTCCGGACACATTTTTATAGTAAGGTCGATGCCAAGTGAACGACTCGGCCAAACAATTAACGTTTTCCATCCGCCTGAGGGCGTTTTGGCGTAAATACCTAAAAACGCTTTGGCTGAGCTATGAATGGCCGCTCATCTGGACTGCTGGCGTATTTGCGCTTTATCTCGGTGTTAAAGGATTTGAAAAACACTTTGCCGCATCTGGAGAACCGCGCTCAATCCTCGATAGTCTTTATCTATCGCTGCAACTTTTCCTTCTCGAATCCGGATCGATCGGTCGCCCAATCTCCTGGGAGCTTGAAGTAGCCCGCCTGTTGGCACCCTTGGTAGCGGCATATACGGCGACGCAGGCATTGGCCGTGCTCTTCAAAAACCAACTGCAGCAGTTTCGGGTTCGTTTTATCAGCGACCATGTAGTCATTTGCGGTCTTGGCAAAATGGGGGCGCATCTCACCAAAACATTTCACGAGCGCGGCTATAAAGTCATCGTCATCGAAAAAGACGCAGGAAACGATAATTTCGAGTATTGCCGCGAGCACGGCGCACTTGCATTTGTCGGGGATGCCGCCAACTTGGATATCTTGCAAAACGCGCGAGTCCGCAAGGCCAAGTATCTGATCGCGGTGTGTGGCAACGACAGCATCAATGCGGAGGTGTCGGTGCTTGCGAGGCAACTTGCCAAAAATCGGAAGGGCGCACCCCTATTCTGTCTTGTTCACATCGTCGATCTCAATCTCTGTCAGCTATTGCAGGAAAGAGAAATTGCTCTACGCGCAGAAAACTATTTCCACTTGGAGTTTTTCAACATTCTCGAAAGCGGTGTAAGAGCGATGTTAAACGAATATCCGCCGTTCAGAAAAACGATTTCTTCTGCAAGCCTCTTGGTTGTTGGTTTGGGGCGCATGGGAGAAAGTCTCGTGCTTCGCGCCGCTAGAGAATGGCGAGAACTAAAGCGGGCGCCTACAGTTCGGCTTCACGTAACAATTGTCGATCGAGAGGCGGAGCGCAAGGTGCGAAACCTGTACCTACAATACCCACAACTGAACAAGGTTTGCGAGCTTCACGCGGCGCAAATGGAGATTCGATCCCCCCATTTTCAAAAGGGAGATTTTCTCTTTGATTCGAACGGCAAATGCGATTTGAACTGTATTTATGTATGCGTGGATGACGATTCGACTGGTTTGTCCGCCGCATTGTTTTTGTTGCACGGCCTTCGTGGGCGAAAAATTCCCATCATCGCCCGTATGCGACAAGAAAGCGGGCTTTCAGCGTTACTTCGTGGCGATGCCGAGCAAGACAACTTCGACAACCTCCATGCTTTCGGCTTGCTAACTCGCACCTGCAACCCGGACTTGCTGCTTGGCGGCACCAACGAGATTCTTGCGCGGGCGATGCATGCCGATTACCTGCGCCATCACCAGGAACTCGGTGACACCCCGGAGACCAATCCTTCGATGGTGTCTTGGGAACAACTGCCGGAAAATCTCAAAGAGTCCAATCGTCATTTGGCCGGGCACATCGGTACAAAGCTCAATGCCGCTGGATACGGTATTGCGCCATTGGCCGATTGGGATGCGGAGCTTTTTGAGTTTGGCGAACAAGAGGTCGAGCTCATGGCCGCGTTGGAGTATTCTCGCTGGCGAGAGGAGCGCAAAGATGAGGGCTGGAGATATGCACCCGGACCAAAGAACATCAAGAGAAAGACGACGCCTCACATGGTCCCATGGCCTCAACTTTCAGACGAGGTAAAAGAGCTTGATCGCATCACCGTGCGCGGGTTGCCAAAATTTTTGGCGAGTACGGGATTTCAGATTTATCGGATAAAGAAGGATTGAAGAAAGCTGGTTGGAAATACAGATTACATCCACGCTCAGCACAATATGACTCTCAACGTTTCAATGCTGAGATTCCCGCCACAAATCACAATAGCGATATTCATGCCTCGAAACGACTTCATCCTCTTCAAAAAAGCAGCAATCGCAACTCCCGCGGCGCCTTCGATCATTTGATGCTGCGTTTCCATGAACATAAGCATCGCCGCTTTGATCTCGCCTTCAGAAACCTCCACGTATTCATCAACCAATTGCCGGCAAAGATCAAAAGTAATCGCATTCGGCTCGATGCCTCCGGCAGTGCCGTCCGACAACGTTGGCTGCGATTCCATCTCGATAATCCGATTTGCTTTTATCGACTCGATCATCACCGGCGAGTTTTCCGGCGAGCAACCGATGACTCGTACGCTCGTGTCACTCGATTTCAGAAAACCGGCAATGCCGGAAATCATTCCCCCGCCCCCGAGAGAAACAAAAATTGCATCGACATGATCGATCTGGCGGGCAATCTCTTCTGCTATCGTTCCCTGCCCGGCGATGATCGCGGGATCATTGTAAGGAGAAACGTAGGTCAGGCCATTCTCTTCAGCGTAGCGGCGAGCAAACAGCTCGGTAAGCGCCGAGTCATCTCCATGCACACGAATCTCCGCGCCGAACCGGCGAATCGATTCGAGTTTTGCAGTCGAGGCATTTTCCGGCACAAAAATCATCCCTGGAATGGCGAGCTTGCTCATGCCAAAAGCTATCGCTGCGCCGTGATTACCGGTCGATGCAGCAACGACGCCTCTTTTGCGTTGTTCGGAAGTCAAAGAGAGTAGCTTGTTCGTTGCGCCACGCAATTTGAAAGAGCCGGTGATCTGGAGATTCTCTAATTTCAAAAAAACTTTGCTGCCGCTCAACCCGCTCAAATGGAAGGAGTATTCGAGAGGTGTTTCTCGAATGTAGGAGCGGATTCTTAGAGCGGCGAGCAGCACCTCCTGCCTTATGTCAAACGTGGCTTCGTTCACTTTCAATTCCAATAATCATTTGCCGCCAAAGGTTGTCTTGAGCTGCTCGATTAGCGCGTTGCGCACATCGACATGTTCTTTGATCACGCGCAAATCTTTGTTATCGCGATTCAGATAATCCAATCCTTGCTCGCGTCCCGTTACAAGAAAATCATTAATCGCCAAGACGTACATTTTTTCCGGATCGATTGAGACGCCTCCGATCAGCCATGTACTCTCGTCCTGACTCCGATTAATGCCGGCAGTCTGCAAAAAACCACCGCTGCCCTTGTTCACTTGCCCCTGCTTGAGAATCTGCGCCAGCAAGCTGCCTTTCATTTCGACGGACAAAACCATGCCGCCAAAAGGAAGAACGCGAATGACATCATATTCGGTAATCGGGCCGGGCGGCAATTCGTCGTCGATGCGAATCGACCCGCCGTTGAAGACCGCCAGCTCGGTACCCGCCGCTTTCATCATCCCCTGCGCAATGAGATCTGTCAGGCCGGTGGGTTGATTGCGAACACTGGCTTCTCTTCCATCGAGAACTACCGGGGAAGTAGTCACAACTCTCTCCGGGTCAAAGCCGTCCTTTTTAAAACCCGTATAAGCAAGATCAACCCAGTGTTTCACAAGCCTGCCCGTCTCCGGATCTTCCGGTATCGTCGCGTCTATCGGCTGCAGACGGGAAGAAATCTCCAACTCACTCGTCACCGTGTTATAAACCAAATCGAGAATATAAACCGTGCGCACATTGGCATCGGCTTTGAAAAGTGGCGTAAGATCAGCGCCGCGCCACAATTGAATATTCTCATGCTCATGACCGCCCATGATCAAATCAATTTCTGGAAAAGTATTGGCCAACGCGATGTCTTGATCGATCCTCAAGTGAGTGAGCGCAACGAGGATGTCAACCGTGCCTTTCATCGCAATCACACGCTGCTTCGCAATCTCAAACGGGTCGGCATAAGCAACATAAGGCTGGCGGTTGCTGTCGAGTGTCAAACCGAACATGCCGATACGCACTTGACGATTTTCCAGATCTGTCACAGTAAAGACGACGCTGTCTGCAACGTTGGGAAAATACGAGCCATCGGCGCGGCGCACATTGCTGGAGAACCAAGTGAAAGTTGATTCCTTTAGGCGTTGCAAAAGTTGTTGCTCTCGCAAATCAAATTCATGATTTCCGAACGTACTGAAGTTCAAGCCAATCGCATTCAGTACCGCGACGATTTGTTTGCCGGCAAGACGCTCGCCGTCCACTATTGCCGTTCCCAGCGCCGAGGGGCTGAGCACATCACCAGCCAGAATCATGAACGTGTTCGGATTCTGCTCTAACAAGTTTTTTCGCAAAGTGGCAAGCCGCGCCAATCCTCCGACTTTTCCCCCTCCCACCGGAGTGATTTCATACAAGTCGTTGAGATGAATCAGGGTGATTTTGACTATTGGTTCGGCAGGAGTCGTCTGTGCAAGCGAGACAGTCGAGATGACAAGAGCAAGAAGATAAGCGACAAATACGAAACAAAGTCGTTTTGATTTTTCCATCACGTCTTTTCCTCATTCAAAAATACTTATCGCATGCGAAGATCAGTTTCTATCATGTTTGTTCTTTAAGTCGCGTGATTTCTTCCACTGGAATAATTTTCCCCTTGTCAATGCCAGGACATCTTATTCCCTCCAACTGCCACGCCAACGCGCTCGAAAGCAAACGCGGCCAGAAAGGATAGGTGCGGCACTGATTGGGTCGTGCTTCATACACGGTGCATTTCATGTCGTCGCTCAGAAAAATGCAGCCGCCTTGTGGCCGGTCGATCAGGCTGTACTTTCCATGCACGCGGCGCAAGTATCTTTTGCGAAATTGTGAAACCGGTAACTGCTTATGTGTGGCGAGCCGGGAGATTTCCGCGCCGGTCACATAAACATCGCCGATCTGATTGCAGCACGCTCCGCAGTTCGGTTGGCACTCGAAGCGCAAGCCGTCCTTAAAAAATTCATCTGCCATAAATCTGCATCACATTGTCAATTGCATGAATGGGGAAATGGATTGATGGATTCTTGGATTTGTGGATTGTTGAAAATTGCAGCTATCAGGTTTTTTCCATCAATCCACAAATCCAATAATCCACCAATCCATCGATTCTTCACCCTTCCGGCCCGATCATCCTCTCCGGTCGCACGATCTGATCAAACCTTTCACCTGTCAAAATGCCAAGTTGAATCGCCGCCTCGCGCAGCGTCAGACCTTCCTTGTGCGCTTTCTTGGCGATCTTTGCTGCGTTATCATAACCGATGTGAGGATTCAAAGCCGTCACCAACATCAGCGAGCGGTCGAGATGGCTCTTGATGTTTGCTCTGAGCGGCTCGAT
>Ga0247727_10014044_pt1 | contig 13380 bp, 6 predicted proteins | sample WisWelCaveWW1625_FD_202498 | JGI IMG/M metagenome (GOLD analysis project Ga0247727, IMG submission 202498) | Biofilm microbial communities from Wishing Well Cave, Virginia, United States - WW16-25 | ecosystem: Environmental > Aquatic > Deep subsurface > Groundwater > Cave microbial mat | place... | reverse complement strand
GGGAACTCGAATTCCCAGGGCGATTGGGGTTGGATAGAACAGAATAGCGGGACATCGGGATGGTTCTATGGTGTTTCATTCGTTGATTCAACGACCGGATGGGCAGTTGGTGCAGGGACGGGAATTCTGCACACAAGTAACGCTGGCGATACTTGGATCAGTCAATCCACCACAGGCGGATATGGTGTTTCCTTCACTGATACCCTGAATGGAACGGTGGTGGGTGACTTTGGGCAGGTTTTTCGAACGGCTAATGGCGGCAACACGTGGACACTCCAGGAAAGTGGGACAGCAGAATTGCTTCGAGACGTCTGTTTTACAGATGCGATGACTGGAACGGTGGTGGGTAACGGTGGCACTATTTTGCGCACGACCGATGGCGGAACAACCTGGGAAAGTCAGACAAGCGGGACCGGAGCTCAACTCCTTGGGGTCTCTTTTGTTGATGGGAGCACTGGGGTGGTCGTCGGGTCGGGTGGCACTATCTTACGCACAACCAATGGCGGTAGCACTTGGGTGGCCCAGTACGGAGGGACAACACTGAACCTTCTTGCAGTCTCGTTCACTGATGCCATGATAGGCACGGCAGTGGGTGGCTTAATCATTCGGACCACTGACGGCGGAACAACTTGGGTTTACCAGCCAGCGCCACTGGGACCGCAACTCTATGATGTTCAATTTCTCGATTCGAATAGGGGCTGGGCAGTCGGAGGGGAAATTGGCGGGGAAAGTAGAATCCTCTACACCACGAACGGTGGAGAAATTTGGTTTAGGCAACCAAATGAGGCTGGAACTGAGCTTAAGAGCGTTTTCTTTACGGACGAAACGAACGGAACAGTAGTTGGTGCAGATGCAACAATTCTGCGCACGACAACTGGTGGAGTGCCCTATCCTTTTGCAGAGTTTGGGGTTTTCTACGGTTCCACGGGTTTCTCAGACCCTCTGAATAAGTCAGTACTGATTACGATAAACCCCTCCGCACTTGTTGGCTCAATGGGGATCGATGTTGAGTACGGACTCCCAGTCCAGGCACTTGCTATTAATTCTACCGGTCAACTGTATGCTATGAGTTATTCACCAGGTTCAGGTCTGTATACGGTGAACGCTTCATCTGCTACACCAACTTTTGTAGCGACGACAGGGGTGTCTCATCCCACCGGTATGGTTTTTGGCTCCAATGACCTACTTCTTGTTGTAAATGCTTATTCGCTATACAATGTCAATGAAGGGACTGGAGCAACAACTCTTATTGGTCCGACAGGCGTGTTGCTTGGCGGACTTGCTTATGACCCGACTGATGGGAAGCTCTACGGTTCAGGTTTGTACACCCAAGAGATTTACACCGTTAGCTTGGAGACAGGCGAGGCAACCCTTGTGGGATCGACGGGGCTTGGTGGAGCAATTGGAGATCTTGCATTTGACCAAGGGGGCAATCTTTTTGGGACGAGCTTTACCGGGACTCCCTACGAGCCATTTGATTTCATCGAAATTCACAAAAGAACTGGATCTGGTAGGGTGATCGGTTCGACAGGATTTGTTGACGTGATGGGTTTGGCAACAAGATTGGCGCCTCTGCTCCCCCCTTCGCGTCCATCGCTCCTTTTCCCACCAGATAATGCGGTATTTCCTTCTGATAGCGCGGTACCGTTTCTTTGGAGTCGAAGTTTTCAAGATGTCGATACATATTGGCTTGAATTGTCTTCCGACTCGGCGTTTTCCGAAACAAATGTTGACTCGACGATTAGGGATACGACAAGGTTGGTCAACTACCTTGTTGATGATCGGACCTATTGGTGGAGAGTCCGGGCTCATAACTTGTCCGGCTGGGGCCCCTTCAGCGATGTCTGGAGTTTCAGCGTTCTCATTACAGGAGTCGAAGATCTGTCAGAGATTCCCACAGAATTCACCCTCAGCCAGAATTATCCCAACCCGTTCAATCCATCGACCGTGATCAGGTACGGGTTGCCCAAGAGGGTGCATGTGAAGTTTGAGGTGTTCAATCTACTCGGACAGATGGTCGCAAGGCTTGTCAATGAAGAGAAGGACCCCGGATGGCATGAGGTCCTGCTTAGTGGTGTGCAGCTTTCGAGCGGTCTCTATTTTTATCGCTTGGAAGCAGGTCCATATGTCATGACAAAAAAATTGCTGCTGGTTCGCTAACGGAAGACAATTCTGAATTCTCCATTCACTCATCTCGCTTCGCTCATCACCTGGCTTTGTAATGAGCGAAGACGGAATACAAGATTCGGGATTTGAAGAGTTTGGATAAGCACAGGAAAGAGGGTGGGGAAGCGAGTGATTAAATGGGGATTATGCGGGTACAGAGAAAGATCATCCAGTAACGCCCTCCGAACCTCTTCAAATCTGTGAATTCTCCTGGCGGTATCCACCGTCACAACTGATTTCCTTGAATAATGATATCAAATTCCTTATACAGAAGGAGATCCCTGCTTCCAAGCCATTCTGTGTGGTCTCTTTCTCTGGAGCCCTAAATTCAGGTTTCTGACAACTATTTCGAGGTGGTATGAAGACTGTCGCTTCAACTGTCCTTTCCCACTTCTTCGGTTTGTTCTTGCTGCCGCTCTTTTCCACCGTTGCAGCTGCGCAAACGGATTGGTACTGGCAAAACGTGTGGCCGCAGGGCAATGCAATCGAGGATGTCCACTTTACGGACCCGAGCAATGGCTGGGCTGTGGGTGGGGCCAGAACGATCATCCATACGACAGACAGTGGAATCAGCTGGGATGTTCAGACGTTCGGGACGGAAACTTCATTCCTTTCTGTCCATTTTGCAGATGTTAACAACGGATGGGCTGTGGGAGAGTTGGGCGCCATTGTCCACACAACGGATGGGAACACATGGACGTTCCAGGTAAGTGGATTGACGCGCCGGCTCGAGTCTGTCCATTTCACGGACCCCAACAACGGTTGGGCCGCCGGCCGCTTAGGGACTATCCTGCATACAACAAACGGCGGAAGCACTTGGTCTGAGCAAAGCACCGGGACAACCATTGCCCTCTACTCGGTCTACTTCTTCGATCAGAATAACGGCTGGGCTGTGGGTGATGACGGCATTATCCTTCACTCGACCGATGGTGGAGCGACGTGGGCGACGCAAACCAGCGGAACGACCTTCACGCTCGAGTCAGTCCACTTTGTCGATGCCAGCACCGGTTGGACTGTGGGGGAGTTCGGTCTTATTCTTCATACCACGGATGGTGGAGCCGCCTGGACGCAACAAACAAGCGGAACGGGGAACAGACTCGCATCAGTCCAATTTACCGATGCCAACACCGGATGGGTAGCAGGTCGTATGGGTACCATTCGTCATACCACAGATGGAGGGAGTGTCTGGACGGGCCAGCCGAGTGGGACAACGTTTTCGCTAAACGGAATCCACTTCAGCGACAACAATAACGGCTGGGCTGTGGGCGAGGTGGCGGCGATACTTCATACGACGGATGGCGGGAACTCCTGGATACTGAGTACGAGCGGGCCGAGAACATGGTTCCTTTCAGTTCATTTCATCAACCCCGATACCGGGTGGACAGTCGGTGTGGCCGGTGCAATTCGTCGAACCAACAATGGTGGGAGCACTTGGGTTGCGCAATCTGGAACGCCGCATTATTTCTTCGCAGTCCATTTTGCCGACGCCAATAATGGATGGATTGCCGGTGAGGTGGGCGCGGTTCTTCGCACCACGAATGGTGGGGAGGTCTGGACACAACAACTAAGTTCAACACCCAATCCCCTCTATGGAATTCGGTTCATCGACGCAAATACCGGTTGGGCCGTCGGCAATCCCGGGACTATTATTCACACCACCAACGGTGGAACAACATGGGTTGTGCAGGAGAGCGGTTCGTCCAGCTCTCTGACCTCTGTCCATTTTGTTGATGCGAACAACGGCTGGACTGTCGGTGATGGAGGGACCATCCTTCATACCACGGACGGTGGAAATCTCTGGACGCCGCAGACGAGCGGCACAACGAATTGGTTCAGGTCGGTCTACTTTACTGACCTCAATACCGGTTGGGCTGTGACCAGCCCGACAGGTATCTTCCATACAACGGATGGTGGAATCACCTGGATCACCCAGACAAGCGGGACACCGAATACCCTCGAATCGGTCAGTTTCGCTGATGCCTATAACGGCTGGATTTCAGGTGATTTCGGAACGATTCTCCATACCACAAATGGTGGAGCTGTCTGGACACAGCAGAACAGCGGGACCACAAATTTCCTGTCGACGGTGAATTTCGCCGATGCGAATAACGGCGGGGCAGTTGGAGAGTTCGGCACAATCATACACACGACCAATGGGGGAACAGGGATTACTCCTCCTGGCCCAACAACTCTTGCCGCACCAGTGAGCGGTTCAATGGTATCCACAAGTCCGACCCTCAGTTGGAACACGGCGCCCGGCGCGCTCTGGTACACACTGCAGGTATCAACCAATCCTTATTTTCTCACCTACGCTGTGAATCAGACCAATCTCTCAGCAACATCGTTCGAGTTGAACGGTCTCGAAACCGAGACAACCTATTATTGGCGCGTAAGCCTGACGGACACGAGCAGCACGAGCGGGTGGTCGGAACGATGGAGCTTCATGACCGCCAATCCGCGTCAGGTGACCCTCGTACTGCCTCTCGATGGAGCGGTAATCACGGCCGACAGTGTGGTATTGCTCTGGCAACAGAGTTCACCGATGGTGGATCGTTACTGGCTGGAGGTCGATACCGATTCACTGTTTGGCACGTCGTTCGTCGATTCATTGCTTACCGACACGACCTTTACACTCAACCAGCTGCAACACGATGAGACTTCCTGGTGGAGAGTGAGGGCACACAATCAGTACGGTTGGGGTGAATTCAGTGACGCGAGGGACTTCACTGTGTACCTGCAAATTCCACCTGCTCCGGTGCTTCTTGATCCTCCCAATGGGACGACGGGGGTTTCAATCAATCCCACACTCAGTTGGAGCCTATCACCGGGAGCAGAATTGTATGCACTGCAGGTTTCTGACTTTGCAGATTTCTCGAGCCTTGTAGTTGACGAGAGCGGGATCGGATCAACATCGTACATGGTCAGCAACCTTCCACACAACAACACCTACTTCTGGCGTGTCAGTGCGACCAATGATCTTGGTACGAGCGACTGGTCTGAGGTCTGGAGCTTTACAACGGCTGTGACAGGAGTTGATGAAGAAAACCAGGCGCCATCAGAGTTTGCTCTGAACCAGAACTACCCGAACCCGTTCAATCCGATCACAACCCTTCAATTCATAATTGTCGATCCACAATTGACAATCCTGCGGGTCTATGACCTCCTAGGCCATGAAGTCACAACGCTTGTGAATGAGAAGCTTGCTCCCGGCACATACACGAGACAATGGGACGCCAGCGGATACCCGAGCGGGGTGTATTTTTACCGACTATCAACACCTAACTTTGTTCAAACAAAGAGACTTGTTTTGGTTCGCTAACCTTGTCGTTTTCTGCCGGGGCTATCGACACTCTGCGAATGTCTTTGTTGAAACGAGGAAGTCTGTTTTGCTCCGGTGATCATTCTCAATACCGTCTACGGCGATAACAACCCGGTCTTTGGAAAGAGCTAACCACAGAGAACACGAAAAGCCCTGTCAATTCAATTCCACAAAGGTCACGGAGAGAATTTTCCTCCGTGTTCTTTGTGATCTGAGCGTAGTAAATGTCTTGGTGACCTCTGTGGTTAAATAACCCGAGCTTTGTAAGAGGACTAACCGCTGAGAACACGAAGATCCCGTCAGTTCAATTCCACATCAACTGTCGTCCCTCCGAGAGCGCTCTTCGGACTTATGCTGAAGCCGTTCGTTTATTGCGAAGCCGTTGCAGAGGTCGTTGAGGCATTCGCCAGACAATTCTCCCAATTCTTGAGCGTGCGATTTTTTTCTTGCTGTTCAACCAGCGATTCGTTACACTACGACAGCTTTCCCGCATGACCCGGAGCGCGAGGGTCGCCCGGGCAAGTGCCTGCCACTGTTTGACCCGCCTGTAGACTCCTCCACCTACGTGTCTTGTCGAAAAGGACAACCATGATTCGCTCGCTGACATTCATCTTGACCTTTCTCTTCACAAGCGCTGCTTCCTCGCAGCCTCTCTCAGAGGAGGGCCGCCGCGACATCACCAAGGCTAAGGATCAACGTGATGCCCCGGCGATTGCCCGGTTTCTTGCGGATCGAAATTCAAACATAACCGAGGCTGCCGCCATCGCCGCAGGTTCTCTCCAGGATACTACCCATATCGCGGCGCTAATCTCGCTGCTTGGCGCTCGGCACGCGGCTGTAAGAAAAAGTGCTGCTTTTGCCTTGGGTCAGATGAACTATGTCGTAACTCCCCAACAAAGAATGAGCGTTTCCTCTGCCCTGGTTAATTTGTTGGAGAGCGAAACGGATATTCCCGTACTCGCGGCCGCAGTGGAGGCTCTGGGGAGAACGGGCGACGATTCAAGTCTGGTGAAGCTGATTTCCCGCGTGGAAGCGAATCCTAATTTTCCTGTCCGGGCCGAGGTTGCACTTTCCATCGGACGATTTGCCTATAGAAACATCAGGGGCGGAGAAGCAACCCGGACCGCTGTCAACCTCCTTATTAGTCTTGATGAGCTTGAACGCTGGAAAGCTGCATACGCCATTATGAGAATCGGGAGTCCGGAGCTGCTCGGTCCGTTTGCACAGACGATTGCCATCGGCGCAGATGATCAGGACCCAGAAGTGCGGCTTCATGTTATGACCGCGCTGGGAAAGACAGGAAACCGTCAATTCGGTCTTTCCCCAATTCTTCGATCGCTTTCGGGCGATTCCGATTGGCGAGTGCGAGTCAACGCCATTAAGGCTCTGGCGCAGCTCGACTCGGGAGTGACAGCGGACGCGCTTGCCGCGATGCTGTCTAGTACTGCCGATCCGAATGAACATGTTTCGCTCACCGCTTTGAACATGTTAGGCGGCATGAAACTCCACGATCCCGGCTCTGTCAAGAAACCGAAGGAGGTGCTGCGTCTGGTGTTGGAAGATGCATCAAGGGAATACTCGGCCCGACAGAAGCGGGAAGCAGCGATAGCACTTGCGAAGCTCTTTCCATTGGATTCGTACTCCACTCTTTCGAAAGCATTCGAGGAAGGTAGACTTTCAAAAGAATCTCTTGTTGAAGCGTTCGGATATGTCCAGCATGATGAGGCGTTCAGGAAGCTCCTTGGATATGCCAGTGCAAATGATCCGCGCATTCAACGAAGCGCGCTGGAGGCGATTCGGAGTTTGATCAGTCAACAGGAGCTCGGCGGTGACAAGCGTTCCTCCGCAAGGGCTTCCTTCCAGAACGCGCTTCGATCACCCGATATGGCTGTGATCACGACAGCTGCGACCGCGCTGACGGATTCTACGCTGGCTGATACGGCGTCGGGCCGTCCTCTTATCGACGCGCTTGAAGGCCTCAGCTCGCCTGTCGATGTGGAGCCAATGGTGGCGATCATAGGCGCCCTTGGAACGCTGAAAGTCAAATCCGCGGTTCCGGTACTCATGAAAATGCTGAATGACTCAGATCGAACGGTGACTCTTGAGGCGGCGGATGCGTTGGAGAAGATCACGGGGAGGGCGTTCAAGTATGCTGTCTCTCCCCATACGAGGGTGGGCTACAGTGACTATGATTGGGACACACTGGAGTGGTTGAGGGAGGGGCGGGAAGTGGAGGTTCTGACTTCACGCGGTTCGTTCCGGTTTCTGATGCTGGCCGACGAAGCCCCTTTCACATGCTTAAGCTTCCTTCGTCTGATCAAACGGGGATTTTATGATGGGCTGACGTTTCACAGGGTCGTACCGAACTTTGTCATCCAGGGAGGAGACCCGCACGGTGACGGTTGGGGTGGGCCCGGTTACGCGATACGTTCAGAGTTCGGTCTGGAGCATTATGATCGGGGTATGGTTGGCGTTGCAAGTGCGGGGAAAGATACTGAGGGCTCGCAGTTCTTTGTCACTCATTCCCGCCAACCACACCTTGACGGACGCTACACGATTTTTGGGAGGGTCACTTCAGGAATGGACGTGGTTGACGTGATCCAGGTGGGAGACCGGATTATTCGGATGAAGTTCACAGAGTGATGTTCTGACAAGATGAAAACCGATAATTAGATAGATGTGTTCATACTTGTTTGCGTGCTTGGCGAACCCCTTCCGTCTTTGCGGTTAAAAGTCTCAGCCCCAAATCAATGACAAAAGAAAACCGCAAAGGTACCGCAAAGATCGCGTGAACTTCAATGTTCCGCTGATCAAAGACGGGATAAGGCGCGTAGTCAATCGTCTGTAAGAAATGACGGGAGGCTCAGACGACGGGCCTACTGTCGTCGGGCCCGTCGCTCTTCGTACGTCGTTTGATGCGTTGGGTCGATTGCGCTGAGTTTCAGGTAGATGGAGGGGTCGGGGTATTCCAGAAAGATGTCGGCGATTTCAAGAGACTTTGCATCGAAGAACGCCCTTATGACCAGGTTGCGGGGGTCAACGCTGCTGCGAATTTCGCCGATCGACTCAAGCGATTCGATGATTCTCTCATATGCCCTGTTTCGATTTACGTTCAGCGAATCCAACCCCGCGAAGTGATAGGTGTATGATGCAATCCGAATCGATGACAAATTAGGATTCAGAATCTCGTCGATGAGTTGAGTCCGACTGTACGACCCCGTGACGTTCTGCCAGCCTTTCTGTCCGCTTGAGCGCGCGAGGTTGGCAATATCCGCCGCTTTTTGAAACCATCGTGTCCCGCCCAGACTCTCATACGAGTCGTAGTCATACCCCAGAATAGTATACGCGTAAAAATCCAGCACGCTGGTCAGGTCGTTAAACACCGACGGGTTGTGGTTGAGCGGTCTGTTTTGGACGTATGTGAATTCCCAGCTCTCGTCAAACAGTCTGACCACCGCCGTGTTCTGATGAGATCCCATCCGTTCACGTTGGCTGACAACCGCTACCTGTGCTGAATAGCGGTTGTCCCCTATGACGGATCGGACAGACACCTGAATAGCGCAACTTACCCTGACCTCGTCTGTTCCCCAGGGATAGTTATTCATGTAGTCCCGCAGATTCGCTTCAAAGTCAGAAAGTAGATCCTTATTGGTCGTGGACACACCTTCGTAGTCCACTCTGACAGCGCAGTCGACCTGCTGAGCCAATCCCGCATGTGAGAAAACAAGGCAGAGAGGGAGAGCCAGGAGAAATGTGCTGGTCTGGAACGAACGGCTTGTTGTAATGGTTGTCTCTGTCATTGCTTGTTAGGGTAAGAATCCCGCAGACAATATATGTCATTTTTCGTCGGCGTTCAAGGACGCTGGAGAAGGAGGGAGCTATGAAGTGTCTCATACTTGTTATGGCATTCTGCATCTGTTTCAGAGCCGAGGCGGCCTTCGAAAAGAGCGCACGCGGTAGCGCAGAGACGTCGCTTGGCGGGGCATCGGCTGCGCTTGCAGAAAACCCCTGGAGCGGACTCTCAAACCCTGCCACTCTGCTGACACTTACGCATCGCACGGTATCGGCTTCATTAGTGCCGCGCATGTTTGGTTTGAAGGAGCTTGAGCACGTGGCTTTCATTTACGTCGAGCCGACTTCCATCGGTTTGTTCGCGTTATCGGGTTCACGCTTTGGTTTTGCGCTGTATCGAGAAATCGTCGTCGGCGTCTCCTACAGTGCCCGGGTTTCCGAAAAACTGGTTGTCGGAGTCACATCGAACTGCTTCTCCCTGTCGATTGAGCGTTATGGAAGCGACAGGACGATTGGCATTGATGCCGGCGCTGTTGTTGAGCTGGCTCTGGATCTCCGATGGGGTTTCGCGGCTCACAATTTGAACAGGCCAGTCGCCGGGCGGCTTTCGGAAAAGTTGCCGCAGGTGTTGATCACGGGAGTCGAATATCGGCCGGTAGAGAGAATGCTCATTGCTGCCGATATGGTGAAAGACATCCGCTATCCCGTTGAGCTGCATCTCGGCGTTCAATATGAAGTGCTAGACGCCCTGCATCTGAGAAGCGGAACTTCGCTTGAACCCTCACTCGTCACCGGCGGATTCGGCCTTCTGTATCCTCCCATTGAACTGGATTATGCATTCTCTCTCCATGCCGTGCTCGGGATAACGCATCAAATGTCGGTTACGATCTCACTCGAGGATTTCCTCCCATGAGCCAAATCCTGTTCCGTGTAACGGCGACAACCCTCTGCGTAGTGCGTATCGGGCTGGCCCAGATCGATATACAGCCCGGAAGCGAGGATCTGTTCGACAGAATTGAAAACGAGGTTGAGGAATTGGATGAGCTTGACGATCTCCAATGGCTTCAAGAGCATCCCTACGACCTCAACAGAGTAACCCGGTTTCAATTGCAGAGCCTTCCCGGCGTCAGTGCCGAAGATGCCAACAAAGTTGTTACCTACCGTCGTAAAGTTTCGAGGTTCGGTTCTCTGGAGGAGCTTGAGCGAATTCCCGATTTAGATAAGAGGGTTGCGCGGAGGATCAAACCATTTGTCATGATCTCAAGGGAGGAGGAAGTAAGGGGATTGACAGTGGATCTTCGAACGCGAACAGTTCGAGACCTCCAGGTTCGCAGAGGGTTTAGGGAGCACGACTTCCTGGGATCGCCGTTCAAATCATATATCCGGCTGGCGGCTGTGAAACCAGGAGTGTTCGAGACCGGCTTGTTGCATGAAAAGGACGCGGGAGAACGAATGGACGACGGGCTGGAATCGGGATATCTTTTGGCAAGGAGTGTTGGACCCATTTCCCGGCTCATGATCGGTGACTACGGTCTCGAATCCGGACAGGGGTTGGTTCTCTGGAAGGGGGCAGGATTCGGCAAAGGGGGTGACGCCGCAACTTCAGTGAAAAAGAGCGCGAGGGGGATACAACCGCACCGCTCAACTGATGAATTCAATTTCCAGCGAGGAGTAGCACTCTCAACCGAAATCGGTTTCAACGAAAGCACCCTGGATCTCACCACATTCTTCTCATCACGCCGTTTGGCATCGACCGTCGAAAATCAGGGAGTTTCAAGTTTCTATGAGTCCGGACTGTTCAGAACAGCAACAGAGGTACAGAAGGAGGAAGGCGTCCGCGAGACGATGTGGGGAACCCGGCTTACCATTTCATCAGGAAAAGGATGGGTTACAGGCGCGACGATGTACAAAGCGACCTTTGATCGCAAACTTTTCACCGGCGGCGCGACGAGTTCTCCCCAGGATCACTCTACAGTTGCCGGCGTTGATGCCGAGGTCCCATTGGGTGATCTTCTGCTCTTCGGAGAAGCTGCCCGTCATTTGGAGGGAGGAGCCGCCTGGATAGCGGGAATGCGGATCGCCCTCCGTCCAAAAGGCTCCGCAGTTTTTCTTTACAGGAGCTATTCCGACGATTTCGCGAATCTCCATGCGAAGGGTTTTGGAGAGCGCGATGGAACATCAAACGAACATGGATTCTATCTGGGCTTGGAGCTGAAGCCATTTGCATGGCTTGTGATGAACGCGTACGTGGATCTTTTTCGATTCCCGGTCGGAACGTCGGTACTTCCTGCTCCGGCATCGGGCAGGGAACTTCTGCTTCGGGGGGAAATACGCGTATCTCCCTCAATCGACCTCTCCGTGCGTTACGTGGCAAAGGTGACACAGACCATGGCAAACTTCCCCGATGTATTTGGCCGGGAAGTGGAGGTCTTGCAGGATCGTGTCCAAGACCGGGCACGCTTTGGCGCGGTTGTAGAAATCGCACGGGATTTCCGATGGAGAGCAAGAATTGAAGGGAGCCGGGTAAAATACCTGCACAATGGCGCTCACGAGGATGGATTTCTGCTCTACCAAGATGTTCAGTGGAAAATGCATACGGGTCTGACAGTTGAAACTCGGTTAATTTTTTTTGACACGGATTCGTTTGATTCCCGTCTCTATGAATATGAGAACGATCTGCGAGGGGTATTCTCCAACCCTGCGCTATTTGGACAAGGCATGCGATGGTATGTTCTCTTCCGCTTCACACTCAGCGAAGCGGTTTCATTGTCTATCAAATATGCTGAAACTCAAAAGGATGGGGTCAAAAGCTCCGGCAGCGGACTCAATGAGATTGATGGTGACCTTGACAACAGAATCTCCGCCCAGTTGGACCTGAGAATAGGAGACAGGTGATATTCGTGCGTGTGGCAAAAGCGGCTTGTCTGGTAGAGCAAATTTGCGCCGCCGCGCCGGAATTTACGAATGCGCCGATCAATACTGGGGTTGTGACTCGAATACAATGGAGCCCGCCTGCCTGAACAGCAGGGACAGGTGAACGTCCGCACCTGTGTGGATTTGCCCTATGCGTCTTTCAGAAAAAACATTTCACAGCCACATCGATATCCTTTTTTTGAGCTCTTTTTTTCTTAAGTTAAGACCGTCATTTTGCCGATGTATCATCACCAGGGAGACCCCATGTCCATAGGTGCCCAGCCCCCTTCTGCAATACGTATTGATTCGTATTCCCCAAGGCAAAATATTTTTGAAGAAGGAGATCATGGAGATTGCATGTACATTGTGAAGGAAGGAGAAGTGGATCTTTTTTATAAAGGAAATTTCATCGCCACGGTGCCGCAAGGCGGTATCTTTGGCGAGATGGCTTTGATCGACTACCTCCCGCGCAGTGCGACAGCAGTGGCGAAGGTTGCCTGCAAGCTGATCCCCGTCGACGAGAGGCATTTCACCCGGCTTGTTCAGGAAACTCCCGCTTTTGCTCTCCAGGTAATGCGAGTCCTTGTCCAACGGCTGCGGCTTATGAATGAGATGGTGTAGACGTACCGTAGGACGGGTTGGGAATTCACGGACGTTTGGTCGAGGTGGTGAACAAAGAGAATCTTGAAACATAATGGGTTCTGTTGTGAACCGATTTCTTGGAAAATGAAGAAGCGAGTTGTCATAGCGATGAGTGGAGGGGTCGATTCCTCGGTTGCCGCTGCCATGCTTGCCGGGCAGGGGTACGATCTGATTGGCATCACGATCAAGACGTACAGGTACGAGGACGTAGGCGGTAACCCTGGCAACGAGAATACCTGCTGTTCGCTCGATGGTATCAATGATGCTCGTGCCGTTGCAGCCATGCTCGGGTTTCCCCACTACGTGCTTGATTTCAGCGAGCGGTTCGGCGTTGAGGTCATTGAAAACTTCGTCGATGAGTATCTGAAAGGTCGTACTCCAAATCCGTGTGTGATCTGCAATCGCAAGATCAAGTGGCAGGAATTGATCACAAAAGCATCCTCCCTCGGAGCGGAATTCATTGCCACGGGACACTATGCCCGGGTGGAGCACTGCAAGGTCACCAATCGCTACCATGTTGCGCGGGGGAGAGACGATTCCAAGGACCA
>Ga0247727_10014043_pt1 | contig 13380 bp, 12 predicted proteins | sample WisWelCaveWW1625_FD_202498 | JGI IMG/M metagenome (GOLD analysis project Ga0247727, IMG submission 202498) | Biofilm microbial communities from Wishing Well Cave, Virginia, United States - WW16-25 | ecosystem: Environmental > Aquatic > Deep subsurface > Groundwater > Cave microbial mat | place... | reverse complement strand
GCGGCGGCCGGCCGGCTCGTGGTCCGGCGTTTCGCGCGCGAGGCTCTCCACCGGCACGCCCATGGCGCGCGCGATCTTGCGCAGCAGCAGCACCGAGATGTTGCCCTGGCCCGCCTCCAGTTGCGCGAGGTAGCGCTCCGACACGCCCGACGCCGAGGCGAGCGCCTTGCGCGTCATGCCGTTGGCGCCGCGCCAGGCGCGCACGCGCTCGCCCAGCCGGGCGAGGTAGGCGGTTTCCTGCTGTGCAGGAGAGGGCGGCGCGTTCATGACGGTGGATGCAGTATAGTGCTTGACTGAGATTCTATGCTGCATTATATTAGATGTCAATGAAGCTCCATCTCCTGGTCGGCACCATGACCGGCACCGCGCAGCTCGTCGCGCAGGAGCTGGAACTTGTCTGGGATGACGGAGAAATGCGGGTCGAAACCCTGTTGATGGACCAGCTGGACAGCGCCGTCTTCGAGCGCGAGGGTATCTTCCTTATCGTCACTTCGACTTACGGGCAGGGCGACGTGCCGGACAACGCCAAGAATCTGTACGAAGACCTGAAAGCGAAGCGGCCCGACCTGTCGCGGCTGCGCTACGGCGTGTTCGGTCTGGGCGACCGCACCTATGCCGAAACCTTCAATTTCGGCGGCAAGCGCTTCGACGACATCCTCGCCGAGCTGGGCGCGCAGCGCATCGGCGAGCGCGTGAAGCACGACGCCTCTTCGGGTATGCTGCCCGAGGAGATGGCGGCGGAGTGGGGCGTGGGGTGGTTGGCGCTGGCGAAGGAGTCCGCTGCCGTAGGTACCTAAGTACAATTCAGTCCGTGGAAATCCCGCGCGCATTGGACATTCCCCGAGATTACAACGCCGCCGACGACCTGGTCGGCCGTAACGTGCAGGCCGGCCGTGCCGGCAAGATCGCCTACATTGACGATGCTGGGCAGTGCACGTTCGGCGAGCTGGCCGACCGCGTCAACCGGTTCGGCAACCACCTGCTGCAGTTGGGCCTCGGGATGGAAGACCGCATCCTCATCGCGATGCACGACTCCATCGACTGGCCGGTGGCGTTCCTCGGCGCGATCAAGGCCGGCATCGTGCCGATCGCGGTCAACACGCTGCTGACCCCGAAAGACTACGAGTACATGCTCTCCGACAGCAGGGCGAAGGCCTTGCTGGTTTCCGAGCCCTTGCTGCCGCAGTTCCAGCCGTTCATCGGGAAACTGCCATTTCTCAAGCACGTCATTACCTCTCCTTTCAAAGATCTCCTGAAGAACAGTGCTAAAGAGCTTGCTCCGGCACCCACTACGTCCGACGACCCTTGCTTCTGGCTCTATTCCTCCGGCTCGACCGGCATGCCGAAGGGGACGGTGCACGTGCACTCGAGCATGCGGCTCAGCGCCGAGCTCTATGCCGGGGGCGTGCTCGGCTTCAGGGAATCCGACGTCGTGTTTTCCGCGGCGAAGTTCTTCTTCGCCTACGGCCTCGGCAATTCGCTGTCGTTTCCGCTGACGGTGGGCGCGACTACGGTATTGATGGCGGAACGTCCTACGCCGGACGCCGTCTTCAAGCGCCTCACGGAGAAGAAGCCGACCTTCTTCTACGGCGTGCCGACGCTTTATGCAGGAATGCTGGCTTCTGCTTCTTTTCCTTCCAGAAATTCTTTGAACTTGAGAACTTGCGTTTCCGCCGGCGAAGCGCTGCCTCCGCAGATTGCAAAGAGCTTCAAGGAGAAGACCGGGATCGACGTCCTCGACGGCATCGGCTCGACCGAGATGCTGCACATCTTCCTCTCCAACCGGCCGGGCGACTTCCGCCACGGCACCACCGGCAAGGCAGTGCCGGGCTACGACCTGAAGCTGGTGGACGAGCAGGGCAACGAGGTGAAGCAGGGCGAGCTGGGTGAACTCCTTATCAAGGGTCCTACCGCGGCCAACGGCTACTGGAACAACCGCCAGAAGAGCCGCAATACCTTTGTCGGCGAGTGGACCCGGAGCGGCGACAAATACACGCAGGACGCCGACGGCTACTACGCCTACGGCGGCCGCACCGACGACATGCTGAAAGTCTCCGGCATCTGGGTCTCGCCCGCGGAGGTCGAGGCCGCGCTGGTTTCGCACGCAGCCGTGCTCGAAGCCGCCGTGGTCGGCAAGGAAGACGAGCAAAAACTCGTCAAGCCCAAGGCCTTCGTGGTCCTCAAGCCCGGCAAGCAGGCCACCACCGAAGAGCTGCAGAGCTACGTCAAATCGAAACTCGCGCCCTACAAGTACCCGCGCTGGATAGAATTCGTCAGCGAACTGCCGAAAACCGCCACCGGAAAAATCCAGCGCTTCAAACTGCGAGGCTGACCATGAATGCATCCGTTACACAGTTGCAGATCGACCAGCGCGTCTTCGATCTCTACGACGAGTACTGTCACGGCCGCATCGACCGGCGCGAGTTCCTGGCGCGCGCGAGCGCGCTGGTGGTCGGGGGGCTGGCGATGGCGCAGGCGCTGCTGCCGCGCTATGCGCGGGCGCAGACGATCTCCGTCACCGATGCGCGGATGAAGGCGCAGTACGTGAACTATCCGTCGCCCGGCGGCAACTCGGGCCAGATGCGCGGCTACCTGGTGCAGCCCGCATCTTCCTCGCACGGATCGGGGCCGTTCCCGGCGGTGCTGGTGATCCACGAGAACCGCGGGCTCAATCCGTACATCGAGGACGTGGCGCGCCGTGCGGCGGTGGAGGGTTTCCTCGCGCTCGCTCCCGACGGCCTTTCCCCGGTCGGCGGTTATCCGGGCAACGACGATGACGGGCGCACGCTGCAGGGCAACCTGGACCAGGGCAAGCTGCGCACCGACATGCTGAACGGCGCGCTTTTCCTCAAGTCGCACAAGCTTTCGACCGGCAAGCTCGGCGCGACCGGGTTTTGCTCGGGCGGCGGCACCGTCAACTTCCTTGCGGTAGCGCTGGGCGCGGACATGCACGCGGGGGCGCCGTACTACGGTCCCGCAGCGGAGACCGCGGGTGTGCCGAAGATCAAGGCGCCGCTGCTCATCCAGTACGCCGAGAACGACGCCGGCATCAACGCGATGTGGCCGGCCTACGAGGCCGCGCTGAAGGCGGCCGGCGTTCCGCACCAGATGCACATCTACCCCGGCACCCAGCACGGCTTCCACAACAACTCGACACCGCGCTACGTCGAGGCGGCCGCCAAGCTGTCCTGGGAGCGCACGGTGGCCTTCTTCAAGAAGAACCTCGCCTGAGACTTTCGGTTGTCGTTCCGGCATTCAACGAGGAGCGCCTGCTCGGCGCGACGCTCGCAAGCATCAACTCGGCAGCGCAGGTATTCGATGGTTCCTGGTCGTGGGAGCTCATCGTCTGCGACAACAATTCCACCGACCGCACCGCCGAAATCGCGCGCGCGGCCGGGGCGCGTGTGGTGTTCGAGCCGCACAACCAGATCTCGCGCGCGCGCAACCGCGGCTCGGCGGCGGCGGCCGGGGAGTGGCTGCTCTTCGTGGACGCGGACTCCACGCCGAGTCGCGGGCTGTTCAGCGACATGCAGGAGGCGATCGAAAGCGGTCGCTGCCTCGCGGGCGGTAGCACCGTCGCACCCGAGGGCACGTTTGAGTTCCGGGCGGCGATCCTGGCCTGGAACGCGCTCAGCCGCGCGACGCGCTGGGCCGCCGGTTCTTTCATCTTCTGCGAGCGCAGCGCGTTTTTCGAGCTGGGCGGATTCAGCGAAGAGCTGTACGCCTCCGAGGAGCTGGATCTGTTCCGCCGCCTGAAGCCCCTGGCGCGCCGGCGCGCCAAGCGCATCGTCATCCTGCACCGGCATCCGCTGCTGACCAGCGACCGCAAGCTGCGCCTCTACAGCTGGGGCGAGCTGCTCTCCTTCTTCGGCAGATTTTTGCTGCACCCGCGCCGCACGCTGCGCAGCGCCGCGGCCTGCAACACCTGGTACGACGGACGCCGCTAGGGCGGCGTCTGAAACAATTGGTTACGCCTCGACGGGCGCGCTGCTGCTATCGTCAAGGGTGTGATAAAGAGAAAAACTGCCGTTCTCCCGACCGCCGCGGTGCTTCTGGCCGCGCTGTGGAGCGGTTTTGCCGCGGCGGGGCCGGACCATTGGAACAATCAGCGCCACCACAGTCCGCGGCGCGATCACCAAGGCCACCATAGCCCGCACGTCCAGAACAACCACCACGATCACCATCGCAACCATCACGGCCATCGCAGCCGGATCGTGTTCTTTACCGCGCCGGTGTCCCTGCCGCGCTACGTCTATCCCGCGCCGGTCTACTACTTTTCACCGCCGCCTTCGCCCGTATACGTCGAACCGGTTCGACCGCAAACCTACTGGTACTACTGTCCGGACTATCAGGCGTACTACCCGCACGTGCAACACTGCCCGGGCGCCTGGCTGCGCGTCTTGCCGCAGCCGCCAGGCTAGGCCTCAGTAGTGGAACTCCGCGAACACGACGCGGTTCTCCTTCGCCGGCCACGAGCGTACGACGATGCGCTCGTCGTTGAACTCGGCCACCACGCTGCGCACCGCGGGCTCGTTTAGCTTCACGGTCGAGGTGGAGGTGCCCGGCACCCCGGGTGAGAGTCCGGGGGGCGGGCTGCGCCCGTCCAGGCTCATGCGGTCGCGGCCGACGCCGTAGTAGCCGCGCGGCCGCGTCATGGTGATCACGCTGGCTGCGTCCTTGTCGGCGGCCGCCAAGCGCGCCGGCCTCATATGGATGATGTCGGATGAGCGCGGGAACGGCGAGCGGTAGATGTGCGTGGTGGCGTAGCCATCGGCGCGGATCACGAACTCGTAGTACGCGCCGGACTTCGCGCTGAACGGGCCCCACTGGCCGTCCGGGCCCACCGTCTTCGCGTGCACGGCGGATCCAATGCGTTCGCCAGTCCGGGGCGAGTTTTCGTAGATCTCCAGAGCGGCGCTGGGAAGCGGCAGGTTGGTCGCATCGTTGCCGCGGTGGCCGGTGATGCGGCCGTTCAGGACGACGGCCGCCTCCGGAACGATTACCGTGCGCTCGGGCATTCGCCCGGCGATGAAGCGGAAAGTGTGCTCGAACGCATCGGAGTGGAAGGAAACCTCGCGGTGGTCGTGCGCCTTCATCAACACGTTCTCGGCGCCTTTGAGCGCCGGGCCCTCGCGGTCCACGTTGGTCTTCATCTTCGGCTGGCCGAGCCAGCGCCCGTCGGGTTGGGCGAACTTGTCGTTGCCGTCCGAGCGCAGCGTCATGAAGCGCACCCCCGGTGTCACTTCCAGTCCTTCCGGACCTTGCGGAGCATTCAGCGCCTTGAGGAACGGGGCGATGCCGTTGAACTCGCTGCCGGGCAGGAATTCATTGGTGGCCCACCCGCCGTGGTTGAGTCCGCCGCCGATCACTGCATGCGACACCGCGGAAGCTCCTCCGCCGTTGCGGATGTAGTTGCGAATGGCGTTGTTGCCGCGAGAGCTGCCGACCAGCGCCACCTTCGCCGCGCCGGTGAGCCGGCGCACGCGCTCGACCTCGGCGGCGACCTGCGCCATGTGCTCCGCCGTGCTGCTTCGGCCTTCCTGCGGCTTGGCATCGTCCGAGCGTGCCAGCGGATTGGGCGCATCCAGCGCGAACAGGCGGTCACGCGGCCAGCCGTTCGATTCGAAGCGCCAGATCGTCGTGTGCCAGAGCGCCGCGGTGTCGCCGTTGCCGTGAACGAAGATGATCGGAACCAGCTGCTCGCGCGGGGCGAGACCGGCGCAGCTGGTGAGCAGCGCCGCAAGCAACAGGCCGAGAAGGGAACGCCGGTATCGGTTCATCGGTGGGGCTCCTTGTTTCAGTGACGGATGCAGACCTTGCCGAAGTGCGCGCCGCTCTTGAGGTAGGCCATCGCCTCCTTGAGCTGCTCAAACGGAAACACTTTGTCGATGACCGGCTCGATTCTATGCTGGCCGATGGCGCGCAGCATAGCCTCGAAGCCGTCGCGGTTGCCCACGGTGATGCCCTGCAGCCTCACCTGGCGCGTGACCACTAGGCCGAGCGGCGCCGAGAGCATGCCGCCCGACAGCACGCCGATCATGGAGAGCGTGCCGCCGCGCCGGATGCAGCGCAGCGACTGCGGCAGGGTCTTCTCGCCGCCCAGCTCGACGATGTGGTCGTAGCCGTGGCCGCCGGTGATTGCGCGCGTCGCTTTGTACCACTCCGGCGTCCTGAGGTAATTGATCGCCGCGTCCGCGCCCAGCGCCCGGGCCCTGGCGATTTTCTCGTCGCTGGAGGAGATCAGCGTCACCTGCGCGCCGCGCAGCTTGGCGAATTGCAGCGCGAACAGCGCCACGCCGCCGGTGCCCTGCACCAGGACCCGCGAGCCCGGGCCGATACGGTCGTGGGTGACGATAGCGCTCCAGGCGGTGAGGGCGGCGCAGGGGAGGGATGCGGCCTGTTCATCCGTGAGGTGCGCGGGGACTTTCGCCACGCCTTCCTCCGGCAGGACCATGTACTCGGCCATGGTGCCATCCACCGGTCCGCCGAGCGATTGCGCCAGCCGCTCCGGCGTCGGCTCGCCGCTGATCCAGGCCTGCGCGAAGTGGGGGCAAACCCGGTCGCCGGTCCTGACGCGGGTGACGCCCGCGCCGGTCTCGACGACCTCGCCGACGCCATCGGAGACCGGGATCAGGGGCAGGGTCCCGGTGTGCGAGCCGTAGCCGCGCATCGGCACCACCAGGTCGCGGTAGTTGAGCGTAGCGGTTTTCATGCGCAGCAGCACCTGGCCGGAGCCGGGCCGGGGGTCCGGGCGCGTGGCGAGCCGCAGATGCTCCATGCTCCAGTCGTCCTGGATCTGGAAGACTTTCATTGGGCCATTGTAGTAAAGTGTCGATTGTTTGGGGTCCAAACAATCGACATGAGCGCAGTTCCCGACCGGGTGCACCTGAGCTTCAGCGTCAACGGCGAGGAGACGCCGGTTTCCTTCGCGCCATACAAGACGCTGCTGGAAGTGCTGCGAGAGGACCTCAACCTCACCGGCACCAAGCACGGCTGCGAACTGGGCGAATGCGGCGCCTGCGCGGTGCTGATCGACGGCGAGCCGCAGCTTTCCTGCCTGGCGCTCGGCGTGGCCTGCGGGGGCAGGCGCATCGAGACCGTGGAGGGCCTGGCGAATGGCGCCGCGCTGCATCCGCTGCAGGAGGCGTTCGCCGACCTGGGCGCGGCTCAGTGCGGCTACTGCACCCCTGGCATCCTGATGACCGCCAAGGCGCTGCTTGAGAAAAACCCGAACGCAAACAGGGAACAGGTAAAAGAAGCCATTTCCGGGAATCTCTGCCGCTGCACGGGCTACCAGCAGATCTTCGAAGCCATCGAGGAGGCCGCAAAAAGGATGCGAGCGTGAGCCTGAAAGTCATCGGCAAAGCGCGCCGCCGCGTCGACGGCCGCGCCAAGGTCACCGGCCTCACCAAATTCGCGGACGATATCGCGCTGCCGCGCATGGTGCATGCGAGATTGTTGAGGTCGCCCCATCCGCACGCCTTGATTGAAAAGATTGATGTAACAAAAGCTGAAAGACATCCGGGCGTACACCTTGTTCTCACCGGCAGGGATTTCCCGGTGACCTTCGGCATCATGCCGGTGGCGCAGGACGAGTTCCCGCTCGCCAACGGCAAGGTGCGTTACGTTGGAGACCCGGTCGCCGCAGTGATCGCCCGGGACGAGCAGACGGCTGGTGAAGCTTTGGATTTGATTGAAGTTACCTATAAAGTCTTAAAAACAATAAGCGATCCGGAAGAAGCACTGCAAACAGCCGAACCCCGCATTCATGACTACGGTGAGCAAGGCAATATCCACCGCATCCAGTCTTACGAGTTCGGCGATGTCGGCGGGGCGCTGGCGAAGTCTGACCACGTGTTCGACGACCTGTTCTTCTACGAGGGCAACACCCACCTGCCGATCGAGCAGCACGCCTCGGTGGCGGCGCCCGACGGCGAGGGCAAGCTCACGCTGTGGTCTTCGACCCAGGTGCCGCATTACATCCACCGCGCGCTGTCCCGGGCGCTGCAAATGCCGGCGGCGCACATCCGCGTCATCGCCTGCCCGAACGGCGGCGGCTTTGGCGGCAAGTGCGACCTGCACAACCACGAGATCGTCGTCTCGCGCGCGGCGCTGAAGCTCGGCCGCCCGGTGAAGATCTGCCTCAATCGGGAGGAAGTGTTCTACATGCACCGCGGCCGGCACCCGGTGCTGATGCGCATGCGCACCGGCGTCACCAAGGAGGGCAAGCTGACCGGCATGCACCTGCAGACGCTGCTCGATGGCGGCGGCTACGGCGGCTACGGCGCGGCAAGCACCTTCTATACCGGCGTGCTGCAGACCGTGACCTACGAACTGCCGCGCTTCAAGTTCGAGGCCTGCCGCGCTTTCACCAACAAGCCGCCCTGCGGCCCCAAGCGCGGCCACGGCACGCCGCAGCCGCGCTTCGGCCAGGAAGTGCAGCTGGACAAGATCGCCGAGCGGCTGAAGCTGGATCCGGCGGAGCTGCGCCTCGGCATGGTCGCCAAGCCGAATTCGCTGACCGCCAACTGGCTGAAAATTGGCAGCATCGGCCTCGCCGAGTGCATCCGGCAGGTGGTTGCACGGTCGGACTGGAAAAACAGGTATGGAAAACTTCCTTCCGGCCGAGGCATCGGGCTCGCCTGCAGCTCGTACCTGTCGGGCGCCGGGCTGCCGATCTACTGGAACAAGATGCCGCACTCCGGCGTGCAACTGCTCGCCGACCGCAGCGGCCAGGTCACCGTGTTTTGCGGCGCAACCGAAATTGGCCAGGGTTCGGACGACGTGCTCGCGGCGATGGTGGCGGAAGTGCTCGGCATGGATCCCTATGACATCCGCTGCGTGACCGGCGATACGGCACTCACGCCGGTGGACCTGGGTTCCTACTCCAGCCGCGTCACCGTGATGATGGGCAACGCCGCGATCCAGGCCGCCGAGAAACTAAAGGCGCAGATCGCAGACGCTGCGGCGGAGCAGTTGGAGGTGATTCCGGATCGGTTGGTTTTTTCACAAGGTCGGGTTTTCGTAACTTCAGATTCGAATAAGAACATTTCCTTCCGTGAAGCGGTTGAGTTTGCCGAAGCAAAATTCGGCACCCTGGGCGCGGTCGGTTCCTACTCTCCGCCGCGTTCTCCCGGTCGCTACAAGGGCGCGGGAGTCGGGCCGTCGCCGGCGTATTCGTATTCCGCCTGCGTGCTCGAGGTCGACGTGGACCAGGCCACCGGCTGGATCGCGGTGCCGAAAATCTGGATCGCGCACGACATCGGCCGCACCGTCAACCCGGTGCTGGCGCGCGGGCAGGTCGAGGGCAGCGTCTACATGGGGCTCGCCGAGGCGCTGATGGAGGAACAGGTGTTTCGCCGCCTGCCGCCCAGGATGTCGCACGCGCTGGTGCACAAGATTCCCTCGCTGCTCGAATACAAGAGCCCGACCTCGCTGGACATGCCCGAGGTGGACACGGTCCTGGTCGAGGATCCCGACCCCAACTGCCCGTTCGGCGCCAAGGAAGCCGGGCAGGGGCCGCTGCTGCCGGTGATGCCGGCGCTGGCGAACGCCATCTTCGACGCGGTGGGCGTGCGAATCGACGAATTGCCAATTACGCCGGACAAAATTCTTAAAGCTTTGGAACTAAAAGCAAAAGGAAAACCGCCACGCGTCGGGCCCGAGAGTTTTCCTGCGGTACCGTACCCGAAGCCTATTTTCGTCGCCACGCCCTGGGAGGGTGGCGACGGCAGGGAGACCAAGCGAGATGATGCGGCTGCCGTGGTTTGATTACCGCGCGCCGCGCACGGTCGCGGAGGCGGCGAAGATCCTCGCGGGCGAAGGCCCGGAGGCGATGCTGATCGCCGGTGGCACGGACCTGCTGCCCAACATGAAGCGCCGCCACCAGACGCCGAAGGTTCTGGTTTCGCTGAGACAAGTGGCAGACCTGAAGAAAATCAGGAACGGTTCCGGGTTGACTCTGGGTTCGGGATTGACGCTCACGGAAGTTACGAAAAATGAAAGCGTAAAAAAAAGCTTCACTGCCCTCTATCAAGCTGCCGCGCAGGTCGCCACGGTCCACCTGCGCAACATGGGCACGCTGGGCGGCAACCTGTGCCTCGACACCCGCTGCAACTACTACAACCAGACCTACGAGTGGCGCAAGGCGATCGACTTCTGCCTGAAGAAGGACGGCGACATCTGCTGGGTGGCCACCGCAAGCAAACGCTGCGTCGCGGTTTCCTCCACCGACACCGCTCCGGCAATGATTGCCTTGAATGCGAGGATCAGGCTGGTAGGTTCTTCAGGGGAAAGAGAAATCCCTGTAGAAGCTCTCTACAACAATGATGGCATCGAGTACCTTTTCCGCAAGCCCGATGAGGTTCTGAGCGAAATCGCGATTCCCCAAGCCGGCTACAAGAGCACTTACTGGAAGCTGCGCCGGCGCGGCGCCTTCGATTTTCCGATTCTCGGGGTTGCCGCCGCGGCAAGAATGAGCGCGGACGGCACGGTGGAGGACCTTCGCATCGCCCTGGGCGCCGCTGCGTCCCGGCCGTTCCTGGTAGACAAAGTCAATGACAAAGTCAAAGGCGGGAAACTGACCGACGCTGTCATAGCCGAGCTGTCCGCCATGGTCGCGTCCCGCGCCAAGCCGCTGGACAACACCGACATGGACCTCTACTGGCGCAAGGAAGTCGCCGACGACTTCACCGGCTATGCCCTGTGCGAGCTGCGCGGCGACGACATGCGCGCCACGCGTCTGCGCGTGGCGCGCTACCTGGTCTAGGATCGGATAAAGGGATAAATAGACCGGGTCTCGCGTATTGCGCCGGGGTGACTCCGGGACTAAAGTACTCGGGTTCTCGAGAACCCACATGCCCAATCACTCTAGACGCGCGGCTCGGGACGCGGCGCACGAAGATCCCGGCGCGCTGAAGCTGATCGCAGAGTCGCGCGGGAGAGCAGCATGATCATCTCGCTCATCAACTTCACCAACGGCAAGATCAAGGACGAGGAAGTGCACGCCGCGCTGCGCGCCATCAACCGGCAGCTGGCCGAGGATTTCGAGCCGTACTGGAGTTTCGGCGCGCAGCTGCGGCTGGAAGGCCGCACGGGTTCGAAACCGAGCACGACTTCCCTGCCCGACATGCGGGGCGACGGCGTGCTTTACCTGTGGGACGGAGCGGACGTGGACGACGCCCTGGGATACCACGACACCAATCTGCGCGGCATTCCGTACGGCTTCGTGTTCACCGAGCTCACCAAGGAGCTGGGCGAAAACTGGACGACCACGCTTTCCCATGAGGCCCTTGAGCTGGTGGCCGATGCCCAGGCCAATCTGCTGGTGCAGGGTCCCCATCCGGCCGATCGGGGAAAGACCGTCTTCCATTGGTTCGAGATGTGCGACGCGGTGCAGTCCGAGGTCTACGACATCGACGGCATCGAGGTATCGAACTTCGTTCTGCCGCTTTACTTTACCGAGAACGACGAGAAAGGCGCGCGCAACGATTTCCTCGGCCGGGCGTACGGGCAGGCCACGCTGCGTTCGTTCGGCGTCAATCCCGGCGGCTATGTCGGCTATTTCGATCCGGAGACCCGTTCGCACGAGACCTATGAGGCCGCGGGCGACAAGAAGGCCCTGAAGCGGTTGAAAGTAAAACGCCGATGGAACGCCGGCCGTGGCAACATGATTCGCAAGTCAGAGCGCGCGGCTGCCAGGAAGAGCTCGCGGCAGCGCTGATCGGCTCGTCCCGCTATCGAACAGGCACGTACTCGAGCTTGGCACAATGCCGCAGCAGTTCTCGATCCGGCCGGTGGCGTTCCCGCGGGGCGTAGCCGACTCCGACTCCGGCGCCACGCACGCCTGCGTGCGCGACCGGTCTGGCCGGATCGTGGCGATCGCGCTCGCCGGCGGATCGGTGCTGTGGCGCTCGGCGCAGGCGCTGCGGCCGCTCGTCATCGCGCGGGGCGAAGTCATCGCGCTGCGTACGGCCGCGCCGCCCGTGTGCGTCGCGCTCGCGCTCACGGATGCGAATGCAGGACGTGAAGTATGGACCTCGGACCCGCTGCCGCTGCCCGCTTGGGCCGAGCTCGAAAGCCAGGACCCTGCGCGGTTCTGGATTGCGATAGCCATCGGCGGCGCGTCGCTCGTGCTGCGCTGGCGGGCTCGGGCGAGGTATGCGGGTGGGGCCGCGCCGAGCCGGCGCGTGCTCGAGCGAGCCGCCCGCGACGATGAGGGCAGCGCCGCGATCGAGCGCGCGACTGGAAAAGTCACAATGCTCTCCACGGCAATCGGCCCCGAACCCGCCGTGGAGCCCGAGGCCGGTCCTGCTGCGCCTCAGATTCTCGAACAGCAGCAGCTCGGCGGCCGGCTCTATCAAATTGCGCTCGAAGCAGTCGATCGGAACGTCCGAACCGTGCTGCGCGCCCTGGACCTGCGGGGCGGCGCGCCGCTGTGGGAAACCATCATTGACGAAGGTCCCGCGCGCCCCCCCAGGGCGTTGCGCCTCTAGCGGCGTCCTCGTCTCAACCGTTTACGCCCAAGGAGAACCACGATGGCGATCTCGAACGAAGAATTGGCACGCGCCCGGAAAATCAGCGTCGACCAGGTGCAACTCTTGCGAAAAACGCGAGGCGCCACCAACGATACGCTGGAACAGATGCCCGAGGGCGCGCTGCGGCGCGCCATCCGCCGGCTGAACTACCCGGACATGCCCCGGGCGCGCCACGCGTTCATGCTTGCCCAGGCGCGCGACGACAAGGGCCGTATTCCGCCCAATGCGCTAGGCAGGGCGGTCAGGGAAGCGCGCTCGATGCGGGGCAAGGCAATGAAGGCGCGGATCGCAGGCCTGCCCACGGAACGCACGATGCGGCCGCGGGCGCTGATCGGGCCCGCGCCTGCCGCCGGTCTCGCCGCAGCGGGCTGGGTGTGGCTCGGGCCGGGCAACATCGGCGGGCGCACGCGTGCCATCGTGGTTCATCCCTCGCAGCCGAACCGCATGTGGGCGGCGAGCGCGGGCGGTGGCATCTGGCGCACCGACGACGGCGGCGGGCACTGGGCTCCGGTGGACGACTTCATGGCGAACCTTGCCGTGTGCTGCATGGCGATCGATCCCGCCAAGCCGGACAAGATTTATGCGGGCACCGGGGAAGGCTTCGGCAACGCTGACGCACTGCTCGGCGCCGGCATTTTCCGCACCACCGACGGCCTTTCCTGGACGCAGATTCCGGCCACCACCACGGCCGACTTCAACGCGGTGAACCGCCTCGCGGTGTCCCGCAGCGGCAAGGTGCTGCTCGCCGCAACGAAAGCGGGAATCCTGCGCAGCAGCGACGCGCAGCGCGCCACCTGGACCAGGGTGCTCGACGGAGAAATCGCAGACGTCAAGTTTCATCCCA
>Ga0247727_10014042_pt1 | contig 13380 bp, 14 predicted proteins | sample WisWelCaveWW1625_FD_202498 | JGI IMG/M metagenome (GOLD analysis project Ga0247727, IMG submission 202498) | Biofilm microbial communities from Wishing Well Cave, Virginia, United States - WW16-25 | ecosystem: Environmental > Aquatic > Deep subsurface > Groundwater > Cave microbial mat | place... | reverse complement strand
TCGCGCAACCGGCAGACGTTGGATCCGAGCGAGGTCAGGCGCGCTGGATCCACGGGCAAGCCCAGGCGGCGGGCGGAGTCCTCGTCCAGGCCGGCGTCGGCCAACTCCGAGAGGCTGAAGCCGGCGGCCGGCGCTTCCCGGCGGCCATACACCAGCCCCGGCCGCGGCGGACGCCGATCCAGCCGCCGCCGCACGGCGTCGAAAAGATTGCGCAGGTCCTGCTTATCCATTAGTGCTCACCCCAGTCGCTCACCCTGCGGCGATCTCTTCCAGCGCCTCCCGGACCAGCCGCTTGACCAGCCCGATCTTGTAAGCGTTGTGGGGCAAGGGCTGCGCCCCGCTGACGGCCGCCCGGGCGGCTTGCTCGATGCGGTCCCGCAGGCGGGCTCCGAGCAAGGCCTGCTCGGCCTCCACCGCACGCCAGGGGACGGGCGCCACCGCGCCCAGGACCACGCGGGCCAGCCGGCACCGATCGCCCTCCATTTCCACATAGACGGCGGCGCTGGCCAGGGCGAAATCCCAGCTCTGGCGCGCGGCCGCTTTGCGGAAGGCGCTGCCTGCGCCGGGGGGCGCCTCCGGCAGCAGGATCCGGGTCAGGATCTCGCCCCGCTCCAGCGTGTGCATACTAGTGATATCGTAAGAGGGCGGCGCGAAAAGGCGCTCGATGGGCATCCGGCGCAGCCGGCCGCCTCCGAAGACCTCGACCTCGGCGCCCAGAGCGGCCAGGGCCGGCGCGGTGTCGGAAGGCGAGACCGTGTAGCAGCGCTCGCCGCCCCACAGGGCGTGCTCGTAGGTGAAGCCGCGCAAGGCGTCGCAAGTCGCCCCGCCCGCCCGGTAACAGTGCCAGGGCCCGCGATAGTAAGGACAGCGCGAGTCCTGCAGCAGGTTGCCCCCCTGCGTTCCCAGGTTCCGGATCTGCGGCGTGGCGACGCGGACCGCGGCCTGCCGGAGCGCCGCCGGCAAACGCGATTCCCGAGCCACGGCCGCCAGCGTCGCCAGCGCGCCGATCTCACGGCCGGAGACCCCGCTCAGGCCGGGAATCGTCTTCAGGTTGACCACCTCGCGCGGCCGGATCCACTGGGTCTTGATCCTCTCCAGCACGTCGCATCCGCCGGCCAGAGCCACCGCCGACTCCCCGGCGAGCAGCCGCGCCGCTTCCTCGAGCGACCGCGGCTCCAGCAGCCGGAAGCTGGCCGGCTCGTCGATGGCGATCTGCGAGGCGGGCAGGAAGTTCACTCCAGCCTCCCGGCCCGCTGGAGCGCTTGGTAAACGCGGGGCCAGGTCAGGGGAATCTCATCCACCCGCACGCCGGCGGCGTTGTAGATCGCATTGGCCACGGCGGCGGCGCCGTTGAACACCGGGTTTTCGCCCATCCCCTTGGCGCCCAACGGACCGCTGGGATCCGGCGCTTCGACCACGATCGCGTCGATGGCCGGATAGTCCAGCATGGTCAGGGGGCGATACCAGTGCAGGGCCGGGTTGACCGGGATCCCGGTGGAAGGATCGACCAGCAGCTCTTCGGTGATTCCGTAGCCGAGGCCGAAGATCCCGCCGCCCTGGATCTGCGCTTCCACGCCGTCCAGGTGGATAGCGCGGCCGACGTCGTGGGCCATCACCAGGCGCAGGACACGCACCAGCCCGCTTTCCATGTCCACCTCGACCTCGGCGAAGCCGGCGCCCCAACTCTTGGCTGCCGGATGATAGGCATACAGGCCGATGCCGACCAGGCAGTCCTGGAATTCCCGCTGGATCAGGGCCAGGGTCGAGGGATGCAGCTTCGCCTCGGGCTGAAAGGCGCGTCCCGTGTCTTCGTTCAGGACCTTGGAGAGATCGCCCGGGCCGTGGCGCGGAGAGGCCAGATCGCGGCGAGGGGCCCGGCGGGCGAGCTCGGCAAAGCTGAGGGCGCGGCCGCCGCCAGGGATGCCGACCCGCCCGTCGCGCAGCTCGAGCCGCGAGGCGTCGGCGCCCAGCAGCCGGGAGGCGGTGGCCAGAAGCTGCTGGCGCGCGTCCAGGGCGGCCAGATAGAAAGCTTTCCCGGTGCAGTGAACGGCGCGGCTGGCGTCGCTGACGAAATCCCAGGCGGTCGAGCCGGAATCGGCCCAGCGCGCCTCGATCCAGCGCTCGATGTGGTCCGAGGTCAGGCCCAACGCCTGGGCCACCAGCAGCACGATGGCGGTGTGGGCTTCCGTTCCCAGGTTGCCCACCCCCAGGGGAACGACGATGCGGCCGTCGGGCCGGATGGCCACCAGGCCGTTGGCTACGTCGCGCCCGGAATGCTCCTGGCTCATGCGCATCCCCAGGCCGCGGCGGAGGCGTCCGGTCTTGGCCTGGGGCGGGGTCCAGCGCTCGCGCCAGCCGATGGTCTGGGCGCCGCGCTCCAGGCACTCGGCCAGGCCGGAGTGCCGGATGGGAGTCAATTCCCCTTCCACCGTCACCAACTGGTCTCCCTCTCGCAGGTGGTTCTTCAGGCGGAAATCGAGCGGATTCATCCCGGCGGCCTCGGCCGCCTTGTCCATGTGGGTCTCCAGGGCGAAGACGGCCTGCGGATGGCCGAACCCGCGGAGCTCCCCGCCCACCGGGGTGTTGGTGTAAACCGAGTAGGCCACGTAGCGCAGCGCCTCGGCCCGGTAAGTATCTAGAATGCCTTCGCCGGCCACCGCGCAGACCGCCGGACCGCTGGAGGCGTACCCGCCGGTGGCCTGGACCGCGCGGCAGTCGATGGCGGTCAGGGAGCCGTCGCGCCGCAGGCCGACGCGAAGCTCGAAGTGGAACGGGTTGCGGACGTCCTCGGCGAACATCAGCTCCTGGAGGGTGTACTCGAGGCGCACCGGCCGCCCCGCCTTCCTGGCCAGCAGCGCGGCGATGCCTTGATACAGCGTCTTTCCCTCGTTGTCGGTGCATTTGCCGCCGAAGCCGCCGCCCAGGTAGGGGGCGATGACCCGCACCGCGCCGGCCGGCAGTCCGAGAACTTTCTCCAGCACGCGCTGGCAATTGTGGACGCTCTGCTGCGAGTCGTAAAGGGTGAGCTTGCCCTGGTCCCAGCGGGCCAGGACGCAGTGGGGCTCGATGGGGACGTGGCACTGCCATGGCGTGGTGTAGCGGCCCTGGACGACGCGGTCCGCTTCCTTGAGGGCCTTCTCGACGTCTCCCCGCTCGAAGCGGATGGTGTGTTGATCCGCCGGCTGGGGCGCGGCGAAGCCGGCCACGGGACCCCCAGCGTGAACTCGAACCGGGGAACCGCGCAGGGCCTGTTCCGCGTCGAAAAGCGGCTGCTCCCGGCGCAGGCGCACGCGGATTCGAGCGAGAGCCTCTTGCGCCTGGTAAGGGTTGGCAGCGGCGACGGCGGCGATCCCGTCGCCGACGTAGCGGGCCTTGCCGTTGAGAAAGCGGCGGTCGCCGCGATAGTTGGGAACTTCCTCCCAGGTGAGGGTGGCGGCGACGCCGGGAAGCGCGCGCGCCGCCTGGAGATCCACCCGCTCCACGCGGGCGTGGGGCAGCGGGCTGCGCCACACCTTCGCGTGCAGCATCCCGCCGGGCAACCGCACGTCGCCGGCATACAGCGCTTGCCCAGTGACCTTGGGCCGGGCATCCAGCACGGGGCGGCGGGATCCGATCACGGACTGCTGGCCGCCCGATCCGGCCGCGGCGCCGCGAGCGGCGTGGAGCACCGCCTCGACCTCTTTGACGTAGTTGCCGCAGCGGCAGAGATTGCCGGCCAGCGCCTCGCGCACCTGTTGCTGGCCGGGATGGGGATTGTCGCGCAGCAGGGCGACGGCCGAGAGGATCATGCCGGGCGTGCAGTGCCCGCACTGCATTCCCATCTTGTCGACAAACGCCTGTTGGACCGGGTGCAGCGCGCCGTCCGGGCCGGCCAGGCCCTCGATGGTGGTGATCGCCTTGCCCCGCGCGTCGCGGGCCAGCAGGAGGCAGGAGTAGACGGGGTCGCCCTCCAGCAGCACCGTGCAGGCGCCGCACTGGCCCAGGTTGCAGCCCTTCTTGGTCCCAGTCAGACCCAGGTCGTCCCGGAGCGCCAGCAAGAGGGTGCGGCGATCCTCGACCTCGAGCCGCCGCGTCTGGCCGTTAACCTGAAGCTCCAGGGGGCGGCGGAAGACCGGCTCAGGCGCCGGAGGCTCGACCCCTCCGCCCCAGGCGCGCCTCAGGCGCCCCGTCGCCTTGGCCAGCGAGCCGGCGGCCACGCTGAGGGCGCCGCCAATCTGGACGAACGCGCGGCGGGAGGGAGTGTCAGACATCGCGGCCGGCGGGCGCGCACCCCAGCATGTCCCGCAGATTCTCCCGATTGGCCCGAATCAGAGAGAAGTAGAGGTGACCGATCACCAGCGCCGCCAGCGCCGCCGCGGCCAGAAGGTGGGCCAGGCGGGACCACTCCAGCCATTCCCGCGGCGGCGTGGTCCAGCGCGAAATCGCCGCCCACATCAGCGCGCCGGTAGCGACAAAGACAACCGCCAGCACGGCCAGCGCGGCGTGGTAGAGCTTCTGGAGCGCCTCGTACTTGCCCGGCTGGGGGTAAGTCCGGCCGCCGAAGAAGAAGACGCGCCCCACCTGGACCACCTCGCGCAGGTCCGCCAGACGCAGCCGCATCGAGCCGGATTCGCCCTGCCGCACCGCCGCCAGGGCGTGAAACGCCACTCCCGCGGCGAACAGCACCCCGGTCCACTCGTGTACCGACAGCCAGCTCAGCCCGGGCAGGGTCGCCGGCGCGCGCCGGGCGAACAGGAGGAACCCGGAAATCGCCAGAATGGCCAGGACGGCGGAATTGCCCCAGTGATAAAGTCGCTGGTTGCGCAGGTAGCGGGCCAGGCGCGGGGCCCGCGGTCCGCCGCGCGCCCGCCGCGCCGCGTGCGCCGCGCAGACCAATACGGCCAGCCACACCGCGGCCCAGATCAGATTCGGCAGCGCTCGCGACGGGAAGAACTCGCCCGAACGGCCAGCGGCTTGGAGCAGCGTGAAGGCGGTCACGCGATGAGGGAATGGGCCGAACCACGGCTCCCATGTGGAGAGTAGCTCAGCGGCCCGCGGGAGTCAATGGATCAGCCAGGCGCGCGGAACCAGTGGCCGGGCGCGGAGTTGTGCATGTATTCGAAGACCGCTCCGTCCTGCAGAACGAAGACGACGCGCAGCGTGTCGGTGGCCTGGAAGGGTCCCAGCAGGACGGGATGGCCGTCCATGGCCCCTTCCAGGTCGTCCACCCGAAAGGCAATGTGCGGCTGGTCACGGACGGGCCCGTGGACCGGGCTGTCCGGCTCGAAGCGCAAGAACTCGACCTGGAAGGGGTGCCGGGCCGGGTCGGTCACCCAAACCTTGGTGGCCGGCACGTACATCTCCCCGGGCTGCTTCTCGCTGGTGGGGATTCCCACGTGATCGAAGATTCGCATTCGGGTCCCTAGCCTGGTAACATTTGGGCGCCGGGACGCACCTTATGATAGTGTTTTTCTCAGGAGGAACCAACCGATGAGTTTTCGAGCGTTTTTGTGCGCGGCTTTGCTCCTCGCCCTGGCGGCGGTGGCGCCGGCGGCCGACGTATCCGGCAAGTGGACGGCCCAGGTGCCGGGTCGCGGCGGCGAAACCCGCGAGGCCACCTTCAACTTTAAGGCCGACGGCGAGAAGCTGACCGGCGCCATGTCCGGCCCGCAAGGCGACATTCCGATTTCCGATGGCAAGATCAGCGGCGACGATCTGTCCTTCACCACCACCCTCAGCTTCGGGGGCAACGAGATGAAGTTTATGTACAAGGGGAAGGTTTCCGGCGCCGAGATCAAGTTCACCCGCGAGCGCGAGGGCGGCGGCGGTCGAGCCCAGGAGTTTACAGCCAAGAAAGCGACGACCTAAACAGCCGCGGCAATCCAGTTAGAAGCAGCCGGCCACCCTGCGGGGTGGCCGGTCCCTCGAATCAGCCAGCCAAGCGCAGAGGCAGCGCTGGAGGGGTAGTTTTGTGTCCACGCTGTCCTTCCGGCGGTTGGTACCCCCTTGACAGAACGAACGATCGTTCTGTATAATACGATCGATCGTTCTATGACCGCCTCCGACGCTCGTCCCGGCCGCTTCTCCCAGGGCCAGCAAACCCGCGCCGAAATCCTTCGTCTTGCCGTCCGGATCGCCGCCGCCGAGGGCCTGGAAAGCCTCACCATCGGCCGCCTGGCCAAAGAACGGGGCATGAGCAAGAGCGGCCTGTTCGCCCACTTCGGCTCCAAGGAAGACCTGCAACTGGCCACCATCGGCGCCGCCAAGGACATTTTCATCGGGCGTGTGATCCAGCCGGCTTTGGAAACGGATCGCGGCCTACCCCGCCTCCGCGCTTTACTCGACCGCTGGCTGGATTATCTCGAGGCCAGCAACTTCCGCGGGGGCTGCTTCTTTTGCCACGCTGCGGCGGAATTCGACGGGCGGCCTGGACTGGTCCGCGACGAGATCGCCCGCCTGCTCCAATCCTGGATGGAAGCCTTGCGCCGCGAGCTTGGAGAAGCCCAGTCTCGCGGCCAACTCGATCCCGGCGCGGACCCGGAGCAGATCGTCTTCGAGTTTCACGCCTTCGTCCAGGAAGCCAATTGGGCCTACCAGCTTTTCCAAGACCAGCGCGGGATCGCCCGGGCGCGCGCCGCGGTCGGCCAACGCCTGGCGAGCCTGGCCACCGAGCCGCGGGCCGGGCGCCGGGCGCCTGCGCCGGCGGCCATCGCCCGAAAGGAAGGACATCGGTCATGATCACCGAGCATGCCCATCCCTCTCGTCTTCTTCGCCGGGCGCTGCAGGCCAATGGCCTGTTTTCGGCGCTATCCGGCGTGACTCCCTTCTCCGCCGCCGGACCGTTGTCCGCGCTGCTGGGTCCGGTCGAGCCCGTCCATTTGAGGATCCTGGGGGCGGGCTTGCTGGCCTATGCGGCCGGCTTGTTCCGCAACGCCCGGCGGGATTCGATCCGCACCGGAGAGGCCTGGCTGGCGGTCGGCCTGGACGGGGCCTGGGTGCTGGGGAGCGGCGGCCTCCTCGCCGCCGGCGGATTGACCTCCGCCGGTAATTGGACCGTGGCCATCGTCGCCGATTTCGTTCTGCTGTTTGCGCTGCTCCAGTTCGTCGGGCTGTGCAGAATCGGGCGTGTGTCGCAATGAGACGCGGGTTCGCCTACGGGCTGCTGGCCTGGATCTCGCTGGCTGCTTGGGCCGGCGAAGACCCGTGGAACGCCGGCCGCCGCTTGGCCGAACAAGGCGACTACGCCGGCGCCGCCCTGGCTCTCCAGGCGGCTCTGCGGCAGGCTGAGACGCTCGAGTCCGGCGAGGACCGGCTGGCCGGCGTCCTGCATGATCTGGCCGCCGTTCGCCAGGAGACGGGCCGTTACCTGGAGGCCGAGCGGCTCTACCGGCGGGCCTGGCAGCTTTGGGAAAGCAACTTCGGGGCCCAGCATCCGAAGGCCGGAACCGCGATCCACAATCTGGCCACCCTGTATCGGGACATGGGCAGGATGGGGGAAGCCGAGCGGCTGTATCGGCGGGCGCTGGGGATCCTCGAAAAGGCGCGGGGAACGGATCATCCCGACGTCGCGGCGGTGGTCAGCAACCTGGCCCAGCTCCACCACCGGCAGGGTCGCCGCCTGGAGGCGGAGTACGGCTACCGGCGCGCGATGGCGATGTGGAGCCGAACGCGGCCGACGGATCACCCCGACCTAGCCGTTGGGCTGAATAACCTGGCGGGCCTCCATCAGAGTCTGGGACAGCCCGGGCGCGCCCTGCCGCTGGCCGCCGAAGCCTTGGGAATCCTGGAGAAGTCGATGGAGCCGGGCCACCCGGTGGTGGCTAAGGCCCTGACCAACGTGGCTCGGATCCATACCAGCCTGCGCCAGTTTGACCGGGCCCAGGAGCTTCTCGAGCGCGCCTTGCTCACCACCGAAAGCCGCCTGGGCTCGACCCATCCCCAGGTTGGCGTGGTGCTTCTGGAATACCGGTCGTTCCTGAGAAAGGCCAACCGGAAGCGGGAAGCAGCGAGACTGGAGCGGCGAGCGCTGGCCATCCTGAACCAACACGCCCGCGACAATTTGCTGGGGATGACAGTGGACGCGCGGCAGGCCCTCCGCCAGAATGGGCGGCGATAGGGCCCGCGCGCCGCCTCAAACCTTGTCCGGAACCACGTACGGGCGCCGGTAATCGCGCGTCAGCATGCGGTTGGCTTCCTCGTCGCCGGTGAAGCGTCCCCTGGCCGGGTCGTAGCGGAGCATGCGGCCGACGCGATAGCTGATGCTGGCGAAGTGGCATAGCCCGGGGGGAGCACGGTCCCGCGCACTTTCACGCGACCTACGCCGGCAAGACGATCCGGATCGAAATCGAGACGCTGACTTCAATGGATCCTGTGAACCTTTCCCCGCGTGTGCTAGGATTGATCGTGGAGTGGGCCTCTCGACACCGGGCCGAGCTAATGGAAAACTGGAGGCTCGCCATGCAGAGGAAGCCCCTGAAGAGGATCGAGCCACTAGATTAGGACCCCGTGATGTTTTACGTCGTCTCAGCGCGACCGGCCGGCGGATACAAGGTCTGGTTGCGATTCGAGGACGGGAGAACTGGAACGCTGGACATCTCCAAGGTTGTTCCGTTCGATGGCGTGTTCGCTCCACTCAGCGATCCGAAGTACTTCAGGGAGCTTTCCGTCTATGGCGAGGGTGGGGGAACGATCTACTGGCCCAATGGGGCGGACATTGACCCGGCAGTACTGTACTCCAGAGGTTAGCAAGGAACCAATCATGTGGGCTGGTCGGGCCGTCTATGAACCAGTTGGCGCCTTGATCCCATCTCGCGCATCCTCACCCGGAGCGCGAAAGCTCACCCGACGGCATCCAAAAACCGCTGCTCGATCTGCTCGGGCAGCCTCTCCGGTTCGGCGCTGACGGAGTCGCCACCATGCAGAGGCGCGCCGCCAGACTGGGCAGGGGGATCGGCTCAATGCTCCAGGGCAGTCCGTCTCACCAGTTTGACCGGGCCCAGGAGCTTCTCAAACCTTGTCCGGAACCACGTACGGGCGCCGGTAATCGCGCGTCAGCATGCGGTTGGCTTCCTCGTCGCCGGCGAAGCGTCCCCTGGCCGCGTCGTAGCGGAGCATGCGGCCGAGGCGATAGCTGATGTTGGCGAAGTGGCACAGCCCGGCGGCCGCGGCGCCGATGGCGATCTCGGCGGTCAGGCTCTTGTAGTCCCGGCTCTTGACCGCGTCCAGGAAGTTCTGCATGTGGGGGGCCGTGTCGTCCCCACTGCGCTTTCCCTCCATCTCCAGCTTCCGGCTCTCTCCCTTGTAAACGCGATAGCCGCCGCCGTCGACTTCCAGGAAGCCGTCGCTTCCGTAAAAGAGATTGCCGATGCAATTGCCGCCGCGAATGCCGAAACTGCCTTCCGGGCCGGTGAGCAGGCCGCGCACCTCGAAGACGAGCTGCTTGTCCCCGTAATCGAAAGTGCAGAGCTGGGTGTTGGGGGTTTCCTGATCGTCGTCATAGGCGAACTTGCCGCCGGTGGAGGTGACCGTTTTCAGGCCGTCGTGCGCAGCGTCGGGCAGCCCCAAGCCCCAGCGGGCGATGTCCATTTCGTGGACGCCCTGGTTGCCAATGTCGCCGTTGCCGGTGTCCCAGAACCAATGCCAGTTGTACTTGAAGCGGTTCTCGTTGAACGCCCGCATGGGGGCGGGCCCGAGGAACAGGTCCCAGTTGATGCCGGGCGGGGTCGGGCCGTCCGGCTTCTTGCCGATCGTGTTCCGCCGCTTGAAGCAGAGGGCCTTAGAGAGGTAGACCTTGCCGATGGCGCCCTCGCGCAGCAGCCGCATGGCCTCGATCTTGTGGGTGATGCTTCGGCTCTGGGAGCCGACCTGCACCATGCGCTTGTATTTCCGCGCCGCCTCGATCATCTTCTGGCCTTCCCAGACGTTGTGGCTGGCGGGCTTTTCGACGTAGACGTCCTTGCCGGCCTGGACGGCCCAGATGGCGCTGAGGGCGTGCCAGTGGTTCGGGGTGGCGATGGAAACGGCGTCGACGTCCTTGTCCTCGAAGAGCTTGCGCATGTCCTCGTAGCCCTTCGGCTTGTCGCCTCCGTTGCGCATGGCCGCGGCGGCGCCGCGCTCGATGGCGGCCTGGTTGACGTCGCACAAAGCAACGACGCGGCAGGCGGGCAACCGCAGGTAGGAATTCAGATGACCGCTCCCGCGGCCTCCCAGGCCGATGACGGCGATCTGGACGCGCTCATTGGCGCCCAGGACGCGGGACGCTCCGGTGGCCATCAGGGCGGCGCTGGTGGTGGCTAGAAAGCTTCGGCGATTGGCTGGCATCATAAGTGGCGGCTCCCTCCGCTTCGACCAGTATAGCTGGTTCCGGGCGGATGGCAAGCGCCCCCGGGCCGCTGCTACAATGCGCCTGGAAGCCAGTCTTGGCCGGTGCTGGGCCCGGACTTCAAATCCGGCGTTTGTCGCTCAGCGGCAAAGGTGGGTTCGACTCCCACTGGCTTCCGCCAGCGTTCTCTCCGACGCGACTGCGACGACGCCTGTGTGAACGAAGGGAGAAAAAGGTCCAATTCCACGCACGCCCGTTGAAACGGATCGGCAACTGTGCGCCGCGATGAACAGCGAGGCCCACTGCGGCTGTATTTCAGGGGCGTGTCAAAAAGGCGGCCTCAGTCGCCCTCGCTATCTCTTTGATCCGCCGGCACGGGAACAGCGAGCTACTGCCGTGCCGAAACCACGCGGTTGTGGCACGCCGGTGAAAGCGCCACTGCAGGGGTGTTATTCTCGATTTCCTGAGAAAGGAAAGCTGATGCGGGAACCAGATCAGGGCTCCCCCAGTACGGTTTGTGAATCAGGGGCGTCTCTGCAATCCAGGCGCGGAACGGACCGGCGCTGTCGATCCAGGGTTCGGTGAAGCTGCGCCAGCGGACGCCGTAGCTTTCGAGCAGCTCCAGGTACTTCAGCGTGGCGAGGGTCCCCTCCCGGCTGAACCGGTCCAGGGCCCAGAACAGGAGCAAGTCGAACTTCCTTGTAGCCGCGTCCCGGAGCATGGTCTGGAAACGGGAGCGGTCGGACTTGCCGCCGGAGTCTTGGTCTTCGTACTCGCCGGCGATCTCCCAACCCTGGGCCTTGCAGAGTTGGCAGAGCTGTAGCCGCTGGTTGTCGGTCTCCTGGCGGCCGTCGCGGGTGCTCACCCGAAGATAGATCGCGACTCGCAGCGCCTTTCCATTTGCGGGTCCGAAAGTAGGGTGGTTCTGGTCCGTCATTAGCTACCTCTCAGGCCCGATGTGCGGCCCGAGTTGCGCATTTGGGCGCTTCTGCGAAACCCCGCCCGTTCCGTTTTCAGAGAACTGCCGTGCCCTGTGTTCCGTTTTCAGAAAATCGGAACCCGCTTCGAGACAACCCGGCGCCGCGGGCGCACAATCCCTGCGTGAGCGCCCGGCGTGCCGCCAACTGTCGGGAGTGTGAGAGGATCGCTCGGGAAATCTCTGCGGCCGTGGTCGAGATCCCATGACAACTCCCAGAGGATCCGTCCGCCGGGACTTCCTGCCCGGCCTGTTGCTGGGAATCGTTTGTCTGCCGGGGCAAGTGACCACCCCGGCTGGCTCCTGCGGGAGTCTGCAATCCCCTGCCTTGGTTGACGTTGGTGGAACTGATATTGGCCACGGCCAGGTCCTGCACCCCATCGCCGTTGAAGTCCCCCACGGCTACGGAGAAAGGATTGGATCCGACGCCGAAGTCTCTGCGGGCTATGAACGAGATGGTCTGTCCCGGAAGGTTGCCGGCGCCGGCCAAAGTCGCCAGCGTCAGCGCCACCGCCACGAACACGAACCCACTTCGATGGTTAGCCATGGGTTCCTGCATTGGCTCACAGTCTGGCATATGCCTAGAGGGGTGTCAAGGCTCCCTGTAGGACCGATATAGGTCTTTGCTGCGGTTACCCATCGAGTTCCTGGCCCCGCCGGCCGCTGGCATGAGCGGAGCCAGTCTATGGCCAAGTCCCATGCGGTCACCCCTGATCGCGGGACGCCGCCCAAAGGGATGCGCAAGTTGCGGCCGGACATATCGGGCTTGAATCTGCGCTGAGCCGGCAAAAATCTGGCGCGGAGGTTCACCGGGCAGGGCGCCGGCGGTGAAACCGGCCACGTAGACTCCGGCGCCATCGGCGGCCACGGCCAGTGCTTGATCCTGCCACGCCGTTCCGAACTTGCGGGTCCACAGCTCATTGCCGGAGGCGTCGTACTTGAGAAGGAAAGCGTCCTGCTGGCGGGCCCACGGCTGACTGGATAAAGCGCCGCCCGCTACGCCGGCCACGTAAGCTGCAACCCCGGCCGCGCGAGCTTCAAGACGTCCTCACCGCCCGCCGGTCGCCGCCGGGGGCGGCTCCTGGTAGATCAAGGTAATGGAGTGCTTGCTGTTGGGGCTGGTGGTGTCGCGGCTCACCACGATGTCCGGCCGGGTATCGCCGTTCACATCAGCCACGCCGACGGCGTGCGCGGCGCCGACGCCTCCGATGGCGATCCGCTGCGGAGCGGCGAAGGTTCCGTCCCCGTTACCTCGCAGAATGGCCACCCCGTTGGAGAAGCCGGATTCCCCGTGCCCCACCACCAGGTCCAGGTAGCCGTCGGCATCCAAATCCACCGCCACCAGGCTGTCAGGCTCGGGGCCGGTCGGATAGAACACGGGCGTGTCGAAGGTCCCGCCGCCGAGGCCCAGCATTACCCAAACGCCGTCGTCGTCCCGCGCCGTGCCGGCCAGGTCCAGCCTGCCGTCGTTGTTGAAATCGCCGGCCACCAGCTCCCGGATCCACTCCAGGCTGGGAGGGGTAGGCAAAAAGGACCCGATGACAACGGGGTCGGCGGCGAAAGTGCCATCCCCGTTGTTCTTGTACAAGAGAACCTCGGAAACGAAGCTGCCGCTGAGGGAATAGCTCCGGTGGGTGACCAGGTCCTTGTCGGTGTCTCCGTCGAAATCCCCTTCCACCAGACCGGTGACGACGACGTTGGTGGCCGGGGCGGGCAGGTTCGGGTTCAGCGTTCCGTCGGGCTGGAAGCCGGAGGCCTCCTTGCGGTACAGCTCGATCATGCAGTTGGGGCAGCTATCGGTGACGGTGGTCAGGATCGCCAGGTCAGCATCGTTATCGCCGTCAAAATCCGCGATTGCGGAGGTGACGGTGTTGGCCTGGGTGTTGACGGCAGGGAAGCTAGCGAACGGGATGAACTGCCCGGTGGGGAGGCCGCCGGCGTCCCTTTCCCCCAAAGCCACAATGTGCGTCGTCGGAAAGGGAGTCACGCGGGTGAATGTCACGTCCAGGGCGGTGTCATTGTCGAAGTCGGCGGTCCGGAGCCCTCGCATTTGCGGCCCACCGGTACCCAGCGTCAGGGCGCTGACCGGCGGCGCGAAGGTTCC